>OCTX012246558.1_pt1 | contig 25327 bp, 27 predicted proteins | sample 1539691 | NCBI WGS metagenome assembly OCTX01 (sample SAMN02144231, study PRJEB22623) | gut metagenome | biome: sheep rumen | host: Ovis aries | place: New Zealand
GGTTACCCGCACATCAGATTCCATGATCTGCGTCACTTCTTTGTGTCGTACTGTCACAATATTCTGAAGTTATCGGATGCCCAAATCATGAAACTTGGCGGCTGGAAGACCGCGCACGTCATGCGGTCTGTGTACCTGCAGAGCATGGAGGACAGCGAAGCGAACAAAGCAGTAGTCGATTTTGCAGACGGCATTCTATGTCATCCCTCGTGTCATCCATGAGTGTAAAATAAGCGTCAGAGTGTGCATTATAGTGTACATTTTGTGCAATAAAAAAGACCCCTGAAAATGAGGATTATCAAGGGCAAACGCCCAAGTCCTTCATTCTCAAGGGTCTTTCTAATTATGGACCAGGCGGGAGTCGAACCCGCTTGATACATCTGAATTATATCGTATTTTCAGTACAAAACGGAATCCATGTCATCCGCTTGTGTCATCTAGCACTTGACAAGGCGACATCTGAACTCAGTGAAGGGCTTCCCAAAAATACCAGCGGTCTGGTCTCCGTCCGTGCTCTCCCAGTTGGTGTCTGCCACCTCCGGCAGATGCACAGAGCGGTCATAGGGTTTGACAGAGTAGACGGCCTCATAATACTGCCCGCCGGTCTGGTTCGGATCGGTCGAGTAATAGATCTGGATGGCATCGATCGAGTTGGTGCTGTCTCCTGCCCACGTTCCACCGTTGACCTTTTTCTTCCACCTGCCACCCTCATGTACCCTGTACTGGATGGATCCAGACGTGACAGTCAGACGGATCTTGAGGATGGAGTCGTTGGCAATCCCTGCAAGGCCTCCGTTGCCGGTTTCAGCTAAGATTCCATGATTGCGTGTCTGGATCCTATACCGGATCTGGGGCACAACAATCTCCGGCTCATCCTTTGCCGGTTCCGGGTTGACCTCCGGAGCGACTCCAGACAGCTTGGCCTTAAATGCAAGCCATTTTTCTTCGGTGTTGCCGTCGGCAGTGTTCCATCCTCTGATGCCAGGGCAATACTTGCCAGTGACATCATAATGTCGGATGACTCTGTCAGCAGGGACGTTGTACTGCTTCATCAGATGCTTCGTCAGCTCCAGCGTGTTTTCGATGGCCTTCGGCTCCAGATACCAGCCGTCCCCGTTGGCAGCCAAACTGCCGCCGTTAGACTTGCAGCACATCTCGATGCTGATACTGTTTGGATTGTTGCATTTGCCGAAAAACTTGCCACCGTATGCACTCTGGCGTCCTCCACCGACCGCCCATGAGTATCTGCCGGAAAGATTAGTGTTGTACTGGTAAATCCCTGTCTCGTCCACAAAAAAGTCAGCTGATGCATTTGTGACCGCATGATTAGAGAAATACTGCAAATGGTTTGCCGCAGACCCTGTGCTTGCGGTGTAGTGAATGACGATGTACTGGATACTGCCATATCTGACCGAAGTGTTATGCAGACTGCTTCTGGTATTCTTGATGATGTTCAACCCTTTCGCCACCTTCCCATCGAATCTTGTGAGGTTATTCGCCTTGATGACTTTCATGAGGTTATCGACGTATTTCAAGCTAGTCGCATATCCGCATGCTCTCAGCTCCGTGAGATAGCTCTCTGGATCCATCTGATCAGCTGCTCTGGCAGATGCATATGCTCCGTTCTGAATGAACTGGAAATAGCCCTTGACGCCGGTGTCCATGTCCTTAAAAGCATACCAGTCTGTCGTGATCGGGATGTAGGAGCCGGAAGCCGTCTGCTCACTGGAACCTGCTGAGAAGTATCCGGAGTGGCAAGAGACCCTGCCCTGCCTGTACTTCAGCCCGAAATAGTTGTGGTGTTTGGCCTTGTCCGAAGTGCCGTATGCGGATTCGAGGCAAGCCTGTGCGATGATGGCAGAGGGACAGCCGAAAGCAAACTTCCGGGCATACTTCTGTACGTATGGAGCGATGGCCTGTATAAACTGCTCATGCGTCATAGTAGTCTTCCACCTCCGGCAGACCGGCAAGGGATGTCACATAGGAATACAGCGCACTAAACAGCGCAGTCAGGGCGATGTTGCGCAGGTCTCCAACAGAGAGGATTGCTCCCACTGTCCAACTGGCCAGAGCGACCTGTGCAGCTGTCTTGATCGCTCGAACAGTAGCCTTTGCCCACCAGTCTGCATTAAAAATTGTCTTTTCCAGAATGTCCATATAATCACCCCTCATTCAATCGGAAGTTTGTCCACTTCCTTCATTAACCTCTCACATGTACCATTGCCGCCCATCTCACGATATGGCTCGTAAAGGTACTTCTTCAGATCGGAGTATTCATCTTTGGAGATGCTCCCTCTCTCGATGTATTTGCCGGACAGGTCGCATATCTTGGAATAGGCGATGCCCATCAGGAGACGACTTTCGGCAGACTTCTGCCGGTCTTTTGTCTGTGCCTTATAAATGACGTACTGCCAAAATCCACTGGATGCAAAAACGGCCAGAACAAGGCCGACAATCTGTAAAACCATTTGGTTTATCTCCTAATATAAAAGGGCGACCGAAGCCGCCCAGTGTTTATGTGTTACTCGATTATAGTTACAGTTTTTCAAATTATAGTTAGTTCGCTATTGAGCCGGATAGCGAACTAACTGATATTGTTTTAAAGTGTCCTTTAAGTTGCCTTCGTTTCGTACCGCATCTGTGCATCCGGGTTATTTACATCTTGCTCGCCTTATAACTGATTTCATAAACGGTTGCGCCGCCGATTGCGCCAGTAACTGTAAAAGTGGGCGCAGATTCCTCAACGAAAGAACTAAACCACATATCACTATGTCCATCACTTGTGACTGTGGTTGATATGCCCCCAAGCGACACTGATAACGTCCCGCTGAATTTAATGTGAAGACTGCCTCCTCCCAAGAAAACAGGGCTAATCTGCTGATTAGGCGTTATGGTTTCCCCTTGTGCAAGTGTGATTGATTGATTTGACACCGTGCCAGTTGTTGCAAAGTCGCTGTATTCCGTATCACCAAACAGATTGCAAATGTTTCCGCTTTCTATTTCGTTAATTTGTTTCAGCGATGCGTATGCATCAAGTCCGAGTTCAAAAAATTTAACCACATTTGATGCGCTTAAATAGGCGCTTGAAATCTGATAGCCTTCCTTATGGACTTTAGCAAAGAAAGTTTTCCAATCATCATCCGTAAAGCTAGAGTAAACTGAATTACTTACATCAAGTCCGAGGATGAAGGCTTTTCCAGATTTGTTGCAGTACTCTACGGCTTCGTCCGCATCTATATATGTTGTCCATGACATGCATGGGGCAGAAGTCAATCCATTTCTATCGCCACTGTATACGTTCAGTATGTAATTGCCTGCGCCCATGATACTATCGCAGATAGTAACCATACTAGCATCAACATATTGCACAAGCGGAATGATGTCCTGTGCTTTGCACTCTGTCAGCATCTCCTGCAATGTAAATGGTGCAGTTTTGTATTTGTCATATTTTGATACAAACCGCACATTTTGCTTTATCCAGTCAAGAGTTTTGCTAGACACCATCACATCAGATATATCACTGCTATCAGCACCGATAAACTGTGTGCCAAATTTGCCGCCACTGCCATGAAGTACAACATAATTTGAATCGGATGTTTTTTGCACATTCAACTCCATCACTTTAAAGCCTAATCTTCTAGACCTCGTAATATCAGCAACAGACTGATTTGGAATGATAATGTTTGAAGTTTTGTCAATCCCTAAGTGCGAAAAATATCTGTGTGATCTGAACAGATTTTCAACAACACTCACACGGTCATTTAAACTGTTTACTTCTTTCCAGTCCATGCGAGGGTTGATGGTTACCGCATGAACAAACGTATCTACATCAGCAGATGAACTGGTATCTTCTGTTGTTTTTGCAATAACAACTTTGAACTGTGTATTTGCGGGTATGGAATACTTTCCAGTCCGCCAGCCGGAGTCTGACACAAACGTGCCATTTGCAAATGTATGCACACCGACTTTATAGCCAGTTGCAATAGTAAGCAATAAGTCACGCTGATATTGCATGATATTTGGAGTTGCTACACGATACTTGCCGTTTGAGTTAAATACCCCATTGCTTAACGCCCCCTGCCAAAATTCTCCGTTCAGATATTCAATGCCGTCAACTACATTCAGATTTAACTTATTTACTGTTTCGCTATTATTAATTAAAGCATTGTTGAATGTGCAGTTTACATATTCATAATCAGTTGTCTGAATGGTGTTGTCTGTCCGCTGAATCATCAGGCGGAAATACTTGGCATTACCCCAATCGGTTGGAGTCCACACTGGATAAACTGTGTTTGCTTTCCATCCGTTTGTGTTTGCGATCGTTGTTATTGGCGTTTTTTGAGCGTCATAAAAAAGGCAGTAAAATTTAAGTAATTTATCAACCCATAAAGTTATTTGTTCAAACTCGGAAATATTTATGTATTTTGTGCGTAGCCTTGTGGTAGATGATGAATCGCCACTTGATGTAAATGAACCAAGTTCCCAGTCAGAAGAAGCAAATACATTATTATCAATGCTTATCGCTTGCTCTAAAGCGCTCTTTAAATCACTTACCGCATCACCTGTCGCATTTGCATCTGCCGCCGCCCCAGAAATAGACAGCGAACTATCTACAACCACACTCTGCCCCTGTGGAGATACAAGTGCATCAATCGCACTCCGCAGTGATTCATCAGCACTTGCTCTAGTGCTTGCCTCTGAACTAACTGCGCTCTGTCTTGCCGTAGCTTCGTTCGCTAACTGGTCAGATAGCGAATTTAGCGCCCCTGTGACTGTTGCCCCGCTGACGTTGGATTCGTTGGTAATATCGTCCGATGTGCCCCCGCCGCCGATGTCTGAAGCCGGGATTTTTCGTGTTCCGTTTGTCGCCCCGTCCAAAGCGATAAAGTCATCACTCGCGGGAGACGAGGCTGTTGTGGTCAGATCTTTGATTCTTATGCTCATTAAAGACCTCCTCTTAAAAGTTTTACAGTTGCCTTTACGATTGCGCTTGTTATGCGGACCTTAACCCCGACCGGCTCGACCGAATCAACAGGCGGAGCACAAAACGCCTCCCCGTCATGGTCTGTCAGCACGTCGCCGGAATCCGTCGCAAGTGTGTCCGGGTGCTTACCCTTTATGATTTTGACCGTCGGATAGATGATTTTATACTCCGTCATGAAGTCATCATCTCCTCACTCATCAGGTCGGTCACCCGGATCAGGTACGGCTCCGTGCCGATGATATCTCCGCCGGAGAGCATAAACCTACACTGCACCCGGATATGCTTCGCCGGTGTCATCGCCATGGTCTCCTCTTCTGTCAGCGCATAGGTGATGCTGTTGGCATCCGCGTCCACCGTGACGTCCTCAAGGCCCCGGATCAGGAGCATATCATCATGCTTTATGCCAAGCTCCAGCTTCGTGATATCACTGACGGCCAGATCGTCCGCATCAATTTCGATCACTATTTTGGGCGTCGTGCCCTGTAAAATTTTCTGCATTTAGCCCTCCTTATACCATGAAGGTGATTGCAAAAGGCAGCCATATGTTTGTGTTCATCGCCTGATAACCGGCTTCTGTGCGGTATCTGCTCGCTGTGATTGTGCCGTCTGTCGCTATTTGCATATACCAGACCGCCGTCGTGCTGCCTTGGCAAAGCAAACTAATTCGCTGCGGCGGACAGCACTCTGCCGGCAGCTGGCCGATGGTCAGCGTGCTCTGTGCAGCTACTGCAGCAGATGGTTTTACGTCCCCGATGACGGTCACCATGTCGCCCCGCCGTTTGTAGTGTGGGACTGTCACACTGCTGTATGCTACACATGCGCTGTCAAGCGTCAGCTCTGTCCAGTCGATGTCTGAGCCGGTTGTCACGCTGTTTGCGGAAAGATCTCCGGCGATGGTTGCATCTCCCCCGGCAGCGATATCACCCGTAGCAGATATACTTCCGTTCACCTCGCTGTCCGCATTTGCTGTCAGCCCACCTGCAAGGACTACGTTGCCGTCCCAGTCGAGAGTGGCGGCATTTGAGCGCGTTTCATTGTCTGTGCCATTTCCTACACAGACCGCGACTGTTTCGTCCGCTTCGTTAAATTTTCCTAAAACAATTTGATATGGCCCTGGAGCGTACAGGCTACTGCCTAAAATCACACTGTATACTCCTGCCTCTCCGATCCTTGTGCCCAAAGTGAAAAACGGCGCATCCATTTGCAGGTCATACGAAAAACCCCAAAACACCAAACTTTTAACGATTGGGTATGTTGTTCCGCTCCGCGGAGTCATCCGCAGAGTGTATGTCTTTTCTCCGTCATACACTTCCGTCTTACTTATCCAGCCACCTTCTACTTTTACTTGCACTTGTCGATTAAATGACGTGCCTTTTGTGATACTGGTGGTCAGCGTGTGTTCATACGTCGTTCCGCTGTCATCTGTCTGCACCGTATATCGTGCATATACCTTAAACTCGCCAGTTGCTAATCCATCAAGTTCCTCTAGCACAAACTGGCCATGGCTGCTTCCTGCGGGGATTGTCTTGTTATATACAAAGGTTTTGGGAATGACCATAATCGCGCCGCTGTTTTTTGCTTCGAAAGTTGTTTCTGCATCAGCGTTAAAGATTTCAAATCCTTCCGCATCGATGGTCGTATGTGCTGACGTATCAGCCCCCAGCTGCGCCCCATCAGCTGCAAACCGAGCAACCTCTGTCTCCGTCGACGTGTCAATTATATGCATCCCGGTGCTGTTCAGGTCATTTCGGTATCCTGTCTCATCTCCAAGGATGTGCGCGCCGGTGCTGTCATGCCAGAACCATTCCCTCAGCTCGTTGACTGTCGTGTCGTCCGTCGCTGCCAGACTCCAGTCTGCTTCAGAAAACTCTTCGCCCTCTGCTCTTGCATATATGCAGTAGTACACCACGACCTGCCCGTCGCCCTTCATGAGGGCCTCAAACAGCTCCTCCTCGGACGTGACCAGATCGTTTGTTCCGTCGCTCATGGTGTCAATGACGATGTTCCCGGAGACCCATAAATCCCCTACATGATAGGGCGGCGTCGGTTGGCTGGTAAATACGACCTTCTTGCTGTCCGCCGTAGCCTGTGCCGCCTCCGCAGCTGCCTGTGCTACTGATGCCGCTCTCCCGGCGATCCCTGCGGACGTCGTCGCATCAGCTGCAGCCTTCGCTGCGATCTCGGCGGACTCTGTAGCAGTCTGTGCCTTTTTCTCTGCCTGGATAGCTTTCAGTTTTGCCAGAATCGCCTCCGTGTCATCCGTGGGCGGGGCTGTCTGGTTTCCAGTCACCCATGCCCGACCGTTTGCGACTCTTACCTTGACTGAATCACCTACATCCGCAGAGATGGTCATCTCGACCGGGGTCTCATCAACTCCGCCGGGGATGTGGACGTACATGACACCATCCTCGATTCTTGTGACCTGTGCGGTCGCATCGTAGGCGTTTGTTTTGCTCTTCGTGCTGTTCAGCACGGCATTGATCAGATCCTTCTGGATTCTTGTTTGCTTACTGATAACCGCTCACCTCCTCGGATGTCCTGCCGTTACTGGCCAGTTCCACGGACTGGCTGTCTATTCGATAGATCCCGTCGATGGCCTGTCTTGGATAATGGATCCGCACCAGGTCGCCAACTCTCAGATCCGGGTGGAATCGCCTGTCATAGCTGATATTCTCCGCCACGATCTGGAGCTCCCGGAGCTTCCGTCTTGCATATTCCCCGATTCCTTCGCCGTCATTCAGATCGCAGTTTGTTTCCTGTGCCCAGATCTCTCTGCCTCTTGAGACCGTCGACAGCGGACTGTCTGGATCATCATCCCGAACTTCTGCTGTCAGATCGTCCGATATGGCCCGGAAGACATTCGGACATGAAAACCAGTCATACCCGACTTCCAGCTCTGTCTCGATGCAGTCATACTCGACCGCATCAAAAGTGATTTCCGCCGTTGTCGCTTTTGGCATCAGCATGATCCGGCCATCTCCAGAGATCCGAAGTCTCCAGTTGATTGCCTCCAAGATCAGCAGAGCCATGGACAGGTTTGTTTCGTTTTCCTCTGCAATGATGCTGTTCGCCAGTGCGGGAGCGACTCCTTCGATCTCAACCGGAGCCGGGGATACCTGCAGCAGATTTCTTGCCAGATCCGCGCCGTTGTACCCCTGCGGAGCATACCACCCGAGCGGTAGCAGGATATCCTGTGCCGGTTTCAGCACCGAATAGCACTGCACCCTGTTTGTCACCATCCGCCCGGAGATATCCCTGTCCGGAGATGTTGCCAGACCAGTGAAGAGGGCGTTGTGTTCGCCCTCTCCACCCTGTCTTGTATTCATATAGATGCGGATCCAGCGCTCTGCTGTCTGGTCATAGCTGACGCAGTCAACATCTGCTGACTCAGCAAGCTCTGCCCCGGACCGCTTGATCGTTCCTCCGGTCAGCTCTATCCGCCCGATATCACGCCATGTCGCCGGGTCGACGATGGTCGCATAGTAAGCAGAGCTGAATCCTTTTGAGTAATCCATTTAAGTATTCTCCCACTGTGCCAGCGTCTGACCGTCAAGCTCCTCAGAATCCACACGGGTGATCGACAGACTGAAGTTTGCCAGTTTGCCGGCTTCCGAATAGGACCTGTCTTCCGAGACCTGTACATCTGCCGCAAAACTTGAACCGTCCACCGTCCGCACATGGCAAATGCCGGTATAGACCGCAAGTCTTCGCATGGTGGCGATCAGCTCCGGATCATCCGAGACCACGGACACGCCTTCGATTTTATCTGTTCTTGAAAATCCGGCTGACCAGTCGCCCTGAGTAGCTCCGCCAAGATATCTGGTCTCAGTAAAGTCTTTTTTCCAGTTGTGGCTGGTAGACATGTTGTAGGCCAGATTCACAGTCCCGCCGGGGAACTCGATGATGGACTCCAGAGACTCAAACCGCTCATCTGTATCGATCCATGCAAACATGTTATCAGCTGTGATATAGTCGCCGTTGATCGTCCTGTATACGATTCTGTGCCCGCCATGCTCTCCGATGGCCGGATATGGATCCACGTATGTCGTCCCGAACTCACCGCCCTCGACGATCAGCTCCGGACGGTCTACTGACAGCCGGTATATGTCGCAGGTGTCGCCGGTCGCCCATCCGGACGGCTTTGTTGGAGTGATCACTGCCACATTGCCGTCGATGCTTGCCGATCCTGTCGGCATGACTGCCTGATGCGTCCAATGGACTTCAAAATCCAGTTCTTCGCTTGCGCTCTGTCCAAGTTCATCCGCGACCGTTGCGATCAGCCGATACTGTGCGCCATCGTCCAGCATCTGGATCAGGTCCTCCAGGTCGATGCTTATCTGTGTCTCTCCGGTCTGGCTGTAGATGACAGCCGTCTCTCCTTCGTAGCCGATAAACTCAGTTTCGTCGGGCCTGTCCACGATATAGTCCGCTGCTCTCTCGATGATCAAAGTGGTCGTGCCGGATGTCCCCGCTCCCGTGATGGTGGCTGTCAGAGGCATGGCCCGAAGCGACAGCACCGACCGGCTGACGTTGTCATCGTCCACGATCGTGGTGTTCGCCAGCGATGTGGAGCTGATCGTGCAGGTGACCGGCTCTGCAATGGTCACGGATACAGGTGCGCTGTAGTCCGAGATCTTACCGGATTCAGAGATAACTCTGACGCACAGGGAGTATGTCCCGCCGGTCGTCCATCCCATTTCTTTAGCCGACAGCGTGATATGCTGTGCCGTTCCTGTGCCGGCGACCTTGTTGCCGATTGTGACCGTGTCTCCGCTGATCGTGACCTCATACAGCTCTGCGTTGGCCTGTGTCGTGCCGTCCGTGGATGTATAAACCCATGACGCTGTGACCTCTCCTGTCTCTGTGATGACTGTGCTGGACAGATTCAGCACCGGCGCAACCGGAGCACTCGACAGATCTACGGAGGCCATCTCGGAGTATGGGCCGTATGTGATATCGTCTTCGACCTTCAGGCCCAGGCGGATGCGGAAATACCAGGTCACGCCGGTCTCCAGTCCGCTGACTCTCCACTTTGCCGCATGCAGGTTGCTGATCTCATAGCTTTCCGGCTCTTCAGTGCTTTCCCATGCGTTGGGATTGGTCGACCAGGATAATTCAGCTACATTTGCAGAATCCCATGACCAAGGCCATTCAAGGATGACCTCTCCGGCCGTATCGCTCATGTATGCCGCGATCGATGCAGGGGCTTGCGGTACAGCACCGCCAGACCAAACTTCTGCAGATGTCATGTTCGCGACAACTGCATATGCTCCAACGCCGTCCGCTCTGGTCATGGGCGTATAGGTGCCCTGGAAAGCATACACGCCGAAAGCCGTCGCCGGTTCTGCCGACCAGTCAGGGCATTGCACCGTCACGGATGTCGAGCCATGCGGAATGATTCCGATGACAAAGGGCTTCACGTTGGTGCTCTGGTATACCACCGCAAGCGCAGAGTCCGGTACAGTCGACCGGTTGGTCGCTGTCACCGTTGCCCTGTGTGTGCCTTCATTGGTCGATACGGAAAGATTGGATGGTGTAAGCAGTCTGCCGGTCTTCGCGAGTGCCGGAGTGCTGTATACATCATTTCTGTCGTGCGTGGTCTGAACCTGTACCCAGATGCACTGGTCTTCTTCCAGTGTGTCTGATATCTGACCACGCCATGCATCGGTTCCTGCTGTATCTCTGGATGCGCTGATCTCCGTCCACCCTGCATTTGCCGGGCAGGTCAGACCAGCCGCCGGTGTTTCGATCGCATATCGCACCATAGTGCTGTCGATCGGATGCGAAGCACTGGAGGCGGCAGTCCATTCCACTTTGATAGTGGTCGCGCCGTTGGCCTCCGTTGCGCTTGCCGTCTTGATCTTGGCGGCGTTCGGTCTGGCATATACATGCTTTGCATATCGCCAGTTCGATGCACCTGCAGAGCCTCTCGATCTGACTCTCACCCATCTGGTATAGGAGTTTGCCGCCAGAAGGGACGTGTCCTCTGTTCGTGTGATACTGCTGGATGCCGCACCTGTGCCCGTTGCCCATCCTGTCGTGGATGTTTTCCATGACAGCTTCGAGCCGTCGGTGACGTTGGACTCCTTGACCAGAATCGTCTGCCACTCAACATTGACAAAGTGCCGGGCATCCGTGGTCGATGTTTTTGTGTTCCAGGTAAACTTTGTGACGTTGGCATTGGTGCTGTCCAGAGATGCCGACAGCGAAGGAACCGCTGGCACCTTCAGCGTCAGCTTCTTGACCGTCCATGCGCTCCAGTCATATCCGTCCCGCTTGCCTCTCACCCGGAAGCTGATATATGTCAGCTTTTTCTTCGTAGTGGGATAGTAAGTCGATGCCGTTACGGATACGGTCTTTTTAGTCGTTTTTACGCCGCAAGAGACAGTTGTCCATTTGGTCAGATTCGTCCGCCACTGGAACTGCTGTCCCTTGTTGTAATCCTTATCTGCGATTTTCCATGAGCATGCGAAGGACAGGGTCGACCTGGCGATCGCAAGCCCGGAGGGTGCTTTTGTTTTTGCCATTTATGCCATCCTCGCTTCCAGAGCCATCTGTCTGGTAAATCGTCTTGCCCAATCTTCGGGATTTTCCGCACTGTTGACCGTGATGTAATTGGTCACCGTCATGCCATCGCCGACCAGATCCCGCAGGGTATCCGTGCCGATCAGAAGCTCAGGCTGTGAAGCATCGCCAACACCGATGATCGTCGGAGTGTCGAAGATCGCACCACGTTCAGCCGCTGCAGCATACCATGATACCGAAGCCGTCGGGACTCTCTTCGTCTTTGCGTCGAAGTCGCCGGTCAGCGTGAAGTGCGGCATCGGAATGTACTGATTGAATCTGAACGAAGTCGATGCGAACATACCCTGCAGAGCGTTGATTCCGTTTCTGGCCATGCTCATGGCGTTGTTGATGGCATACCCCAGAGAGCTGCCAAGGTTGGCAGACCGGAAAGAGTTTGCCATCATAGTGACTGCAGTCTGTCCGGACTTACCGAACTCCGTCAGAGCCTTGACCGCTGTGCCGCTTGCTGTGGTCAGTGAACCGAAGGATGTACCCAGAGCATTGACCGACGCAGCAGCTGCATCCGCTCCAGACGCAGAACTATTGATGCTGTCCACTCCAGTGGCGACCGCTGCAAGAGTTACGCCAAGGTCTACCACGCCGGTGTTGCTGACAAGGTTGACCACCGCACCGGCCAGCTTCTCGAATCCTGTACCGGCATTCAGCGCGGATTCTCCAATGCTGTCGATGACTCCGGCAATGGAATCCAGAACATCCGAAATGCCTCCGGAGATCGAATCAATGATGGAAGTCAGGCCGTCCGAGATGCTGGTGATCACTCCGCTCACGGTTTCACCGGTGTTGCTGACGATCGAGTTGATGCTGTCTGCATTGGATGATACCGTCTCGACCAGTCCAGTGATCGCAGTGACCAGCAGGGCGATTCCTGCAGATGCCAGAGCCACGCCGGCCGACATGATAAAGAAGGAAGCACCGAAAGCCACGATGCCGACCGCTCCAGCTGTCAGTGCAGGAGCAAGAGCCGCCGCCACTCCCATCAGCGCAGCGATTCCGACCGCCATGCCGGCAAGGACTGCAATAGCCACGCCTCCGGAGTCACTGATCCGGATGGCAGCATCGACCAGAACGGAGACCGCCTGCGCTGCGATATACAGAGCCGCTGCCGCTGCGATCATCTTCAGAGCCTGCCCGGCGAAGGTGCCAAAGGATGCACCTGCGCTTGCCACCGGTCCCGCTGCTTCTGTCGCCGCTCCGGAGAGGCCTCCCATCTTTCCAAGAAGTCCGCCGATGCCGCCGGCGATGGATGAGATTCCGCCGACGATTTTGCCACCGATGACCAGCAGAGGGCCTGCCGCTGCAGCGATACCAGCCACCTTGATGACCATGTCCTGCATGTCAGGGCTTAAGCTGTCCCATGCTTCTCCTGCCGCTTTCACAGCGTCGCCGATTCCTGTGAGGATATCTTTTAGCTGCGGGCCGGCAGTTGTGACGATGTCAGCACCGATGATCTTCAATTCATTCAGCGTAGTCGTGAATCCGTCCATCGGGTCGAGGGTTCCCTCAAATGTCTCCGAGACAGACCCCTCGAAATCTCCGAGGCTGGAAGAAAAGTCCGTCAGACTGATCGTGCCGTTGCTGACAGCATTCTCGATCGCGCCGCCGGCTCTGGTTCCGAAAAGCTCATATGCCGCCGCCAGCTTTTCCGATTCGCTGGCATTGCCGTTCATGGTCTCCTCGAAACCAGCCAGAACTTCGTCCAGACTCTTGCCATCCTTCGCGGCGTTTTTCATCGCCGTCTGGATGCCTCGCATGGCCGTGGAGGAATCAAGTCCTGCCATGCTCATGGATCCAAGGAAGGAAGCCGCCTCTTCTGCGGTCATGCCCATCTCCTGGAACTGTTTTGCATTCGCTGCGACCGTGTCCGACAGGGACATGACATCCACGCCGGTCTGCTGTCCGACTGTATTCAATGCATCCAGCATCCTGCCGGCATCTTTCGTTTCGACACCGAAGGCTGCCATCATCTTACTGACGGAATCGACCGAATTAGAGACATCTGTGCCGTTCAGCTGTGAAAACTTCACAAACTGCCCGGACAGGTCTTCCAGAGCATCGCCTGTCAGGCCAAATCTGGCATTTACTTCACCGATAGCTGCACCGGCTGTCTCAAAGTCGACCGGGATGCTTGTCGCGATGTTCTCCAGGACGGTCTGCATGCCATCCAGAGCATCGCCGGATGCACCGGTCTTCTGTACGATGGTGTCCAGACCTGCGTCGACCTCTTTCCATGCTGCCACCGATGCCGTCGCAATGCCCGCGATCGGTGCGGTCACGGTCTTGGTCAGCGTGCCGCCGATTGACCCCATCTTGTCCGACAGGGCTGTGGCCATGTTACCACCGGCTGCCTGACCTGCAGCAGTACCGGCAGGGCCTGCAGCTGATGTCATCTGTTCAGTTAGTGATTGCTGTGCCCCTTCAAGGACTGGCGTGACTGTGATCGTCGCCTGTGCTACTTCTGGCATTCAGTTCAGCCCTCTTTCTCTCTATCCATGCTCTCAGTTCATCGGGCGGAAGTGCCCCGGAACCGATGTGTTTTTCTTCGTTATTCTTTTTCTGGTGCGGTCTTGGATACGGTTTCGGCTTCTTTGCCGGCTTCCCGGATGCATGTGCCAGCAGATTGGCGTTGATGCATGCCAACAGGTCATAGATGTCGGCAAGGATCGCATTCGTCTTCAGAGTCTCGCTCCAGGCGTACAGCTCCGGATCTAATTCCTTTGCAAGAGCTGAGTCCGGCTGTACATGATGCAAAAAAATATCGAAAGCTCCCCAGGACAGGGAGCCTCCGACATCGTCTAATTCGTGGCCTGTTGTTGTCATCAGGTCATAAGTGATCGCCTCGCGATGTTCCAGTGCGGTCTTTGCGAGGCTTATGATTCCCCCGGAGTCTTTCCTCCGTTTTTCTTGGATGCATCGATCCAGGCCTTCGTGATGGCGTTGTAGTCGTCAATCGTCAGGATCTTCTTTACATCATCTGAGAGATATTTCTGGAAGAAGGCAATGGTGCCCGCCTGAGTGTCAAGCGGAGCAGCCTCCTCCGGGGTGAGTGATCCGGCCAGAGGAACAAAAAATGATTCCTCGCCGATGTTTATTTTGAGTGTCTTTTCCTGCTGTCTTTTGAGAGTGAATTCTGCTGCCATTTTTTATCACCTCTTTATTCCATGATCAGCTGGAAGCCGTCGTCCAGGGCCGTGATGGTCGGTGTCCAGTTGATCGCGTTGTTGGGCGCGAAGTTGACATTGTCGACCGCAGTGACCTGTCCCTTTGTGCATCCGATGGCCAGAAGGTCGTCGCCGTCCTTCATGATCCAGAGGAACGCCTCCTCTGCCGGAAGAGCCGAAGAGGAAAGGTTTACAGTGACCTTGCTATTTGCCGCAGTGACATTTTCATCGCCAAAAACAGCCTTGAGGGACTCTTCAGTGGTGTCCATGATCGGGCTCTGGATCGTCTCGGAGTGCTCCGTGACGATAACCCTCTTGATCTTGTTTGCCCAGTTCCGAAGGTTCTGACTGGTCTTATTCAGTGCCAGCGTGATTCCCGCATCAGTGACATCACCGACGTGTACCCATGCCGTATCCAGCGTGCCGCTCAGAGATGTCGGGAGCGCAGTGTTGGCAGGAGCGTGATAAAACATACCGGTCGCACGACCAAGTCCAAGTTTTACATCCATTTTTTATATCTCCTTTTCAGTCTGATGCGCCACGACCGACAAACGGGCCGAGCACATCGCCAGATCCGGCCTCACTGGATCCTGTCCCCAAGAGCCGGATGAATTTACAGTAACATGCCTCAGAGCCGTGGTCTGTTCTTTCGCCACGGCCTCGATGATGCCGATTGCATCGGTCAGATAATCGAGAGCCTCTGCTTCCGTCTGTGCTCTGGAATCGAGCACGACCTCGAAGGTGTTGATCGTCTGATTGACCGTGCCTCCGACCTGAGTGATCAGGATGTGCGGCAGACCATACTCTGCAGGAAGTGGCCGGACGTATACTGTCTGATGCTCGGACAGTGCGCTCCGGATCTCCTCCTCGATATCAATTGATTTTCTAATGATCATGCCGTCACCGCCTTGCTCAAGATCTTGTGCTCTGCTTCTTCTGCAGATGTCTGGTCATCGTTTGCGATCACTCTCGCGATCGGTCTGGTCACGCCATAGGAAGCATCCTGGAACCTGGCTTCGTTGGACATCTCCACATGGAAGCCTGTCCCGCCTCCAGTGATGAATGATCCTGCCCTTGCCGCGATCCTCTCAGCCTCTGACTGTACCTGTCCAGATAAGCCCTGCAGACATTCTGCAAAGCCCTCCGGTTTAAACTCGATTTCGATCTGTGTACTCATCCGCGCCACCTCTGCAGATTCAGTTGGACGTGTGCCATCCTGCCGGCAGCTGGCCAGACCAGCGGGTCGCCGTTTATCGTGTAGACGTTTCCGCCGAATGCGATCCGGTCTCCCGCCCGCACGTCAGCATCAACAGGAGCATAGACGGTCAACCCGTCCTGTATACCCTGCACCCTGCCTTCCTGTGTCAGCCCTGTGTTGGATGGCTGTACAGAGCACTCCGGGATCACCAGAGATTCAGTGTTGTCCCAGTCAAACACCGTCGAGCCTCTGAGAGTCTTCGTTCCTGGTCTGATCCGGGTGATGGACTGCGTCCAAAAAGACTGTAGTGCCATTTAGAACACCCCCTGCACCCTGTACGGAGTAAGCATCTCCTTGTTGTCGCCCGGCAGAGCCGTCGCCCTGGCGTTATTGATCCAGTTCGCATTATAGGTCACGGAAACGCCGCCAGAAGCCTCGGATGTGATTCCAGCCGGAACAGCTATCGAGTGAGTGACACGATGTGCGATCAGCTCGTGGATCGGTGCCATCATGTCGTCTGTAATTCCTGCGGTGTATCTGACTTTGACTGTGCTGTATCTCTGGAGATTACAGAAAGCCACGTCATACACCCGCAGGATGCCGTTCGGCTCGTAGGTATAGGTCGCGCTTGAACCGGCCACCTCAACGCTCTCGACGGCTGTCACGAACTTCGCCGGGATCTGAATCAGCAGATCACAGCCTACCCTTGTCACCCGCCTGTCCTGCATGGTCATGTTGACCTCGCAAGCCGCGGACGGATACAAGTGCCATCCGACGAAATTCCGGATTGCCGCACAAGCAGCGCCGATTTCCGCCTCCACGCGATCAGCTTCGCGGGAATACTTCCCCCCTGTAAACAGATTGAAATCTTCCGCGCTCATCATCTCGCACAGAGTGCTCCGGTCGGTGATGGAATAGCCCCATGGTGTAAGCATGCTCATTTCTTCACCACCTTGCGCGATTTGTTTGCCGGTTTCACGGCCTTATTAGACGGCTCGACCGCCTTCTTCTCGACCAGCACGGCAACCGCCGGAGCCTCGGACTCTTCAAACTGGTATGTCAGGCCGTCTGGCATTTTATAGATTCTCAGCATATTCTCACCGCCTTTCAAAAATGGGAGAGCCGAAGCCCTCCCGGATTAGATCTATCAGGATGCTTTGGTCAGCTTCTTGAAGCCGGCCGGACGACGGACTGCAAGAGCAAGTCTCTCTTCTGCCCTGATGGTCATCAGGTTCTTCACGAAGTCGTCCTCGTTGGTGTTGACCGCTTCAACACTGATGCCGCCGTGGGTCACGACAGAACCGCAGGTCTTGAAGGCGCCAACGATGACGGTGCCGGAAGTGATAGCCGCAGATACGCAGACCGGAATGCCCCACAGATTCGGGATAGCCTGATCGCCAAAGTATCCGCCACCATAGTAGCGATCGTCTCCGTCCTTGCCGACTCTGAGGATGTACCAGTCAGCCGGATTCAGAACAACTGCGTCAGCGGCAAAGCCGGTGGAAGCCTGTACGTCCATGGCCGCCTGAAGGATAGCGTCAGCGATGTCGGTAGCGGTGCCGGTGGAAGCATAGGTTCCGGTCTGAATGCCGGAAGTTCCGAGCAGGTCGGTGACCAGCTTGTTCTGCTCTACAAGACCGAGCTCATACAGCAGTCTGCCGTTGATCGCGGAAGCCAGGAATGGGTAGTCGTTGATATATTCATCAGATTCTTTGATATGGCAGGCGACCTTTGCCAGAGACACGGTCTTCGGCGTCGGATCTGCAAAATGGATCTGCGGCTTCTCATTGCCTTCAGCCGTGACAGCGGGAGCGCCCTGAATCGCACCCTCTACCAGATAGACCAGCGTGCTGCCGGAGATCTGCTCAGCGCCGAACAGGTCACGGATCACGAGCGGAACACGTGTGCCGGTCACGACATTGCGGTCGAATGTGGTCGCAAAATCAACGGCACCGGCCGGGGACGTCTGCGGGTCTGTGGCGGCCTTGATGAAAGCCGGAGCAGTGACGTCGAACCGTTTGCCGATCGTGGCGTTTTTCACATAGTTAACAAAATTTTCTCCGAGATTCTGAGCGTTCTTCAGCTCCATGGTGGAATCCTCCTTTTCGTTTTTGCCGATCTTTCCAAGCAGTGCGGCCTTCTTCTCGGCCCGCTCCAGTTCGGCGGTTTTAGCTTCGATTTCGCCCTGCAGCTTCTCCGCTTCGGTGATGGCCTCAACGTCATCTGCTTCGATGCGGGACTTCAGCGCAGCAAGGGCTTCCTTTTTGGCGGTCAGCTCTTCCTTAAGAGTCATGATCTTCGCCCTCCTTTGTCATATTTTTGATATATTCAAGCAGTGCCGCCTTTTTCGGATTGCTCTCCTTCCGCTCCTCCGCTGCCGCGTTGGCTTCCGGTTCGTCCTCTCCGTGTTCGGGTTCGTCTGCTTCCTCTAGCTCCCCAAGGACTCCCTGCAGGAGCGAGATGGCTTCTCTGATCGCATCAGCATCCTTTTTGCTGTTGCGTGCACCGGCTTTTACCTCCGGCTCGATTGCCTTGACATCCGTCATAACTGCATTCTGGTTCGCCGGGATCGGCACGATGCTGACCTCAAAAAGGTCCAGCTTGCGCAGCTCGTTGGCCTTCACACCGTCTTCCAGTGTCACAGGACCTGCTTCCAGCACGTCATAGGCAAAACTGAACTGGAAGACCACGCCTGACTTCACAAGCGCCCGCTTCTCCTGTGCCAGCGGGGTATCAAAAAAGCTCGCTGTCATCAGCGGGCCTTTCTCATCGTCTATAATGTTTTCCGGATCTACCATCCCGACGATCTGGTCGAGATCATGGTTCCAACACAGCGGGAACGGATGCCCGCTCTCTTTTCTTGCTTTTATGGTCTCGGTAAATGCTCCAGGCGCGATCACATCGCCATAAGCATCCGGGATCCGATCATAAGTACTGAAGTATCCGGAGATTGTCCCGGCACCTTCGTCCGCTTTAAGATCGAATGATTTATAAAGGTGTTCCATTTTGCGTCCTTTCTGGCCGGCATACCATTTTTCGATGCCGTCAATGGTCTGCTGTGGTCTGCCGTCGGTTTTTGCCCGCTCCATGCAGACGTCATAGCCCGGATCTAATGCCACGAACTCAGCACCAGCCTCTTCGTACAGCTTTAGATGATCCTCGGATGGCGATGTGTGGATGATCCAGGATTCCGCATCCTTCTGCTTCATGGCGGCGGATATCGCGCCCTCTCTGGCGTCAAAAGCCGCCTGTTTGATCAGTCCTTCCGCTGCATGGCTGTTTGTAGCTCCAAGAGCCTGTGCCAGCAGGTCATAATCGACCCGCAGGTCGCCATCCTTGGCATTCTCTTTTACGTATGTGGATTTCCCCGCGCATGGCGGGCCAGTTATTACGTGAATCATGATATTGTGATGATTACCTCCGTCGAGCAATTGCATCCGCAGGTCGTGTCCGGGTCTCCATTTTCATCTCCCGGCCATTCGCAGCCATTGGAAAATGCTTCATTGATTGGAACTGTCTCCCCATTCATCAGCGCATGCTCCGGTCTGGGATTGTCGCCAGTGATCCAGCGTTTTTCGACCGTCTTGTGGATTCCCTGCTGTTCGGCCTGATGCGGAGCTTCATGGCATGCCGCCCAACCGGCTACACCAATGGCCAGTGATCTGCCGAAGGTCACGCTGTCGCGATTTTCCCGGACTTCAAACACATGGGCAGGGGTCTGCTCTTCGTCATCGTCTTCGATGGCTTCGTCCAGCTTCTTCTTTGTGGCTTTGTTGATGGCCGCTGCCCTTGCTTTCGCCATCTCCTGCAGCCATGCACGAGTTTGGGCCGGGCTGTATTCAAATCCAATGGCATCCGCGGTCTCTTTGCCGTGTGCATCTGCGATCCGGTTGACCAGCGGGAGGATATCCTCCGTCAGCTCCTCATTCCAGCGGTTTTCATTCCACCACTTCGCGGACTTTGCCCCGATTTTCGGAAGGACTGCCGCTGCCTGCCGTTTCCAAAACTTCTGGAGGATTGCAGCCATTTGCTCATCCTCTTCCTTTGTTGATCTGGCTTTTATGCTGATCTTCTCTGGAGCAGATTTGCATGCCGGGCATCCACACGATTCAGATACCGGCCTCATCATGACCGGCTCCTGTTCATCCATGTGTGTGTCCTGCGGGGATGCCTGTCCGCCCTCGATCACGTTCAGCGGCACGATCAGCTCGTCGCCTCCCTCGATCGGCGGGAGGTTGTTATCCGCTCTCGCCTCGTTCCTAGTCATCCACGGACCGCCGACAGAACTCTGCAGAATAGATGCACGTTCCTCAAAGGATCCTTTCAGCTTCTCGGACAGGTCAAACTCGACATATGTGTCCGGATCCGCGCCGATCATCGGCAGGAGAAAAGCATTGATCCTCTGCTGCAGCATCTGGATGGTCGGTCCGAGGCAGTCAGCATACAGTGCGCGGGCGTTATCCTTTGCAGAAGCATATGTCTGCGTCGTGGTGTGCCAGATCAGTGACGGATTCACATGAAAAGCAGCTGCCACATCTTCACGGGACAGCTGCTTTGTTTCAGCATATTGGGCTTCTTTGGCATTAAACTGGTATGGTTTGATTTCCATTCCGTCTTCCAGCAATGGCATCTTGCCGGCATTCGCTCCGGATCTGCCCCATCCTTCACGGAAAGCAGACAACCATGCACGCTTTTGGTCATCCGACCATGGAGCGACATCCTTCGGCCGTGTGATGTAAGCATTAAACCGCCCGGAAGAACTCCAGACCTCTGTGCGGAAGCGATCAGCCTGGATCTGTTCGTTGAGAGTCTGCCGAAGCGCTGCGATCGGGGACTGATACCCGCCGGGATTTCCAGGGGAATACATTCTAAACTGCACAAAGTCAGTCCGCGGTATATCAATAAATGATCCTGGCCCGTCGGCACAAACCCGGATGCTGTCCGGAGCATAATTTGTCTTGCGTTCTGTGTTCGTGATCCATTCCTTCGGGATCAGTCTCAGCTGGTAACCGCTTTCGCTGTCCGGATCAGGGAGGATCCATAGCGTCGCCACGCCCATCAGGAGCAATTCCACGCACAGAGCATTGATCAACTCATACGCTGTCTGATCAGCGTTCGGTCGGTACAGCAATTTTGCTGCAGTGCTGTCCCGGTCTCGCTCCCGGTCGTTTTCATCGTTTCGCTTGTACACCTTCAGCGGCAGCTGGGCGACGGAATCCGCGAGGAAAGATACCACCGCGTGCAGGTTTGCCTGTGACGCATAGAGCTGTCTGGCAGTCAGTCCCTCCACGAGCGGGCTTTCCTCCGGAGCGAATGAGACATAGACTGTCTGCCGCCCGAATAGATTTCTAAGGCTTTCTAAAATTGGCATTTTCGCCCCTCCTATCAGGCGAACATTAGCGTGCCGCCTTGAGCATAAGAGCTTTCATAAATTTTCTTTTCCGGTTTCTTTATCATCATGGTCGCAGCTGAAAATGCGACAAAACATGCAATCAATGGAGACGGATCATCCGGGGACTTCACCCTGTCTGGAAGCTCCACACCTCCGCCAAGGTTCCGAAGCTGCATCGTCTTTGCCGGCGCATCAATGACCGGCTGCGGAAGATGGAAGATCTTAATTCCTCCCCTTACCGTCTCCGGCTCACTGGCGGCGATTCCGTCCCAGAAGCGACCCCATCCCGCCGGCAGTTCCGTGCCTTCAATCGGGATACGCTCGACTCCCGGCAGCGTGCAGATCTGTTCGGCCAACCCTACCACCGGACAGCCACGTCCCTGGAATGCTAATTTGATGTTGTATTTATCCTGCCGCTCTTGGAACCACTTGATGGCCCACTCCGTCCCGATCTGTCTGGCAACGATCTCGATGTGATAGTTTCCATCCTCGCGGATACCGCAGACAGCTATGGAAGTCCACCGCCGGTTCTGGGAAAGGTCAATTCCGAAATACAGGTCTGCCTCCGGCGCAATCTGTGAAGTCGGATCTATGCCGGCATTCCATGCACCTTCTGGAAATGGTTGCGGAAGCAGGGTCTCGACCTGCTGACACATGCACTCGGATCTGAACTTGCTTTCCGGGAATGTCTGACGGTTCGCAAGCAGAGCACGCTCTGTCAGATATCCGTATCCAAGGGCCGGGTTTGCCTGTGCCAGAGCTTCCAGATCATCCGTCTTTGCTCCCTCTTCAGCTGACCACTCGAAAAGGCCAAGGGTTTCACTGTCCACGTTTCCGCCGAAGTCATTTGCTTTCGTGCCATTGATAACAGCGATCGCCTGAGACCGTAGCTGTCGAAGCACCACGCTGTCCGGATCTCCGGCATTGGAGAAACACACGACCATGCCGTTCGGCTTTGCGTTGGTTGATGCCACCGATGCCGCCCACGTTTCCCAGTCTCGCTGTTCACGTACCTCGTCCAGCATGACCAGGTCATTGGAATCGCCACGGCCTGCCCTTCTGGTAGGTGCGCCGACCTTGTACTGCCGTAGGCCTGTCAGCACCAGCTTCTTGGATCCATTCGTTCGTCCTACTCTCTGCAGGTCTGCAGCAAGCTCCGGAATTGATTCCTGATCCTGTACGACTGCCTCCCAGACTTCTTCTGCTTTGTCCAGGGACAGGGATGTGCCGAAAACAGAATCGACGCACAGCACATTCAGGAAGAATGAAGCAATGACCTCGGACAGGACTGTCTTTCCATTCTGCCTACTGATCAAAAATAATGTCGTCCGATACCTGAACCGCCACTCACTGGAAAGATCTCCCTTGATCTCAAGCGCATGGATCAGCGCCCATTTCTGCCATGGATACAGTGTCTTTTTCAGCACGGTTTTTGCATATTCTATGCATGCGAAACCGAGTGTAGTTTCCTCCGTCAGTAGCCGGAGCGGAGGCGTATATATCCTCGGTTCCGTCTTGCCCATCATTTCGCCACCTTAAACTTTGCCCGGATATCGGCCAGTGAAGTTACCTCCGCAGCTTCCTTCTCGCCGATCTGATCCTTTAGGGCTTTGATCATTGTTGAATAATCTTTTGCCAATGCTCTGAACTCTTGGACCTGTGGGTTTGCCCTTGTAATTGTTCGCCCGTCGCCCATCTCGACCTCGATCGTGAGATCAGCTTTTTTCAGCGTCCGCAACTGTCTTTTGAGCAGTCTCTGCATGGCAAGAGCTGCATCAACTTCCGTCTCGATCAGTGACTTGTACGGCTCTGGAGCCCTGGCACTGATCTCTTTTGCCTTGGTTCCCATAATTCACCTCTTGTTCGTCCTAAAAAAATTTTTTAATTTTTCGGGGAGGGATAAGCCTGCTAGGCGGAAGGAATCGCGTGCTTGCCGATTTTTTAAAATTTTTTGGCCCTTCCCCTTTGTGGCTCACCAGATACGGCTTCTCTGGCCGATAATGTTCGTGCCATTCGTGCCGTCACCGCGTTGGCGGTTACACCTCCTGTGCGATGCTTTTATATTGTTGAGATCAAGCTCCAGATCGGGACGCAGGTGCACAGGCTGCACATGATCTGGTTCCCACGAATCTGGTTCGCTCGATGGTGGAACAAAGTAATCGATAGGCTTGCCGCATATGTGGCACACAGCTCTTGCCTTGCGATCTCTGTCCCATGCCATGCGCCGGATGTACGGCCACCTTGATGATCGTGACATACCCCGGGCCTCCCTTTTATTTTGTGGTCTGCTTTTCTCCAGTATCCCCTGCCCTGTTGTTTGCCCTGCCCGCATCTGGATACATACCCCGGGACTGGTCTTAGACATACCCCAGGGGTACCGTTTAACGGGGGGCGGGGTATTTTTCCAGGCGTGAAGCTGACCGGGGGGAGGATAAAAAAGGGGCATGGTGTCAAACGCATAAAATGACAAGAGGTTGAGCGTGCGCCGATCAGCCACGGCTAACCGGCAGCGCCGGCAGCAGAATCATGAGCGGTACGTCGTCACGGCATCATGCCCCCAGGGTGGACGTAAAAAGAGACGGCCAGATACTGACCGCCTCCCCAGGAAGGAAACTATATGAAGATGAAAATTGTTACCTGCTATCCTACGATACTATAGTAAGCCGGGAAGTTGTCCCGTGATTACGGCAATTAAATAAGTTTGGCCATCTCGTAGATGAACCTGCGTCTCATCTCATAGTACAGATCCTTGCCACATGGGATGCCATGCGACTGGAGGTAGTAGAACGGATAGTCATGACAGATGCCAAGTATCAGCCACTTGCTGAACGGTTCGCCGCCGATCTTGTAGGCCACATGGTCGATCATGTCCTTCTTCCGTGAGATGGCCGCTCGTCTCATGGCAAGCTCAGCAGTCGGATCTGAATCTCCGGAGGACTGTACTCGATCCGCATCGTAGGCGATACCCTTCGATGTGTCCGTCATGGCGGCAAGCTCTGCCTCCCACTCTGGATACTGTTTGCAGTAGTGGATAACTGTGAGAAATGCTTCCTTCGGTACATACCATTTATTTTTTTGGCTGAGCGGTCTGTATTCGCCCACCGGCAACCACCTCCTTTCTGAGCCTGCCCTTTTCGATGTAGAACCTGCCATCGTAGAGGATTGTTATCTTCCGCTCGTATTTGTGCAGGTCGTCCCGCATTGGGAAGCCGTGAGAGTCTACTTGCATCAGCCCTGCCTCCTTTCAAAGATGGCCATGCAGTCGGAGCACTGACCACCCGACCAGAGAATAGGGCAGAGGATATAACCATCTTCATACTTAGTAATGACAGCCTCGAAACAGTCTTGCAGTTGTCCTTCACCGTGATCGATGCCGTCTGCTGTGTTGCATTCCATTACTTGTCCCTCCATCTGTAGAAGTCGTCTGCCCGATACAACGTCACATAATCGCCTTTCAGATCATCCGTTTCATAATACTGTTCCGTTGCTTTGTCCATTGCACAGATGACCAACAGATAAAAGTCCTGCTCATATTCCATGCAGACATCCTGTATCTCTTCCAGTGTCAGCTTACCTCGTGCCTTTTTGATGTGGAGAGTCCAGACGCCCTGCCTGTCGTAATCGCTCCAGACTTCGATGCCTTTCTTAGCCATGTTACTCATCCTCCAGTATCACAAATATGATCAGCGGTATCAGAACCGCGAAGCCGATGATAAAGATGCTCATAGGTTAGCCCTCCTCACATCATCTCATAAGGCACTGTCTCACCGCTTACGCCGTTACATCTCAAGGCAAATACCATTGCCTGGATCTGGCCTTTCAGCTTTGCGTTTTCCAGCTGGAACTGTTCACTTCTCGACTTGATCTCTTTATATCGTGCTGTCATTTCCTCCAGTTCCTCTGCATCCTCCGCGTCATACGACAGTTTCTTCAACGCCTCGACAGGGACAACAGGATAGTCTCGTCCGAACAATTCCATGTGCATCGTTTCTTTCAAAGCATCATCT
>OCTX012289748.1_pt1 | contig 25286 bp, 31 predicted proteins | sample 1539691 | NCBI WGS metagenome assembly OCTX01 (sample SAMN02144231, study PRJEB22623) | gut metagenome | biome: sheep rumen | host: Ovis aries | place: New Zealand
TTAAACAAATTATCGGCGAGCTCGTTAATCTCCTGGAATGTATCGAACTCACCGAATTTCTCATATAAACCCATATTTCTCCTTTCTTACCTACTTACGTATATGCAGATGTGTCTCGCTCCGTCTATCAATTCCTGTTTCAGCTTTGTCACCGGCAGATATGCGATATCTCTCCGCTCCACCGCTCCAAGGGCTTCGCCATAATATGAAAGCCCTCCGCGAAGTCCCGGCTCCATAACGCCGATATAATCATCTGGATCTATCAGCATTAAAATATCTATCAGAATCATGCTCCCTCCAGCTGGTCGAGCGCCCTGTCCATCAGCTCTTTCGCCCTGTCGAAGCCGATCGGGTCCGGAGTGATAAGCAGGCTGTGCTTTGCCTTCGCTATTCTCCGCCACTCTTCCTCATTTGCGACCTTTTCCTTCTTGTTCTTCCAGAAGTCCGCGCCCTCCCACGTATCAAGATAATTAGTGATCATATTGAGCACCCATCTGTTCTCCGTGTGGATCACGACCTCTGAATTAGCTGTGAATCGTTCCAGAGCTGCCGCTATCGCCGTCAGCGTCGCTTTATTCCACGAGGCTCTGACCTGGCCGTCTCCTGTCCTTCTGGTCGACTTGCCTTTATGCGAGAACTCCAAACAATACGCATAATACTTGACGCTCTCCGCAGCTTCCCGGCTGTCTGTCCAGACCCATAAGTCTACTTTGTACATTTCCCCTCCTCCTTTCTTGTTTGTTATCCCCGCCGGCTCGGGGATGAATGCCGACGGGGACAGGGTAGATACTTATAATTTGGAATGTAATGTATATCGCTAACGTGCGCCGCCCATTCCTGAACTGATAACTCCTTTCCTAGATTTCGTGAAAATTTATAAATCGACGCACGGTATAGCCTTTTGACCTCCCCGGCCTGCCGATCGGCAGGCCGGCCATCATCGTTGGTGGTAGGTAAACAAATGAAAAAACTCCTGAGCCAGAGCGACAGGATTCGAACCTGCATATCTGGGAGTCAAAGTCCCATGCCTTTCCACTTGGCCACGCCCCGATAAATCCGGCCCGTCCTCAGGCGGACCGGAAAAGGATCTAATTAACAGAATTCGGCCACAGCGCAGTTAGTAACCTGCCCGCATTCACACTTTCCATCGTATTCTTCCACTGGTGCAGGCTTCTCAGCATCTGACCCGCCGCAGAGGGCAACGAACTTTCTTTCGTGCGCATCCAGTTTCTTCAGCACTCTTTCTCTGAATTCCGCATCATGCCGATCTTTCTCTGCTTCCCTCTCCATTCTCCAGCAATTCTGTTCGCCCTCGCGCAGTCCCTTCTCATATCCGCGCTTTTCGGCACTGGCCAGCTCCTTGAGATACTTATGCGTCTTTATCTTCACTTTCTACTCTCCTTTCTCAATTAACCCACTCATGCGGGATTGCCTCACCCCATCCTGCCGCTGCCGCACTGGTACCACTCTTGCAGATAATCCTGATCACCTGATAATCCCCCGCATTTTTCACTACCCGGATGCTCCAGAGAATTTCGTCTTTATCACTGCCGTCATTGTTGAATGCCAAATCTCCAAAATAGAATCCGTTTTTCTGCTTTGAGAGCCACCCTCTGGGACTGTTTTCTGCTATAATCTGATGCCACCTTGTATGCTCATAGTGCGCTCCGTATTTGTCTCCCGGAGTGTAAACTGCATTGGTGCGGTCAAACATAAAGACCTGCCCGGCTTCCATCGGGTCTTTTGCTAACTTTGCGAGATACAGCCATCCATCCGACTTCCGCCTCGTCCAGTATTTCCCGCGAAAATGTTCGCATTCGAGCAGTATCCCCTGTGTATAAAATGCTTCTCCTTCAAAATGACCGTTCGTTCCCGTCGCTTTTATGTACGGATACTTCTGTGCGGCCGCTGCCGGCATTGCCATCGCGGCAATCAGTGCGGCGATCATGCAAATCATTACTAACAGTGTCTTTGTTTTTCTTCCCATACCTTGTCCTCCTTTACATGGGATATTTGTATTGTCTTCGGCAAATGCCGCTGAGACCTGTGTTTATGATACTTAGACAGCTCCTGCGAAGCGTCTGCAGAGCTCCGCTGCTACTGCGCTCGCTATGGCCTGTATATCGATTCTCACCTCTGCCGGCAGGGATGTGTTAATCCCCAGCTCCCTCTCCCTCTGGATTGGGTCATACGGTTCCGGCACGATACCCGCATCAAGCTTCTGCTTTGTCTCCGCCCAGTCCTGCAGGGCTGCGAACCTGACCGCCGCACACTTCCCCTCGAAGATATCCGTCCGGCTGTATCTCTCCGGGATATGGTCCCGGATTTCCGAGACCATCTTCCGAACCGTGTCCTTGCTCAGCCCCAGCTCTTCCGAGGCTTCCCGAACTGTCAAAAACTGCTTCACGTTATCACCTCTCAATCGAGTCCCATCCGATCATCTTCATCACTTCCGGCTTTAAGGCAGGCCCATATTATGATTGCTCCAATTATTGCCGCTATCATTCAGCCCTCCCTAATTTACCTTCGTGAATCTGTCCATCAGCTCTGTACAATCTCCTCTGTACGGCTCAGGCCGTTCTTTCCACGCAATTACCTCGCCCATGCTGAAATATGTCCTGTCCGGTGACCACTGGCCGTCTTTCGTCTTGGCTGTATCCACGACTCTTGTGCCGTCGAGCAGTTCTACTGTTACATCGACATGATCAGATATCTTTTCGAACATATGGGGATTCCATTTTGCAGTTCCTTTCAAATGTGCAAATATGCTGTCATGCTCTGCCGGCATGTCTTTCGGATTCTTTTTCAGGTCGTGCCATTTCGGTTCAGACACCGGCATTTTCCCTGCTACGATGTAACTCGGGTCTATCTCCATGCTTTTGTTCTCCTCTTTGTTCCACGCCCTGACCGCTGCCGTCTCTGTCGCATATCCCCGGAGCATGTATCCGCAGTCATCGCACCGGACAAAGTATTCTTCTGACCCGACGAAGCGGTTCCCGGTCCTGTACTTGCCTATGGCATGGCCGTTTGCGGATCCGCAGTTGGGGCAGGGCTTTATGATGATTGCTCCATTCGCTCTTTCCATCTTTCCAACTTTTCCTCTTTTATCCTGACAGGTCTGTTGCCTCCCTTAAGATATCGCCCTTATGCACAAACCCCATACTCCTCATTAACTTTTTAAACATTCTTGTCCTCCATCTTTGTCTTTTCTACAGCCATGCCTCCTGCGGCATCCTTTGCGCAATACTGTCTATCTGCCTTGCGGCTTTGCTCCATTCAGGTCTATATTCGGTCCAGTCGATCTGGTCATATATCTCATTGATCGCCTTTACCGCATCCAGATATTCCTTGTTCTGCGCCCTAAGGATATCCATCGATGCTTTCAAGTCCTGATACCTGCTTTGGATTCCCAGATATGCAAATACGATGCAAAGCGTCTGCCCCATCTGCTCTAATATTCCGTCTTTTGTAAGCCTTTTGAGCCTCCTAACAGATTCTTTCTCCGCCCAGCCGCGCATCCATGCATCTATACCGAAGTAATCCTCTTCAACGATGTCAAATCCAAGGACTTCATAGCCCGGCATTGCTCCGACACCGGATGTCACTAAAATATCGTCAAACCGTTCCGGATCGTTGATATCGTTCAGGTCGTCATACATCCTCTCTATATCTGCAGATAACTGAGCAAAGTCGAGCTGAAATCTCAGAGCATCGTCATAATCGCCGTCAAGCGCATCAATAAGTGTTTCCAAGTCACTTCCTGACCAGTAGGCTACCTCTTCGCACTCCTCGCCCATTTCTTCAAGGCTGTCCTGTATCTGCCAGAAGGAAAGGCCGTTTACCATCGTTTTCTTATATCTCAGAGCCTCGGCTTTTTTCCTTCTGGTCTCCTCTGCCGGCGTCATGCCGTTGCCTTCGGCGGCCTCGGATTCGATGCCGCTGCCATGCCTTCCAGGAAGGCCAGTGCGATGCGCTTACCCACATCATCCGGAATCAGCGCAAATGTCTCAGTCAGTTTTTTGGTTTCAGCTCTCTCCTCATCGGTGAGCTGAGACGGTCTTTCAATAGTATTGGTTGTCATGTTCTCACCTCTCTGTTTTTTGCTTCATTTGTTCTTACGCAACAAGCATAATTCACATTAGAACATTTGTCAACATATTTTTGTCCCTTTGTGACACATTTTTATTGACGGCTGTCACCAGAGGAAATATAATGCAAATCAAGAAGGCAAAATAAATTCAAGAAGGCAAAATAAATATTTCTAAACTAAAAAAAGAAGGGATGTATAAATGAAAAATAGGTTAAAAGAGCTTCGGACCGTTCTGGGGCTGAATCAGGAGGAGTTTGCATCTGCCTTAAAAATCGGCCGCTCAACGATCGCAAATTACGAGGCCGGCACACGTGCCCCTGTCGCTTCTGTCATATCTTTGATAATCCAGAAGTGGAATGTAAACGAGGAGTGGCTTCGAACCGGAGAAGGACCGATGTTTGTCGATGTCTCTCGCGCTGATGAGCTGCAACGTCTGATCGAGGAAACTATGAGCGACGAGTCCGGAGAGATTAAACGCCGTATTGCTACCGCAGTTCTGCGTCTCACGCCTGACCAGCTCCGCGCCTGCACAGACTGGATCAAAGAGACCTTCTGCCTTGTCGAAGCGCCCGCTGCCGAGCGGGAGCTTACGATAGATGAAAAGGTCGAGAACTACCGCAGAGAGCTCGAAGCGGAAGAGGCAATCCGAACATTAGAAGCTTCACCGACTGGAAGCGCCGGAGGAGCTAAAGAAGCGTAATATGAGAAAGGAGATATGCCTATGGCAAAAGACGATTATGACAAAATTGTATGTATGATTTTGACCTATTTGTATGCGAAAATCAGAGGGCATACAGATGTCAATCCCGACGATTATCTGCAGCCTATGACCAAGGATTTTCCCATCGTCGAAGATTATTTTTACTTTATCCTCGAAAGCATGTTGAAAGCCGGCTATATCGAAGGCATCGCATTCACCAGAACATGGGACGGTACTATTATTGACGTCTCCGGAATGTCCGATATAAGGATCACCGCCGACGGCATCCATTATCTTTCCGAAAATTCTATCATGCGGAAAGTATTGGAATGGCTCAGGGACAACGCAGTTTCTCTTCTCCCCGGAATGTCGAAAACTGTTTTGTCGATTCTCAACAGATAACCACATAGGCGAGTTGCGCCGGCGCAACAAAACCCGGGTTTCAGATTAGAACCCGGGTAAACTTATCTAAGGAGGACTATCATGTATGTAAGACAAACGCCTAAAGGCACATGGCGATTTGCTGAGTGCTATAAGGACCCGCTGACAGGGAAGCGCAGGGAAGTGAGCGTTACACTTGCCAAGAACACCGCTGCCGCCCGGAAGGAAGCAGCTATATGTCTGCAGAAAAAGATTGCCGCCATGTCTGCCCCAGATTCCCGCAGCATCCGCCTCGGAGATCTCATTGATAAGTTCACGACTTATCAATACTCTATGCACAAAGCTTCGACCGCAAAACAGGATGAGATGCATCTGCGCTCCGTCGAGAAACTGATTGGATCCGATGCACTTGTATCAAAGATCACGCCAGAAATAGTGACTTCTGCCCTTCGACAGTCTGGGAAGGATAACACATGGGCTAACCAGAAAATCCGACATATAAAACTTCTCTGGCGCTGGGCTTATCGGCAGGGCTATGTAGACAGCACTGTCTTGATTGACCGTCTTGAGCGCCTTCCGGAGCCATCGAGCCGCCAGAAGGTCATAGGCAAGTATATGGAATCTGAGGACCTTAAGCGCGTGCTTGCTGACATGGCGGAATCAAATACAGACTATATGCTCCTTACTAAGTTTCTGGCTCTCTCCGGCCTCCGGATCGGTGAGGCTATTGCCCTCACGACTCAGGACATAGACCTTAAGACAAAAGAGATCACTGTCAATAAGACCTATGCCCTCAACGTCGACTCTATCCAGAGCACTAAGACGGAGATGTCCGACAGATCTGTCTATATGAGGCGTGAGCTGCTTGACCTTGTACAGCTCATCCTTAAGCGGCAGAGACAAATCCAGATAGCATCAGGCATCCGCACGCGGATCCTGTTCCCCTGGTCTGACGGGGGCTATATGCATTATGCGTCATACTCCAAATTCTTCCGGTATCATACTCGGAAGGTGCTCGGGCATGGTATGACGATACACTCTCTCCGGCACACTTACACGAGCCTCATGGCGGAGGCGGGAGTCCCGATCGAGACTATCAGCCGCCAGCTCGGCCACGCTGACAGCAAGGTCACCAGAGACATTTATATGCACGTAACCGAGCGGATAAAGCAGGCAGACAATGATCGTCTGGAAGCTGTCTGCATCCTCTGACGCTGAATCCGCACTGAATTTATTTCGTACATATTCGTACAAAACTGAACCCCTTAAAAACAAAAAGTGTGGATTTTACAAGCAAAAACCCACACAATCCTATTAAAACCGATATACGTAAGTAGCCCCTCTCGCTATTGTGACCTAACCCGAAAAATCGCGTGTTTATGCGGCTTTTCGGGTTTTCTTTTGTCCAAATAGGGTCCCCGCTCTGAACAAACGCTGAATTATGCGGTTTTCCCGAACAGATCCGCCCAGGTAAGCGGTCCCGCCCATCCATCGGCCTCGAGACCGTGCTCACGCTGATATGCTTTCAGCGCGTACTCTGTATTTTCTCCGAACTCGCCATCAAGCGCAAGCCTCTTTCCGTCTTTCCCGCGATATCCTTGCGCGTCGAGCATACACTGCAGTGTGTGCACGTCCTCTCCGATCATGCCAATGTGTAACTGTGCAAATGTAAACTTGTATCCGATCATCTCGCTGTCTCCTCCCATCTCGCTCACATAATCTATGTAGCAGAATCCTTTAATTCTCTGGTCGTTCCAGCTGTATCTCTTGACCGCGCAGCTATCGCCAGATCTGTCATACTGTGCGTTGCTTGTATTGCCTTCCCCGCAGAGGAATGTCTTTGACTCTGAATCAATCGAGAGTACTCTGCCGACATGGCTGTATGTGAACACGCACAGCGCACCCAGATCCGGCACTTTTCCAGTCTTACCCACAGCATAGAATCTGTCGTAAGTCTCAAAGCACGCATATCCGCAGTAATTGTCTTTCGTCATGTGCCAGTGTTTCAGCGCTTTCTCGAGTCCGAATGTCAGAATTTCCATTGCAAACTGATACGTACAGCACCATGCATTGTCCTGATATCCTGCGAGGCCTGCCGCATTTACGATCATGCTGAATACCTGGTGATTCGTTCCTGTCTCGACATATGGGATTGTAGCCATCTCAGTCTCACGGTCAATCAACTCCTGCAGAGTCCCCTCGTAAGCACCTGCCGGATGAGTATATCCGAACGGATCCGCGCCCGCTGCCGGGAAGCAATAGAAAGTATATGTCGAGCCGTAAGCGTTCTTAATGACTGTCTGCCCTCTCTTGTATGCTGACTTGTCTCTCACGTCTCCGGAGCTTATAGACCTGATATCCGACAGGCAGTCATGTTCATCGACATGAGGCGGCAGTGTGCGCAGGCCTCTCCGCAGTACATAGTCAGCATACTGCCTGTAAGTTGCATTTGCAGAGCCATTATCCATATAATATGCTGCTCTCGCAAACCATCCGCTGTTTCTGGCGTACTCATAGAGTGTCTTATATGTGCTCTGCTTCTCGAAGAGATTAGCCATCAGCGACAGCTCTGCGCAGGCTCCGTCTATGCTCCCTTGTTCCTGTTTTGCCAGATTAGCCAGCCCTTTCAGTTCTTTCTCTGTAAGATCATATTTTCTAAACTGCATTATCCTCTCCTAATCAAAAAAGAGGGGATTTCTCCCCTCCGGTCTCTTTTATCAGCTATTATCAGCTGCTCTGAGCATTTCCACTGCCTTCGACAGTACGGGGATCTCTATGCCGGCAAGCGATGCGTTCTCTATCAGACTGATCAGCTCGTTAGTTATGAGCGCTATGATCACGGCATTCCGGAAGTAATCCACCCCAAGAATAATATCCAAATACTGGCCGGCTACTACCAGGAAGAGCATGAGCACCTTTTTAGCAAGGCCTTTGAGCCCCGCTGCACTGCTCAGCTTTCCAGAGTCCGTCTTTTTCGACTTGTGGAACACACCTGCGACGATCACGCCAGTCAGATAGTCGAGCACCATAAACACGATAAGGGCTTTAAGAGCTGAGTCCCATCCTCCTGCGGCAGCGACAAGAGCGCCGGCTGCGGCTCCGATCGCTGTTACAACATAATTTTTAGCCATAGTTTTGCGGCTCCTTTCTTTTTCATGCCACAATTCTATACCCTCTGTTCATCGCAAATTTCGCCCCGTTTCACCTTGAATACTTCTTAAAATCGTTTTTCACTTTTTCATTCGACACATGCGCATATCTCAGCGTTGTCTCAATTTCAGAATGTCCGAGAAGCATTTGCACGCTCTCGATCGGCATCCCTCGATTGATTGCGGAAGTTGCCATCGTGTGCCGGAACCGATGAGGGATAATCCCATCAACCCCGCTGCCGGCAGAGAGTCCATGCAGACACTTCCTGACAGCCGATGTAGATATTCTCTTATGGGGTGCTCTTTTCGATACAAATAACGCTTCGCACTCATCGGTTCGTGATGCGATATACTTACGTATACTCACGACTGCTCTGGCGTCAATGTAAGCTGTCCGCCATTTCCCGCCCTTTCCGTACACTGTCAGCTCCCTCTTATCTAGGTCAATGTCTCCCCGATCCAGTCCGACACATTCAGAGACGCGGATGCCAGAGGATGCCAGGAGATCCACAATAGCCTCATCCCGGATGCTCTCGCAGGCCGCGCGGATCTGCTCGATATCCGTATCTGCATATTCCGTCCTCGGCCTCGAGTGCGACTTCTCTCTTTTAATCCTGACAGACGGGTCTTTTTCGATATACTCTTCCTCATATAACCATTTGAAAAACGATTTTATTATGCTTTTCCTTTGGTTCATCGTCTCTACGCTGAGCTTTTTCCCTGTCCTTTTGTTTACCGATATGTTCTGCAGATAGAGTCGGATATGATTGACCGTTATCTTCCCCAGTGGCGTATGCAGGAAGAACAACATATCTTCCAGACACAGTCTATACTGGTCTTTCGACTTATCTGACATTCTTCCGTCCTGTGCCTTCGATGCCATATAAATATAGTATTCCTGCGGAAGCTGGTACTCAGACGTTATGATTTCTGTTTTGATCGGTGATATCTCATATCCGAGCGTGTACACTGACAGCGCATCCTGTATTATCCGGAGCTGATCAGGCGAGAAGTGTGGCGTAAGATTGAGGATGAATCCATCCACGAAAGAATCAGACATAAAAATACCTCCTCCTAGTGTACACTAAGGGAAGGTCTGTGATATACTATACTCAGCCCTTAGTGGTGGGGAGTCAGGAGAGTTTGATTGGTAGTCGGCCTCCTGGCTCCGTTTTTTATGTTCTTTTCACCCTCTTATTATACCAAACATTCGTTTGTATATCAATGAATCTGCCGCACAAGTTGCGCCGGCGCAACAAAAAAGAGACGGATATCTCCGTCTCTTTTATTCCTCTAAATGGGCGTTTATTTGACTATCAGCTATGCTTATTTACAGATGCCATATCAGATGCAATGTTCCCGGCAAGCGCATAAGCTGTAAAGTTGCTCACTGACTGAGTGCCTGAAATAGTGCATCCGGTCATCGTGAGATTGTTAGATGCCTGTTCAGCGGCGACAGATGCCATTTTGGTATTTGATATCTTCACATTTCTGTTGTTTTTCTTCAGCTTAATTGCATTTGTGCCAAAGTCGCAATCATCCACAACGATGTCGCAATCTTGGAGAGTGTCACATACGTACACATCCGACTGGATTTCGCAGTTATCAAGCTTTACTTTTTTCGTTGACTGGGCTCCGGTTAGGTCCATGGACTCAAAGATGACGCTAGCACAAACCGGAACCATGTCTTTAACAATGTAAGTCAAATTTTCATATTCATGCCTATCGGCGCTTTGCCCGGTTCCAATTTTAAAGATGCTTTTATGTCCTGCCTGCATAATGCAGTTATCCAAAATTCTTGTCGCGTGTGGCGTTCTGTCCGCTACATCGTTCTGTGCCTTTGCTCCATAGTGGCTGTCGCTCCATAATGCATATGCGCCGCTCGGCGTGATTCCATCCAAGTATTTAAACACACTGTTTTTTACGATAATATCTCCATCAAAAACACCGCGGCTGTCAGAGCGCAAAGCTATGGCCTCTTCATCCCTATACTGGATGAATGTGCAACCATCCACAACTATTTTTCCGAATCCCTTTCCATAACCAAGAGAACGTATCGTACAATCTTTCACATAATTGTATCCGTACTGTGCAAAATGACAATCCCAGCGCTTCATAAAGCACCGTTCAAAAGTAACATCTGTATAGTGCCTTGCACCTATTATTCCCCAACTGTCTGTATCTCCAACATCAATATCGTGGATGTATGCTCGTGTTACTGAGAATAACCCGATGGCATAGCCAACCCCAATATCTTGTCGTGTTGGGTTAATTCCAATTATATGGTCAACCTCAACGCCGTAACAATTTTGAATTATAATTACGCCCCGTCTGTATTCTGTTGCGGCGCTTCTGTTCAGCAATTTAAATCCATATATGTGAGTAGTGCTTCTTGTACAATAGATAAACACGGACATTTTATTCGATGTAGACGAGTAAATAAATCCGTTACATATTTCAAATTGGTTTTTTGGCTGATAATGAACATTATAAGCAGTGACAGTTCCCGTTGTTGGCGTCAGATACAAGCCATCAGTTGTATAGTTTCCGTCTGGCATTGTCATCAGGCAAGGAGAACAATATATTGTCTGGTTGTAATCCCACCCGGTTCTGTCACCGAGACACATCTCGGCATTTCCTTCCAGTGTGGTATTAAGTGTAAATACCTTGTTTTTAAGACGATCATCTGTAACACATGTTGCATATATGTCACTTGCTTGTACCTCTATATCTTCGGATGATTCTGGTGCAATTCTCAGAATAGTGCCGTTATCATAATCTGGAAGATATATTTTCGCTCCGTTGAAGTCAATCCCACCAAAACCTTTAAGTTCATGTTCTACCTGACCGGAGAAATGTATATCACTTCCATCCCACAGGATTTTTGTTCCGCCACCGCTCGACTGTGCAAGCGTGATGGCTTCTGTGAGCAATTGGTCATCATTATATGTTGGATATTTTTCCCGGATAGATGCTACATCAACAACATCTGACTCTATGATATTCCCGTAAAAATCAAATTCTGCCATACTCACACCTCCTCGTCATAGAACTCGATACTATCAATATCAATCTGTACGTCTGCGGTAGAGCCGCCGGCTGTAGCCCATAACCGTATACCGCCTATATACACAGTTGACAAACCTGATACGCTTGCTATTGTTACGCCATCAATAATGATTTTCTGTGTTTCGCCTTTTGCTATAAACTCATAATCGTGATATTGATTCGGCTCTATCTCTGTATCTATATCCGTTTTTGTTGAACCAACAGTATAAGCAATGCCTAACAATCCGTCATTCGCACCATCGACATATACGTAGAACTGCGCCCCATGCGTGGAATCTGATACCTCTACACGTAAATCTCCGCCTTTGTGTGAGGATGGATCAATTTTTGTTGATGCAATTTTAGCCCTGACTTTAAGCCGACCATACGAACCATCATACTGCCCGAATATATATCTTGCATATCTCACTCCTGCCCCATCTTGCGGTATCGTAGCATATAACTGCAGCTTGTTATTAACAATGGACTGTGTTGCACCCTCAAGGATTGTATACTCAGTCACATAATCCTGTGTACTCAGCAGACCGTCTGTTGCAGGATTATACCGAAATACCGGCGCTATAAGCGGAACGCCATAAAGAGCCTCGTAGAGGGCAGCATAGTATACCTGTCCGTTAGCATCATCCCACCGGGCTATATGGCGTATGCATTCAAGCAGTGCGGCTTTAGCGTCATCAGATAACCCTGAACCCATTTTACTTGCGAGATTGTTTCCAACCTTGTAACTCATGCCGCCGTTCATATCATTGATAATTAGTTTTGATGCATTAGTCGGGGCTGTGATTTCCGTATCCGTTATAGTCACCAGTTCATCAGCCATCGAGAGTGCCGTGTTTGTGCTGTCAATAAAACACCATGCTCTAGCCTGTGCAGAATTGGAATAAGCATTTATAACAAATTTGTCCCCGGCAACACAGTCAATAATAGCGCACATCCTTCCGGCGGTACTTGCTATGGGCGTGAGGTTTATGGGCGTGGTAGATGTTTTAATATAGAAATCTTTTAACAGGCTGATGATGCCAGTCTGGGCACCTAAATCAGCCTTTATTAGCCCAAACTGCCGGCCGGTCTCAGCTGCGTCTGCCGCAGCTCCGGAAGTTGCGAGAGTGTTATCAATCACGCCCTGAGCCAGCTTTGCCGCTGTGATTGTATGATCTCCGATTGTGAGCGCGGCCATTTCGCCCTCATCAATTTTGTTCTGTAAAGCGGCCTCCAGGGCCTCTGTCTGGAGTGTCGGATTGCTCACATCTGAGTAACACTGTTCAATAGCTTCAGACAGCTTTTGGATTGAATCCCCTATGCCATCTCGGACGTCAATCGCCCATATTGAAGACCTGAGCGTTGTCACAAACGCCCTCGCCTGTGCAATTAATGTAGATATTGTGCTCATTTTTACATCTCCTATGTAGTGCTATACTGCCCGTGCCATCCGTTACCGTCTATGAATCCGCAAAGATTATTGCCCTGGTAAAAATTAATTTGCCCTGGCGATTTTATCCTTATGCCCCAGTTTCTTCCGTCATATTCCAAGATTGCAGTTCCGTTTTCGTCGATTGTAAAATCTTCCCCGCTTGCGATTTTCAACGTCATGCCCTGTTTTGACTCCAATGCAACTTTATACACTCCATTGCCGTAATTTGCTGATAAATCGAGCAGTCCGGAAAGATACTTTATGTTATTAGTCTTGTGGTATCCCTTAAGAAGCGCTTCCAGTATCGTCAGTGACTCATCTCCATCTGTTGACTCTATCGTGCCGTCATTTTTGATATTCAGGTATGGTGATATTAACGAAAGACTATTTGTGACAAAAGCTCCCGTCTCCATATTGAGCGATGTGTTGCCAGCTACATCCGACAGAATACCGGCCTTTATCAGCCCAGCCATCAGAGTCCCTGTCAGGATCCTGTCAGCATTTATCTGGCCGTCTATCGTGATTCCAAGCTTCCATGCTGGGTCTGTTGCAGGTTTATATCCTGCATTTGAGGACCTTATGCCATTCATGCTTATCTCAAGGATATTTGTTGCCGTCGTTTTATCCGGTGTGTCCATCCAGAGATCACGGAGCCAGAGGCCGTTAGCGTCAAATTCTGAGAGCTTATAGCCTCCATTGGTCCCGGCAAAGCGCGCCATCAGGTTCGCCACTTCCTGCCTGATCACATTACGAATCTTAAGCTCTGTCTGAGCTGTGGCCTGTCTAATCGAGTCTCCGCCGCTGCCTACCTGGTCGCTTATCGTTGTCTGCTTATTCTTAAGCGTCGCGCTCAGGACTATCGTATCCTTCTGCGGAGCCAGCGGATGCAGCGTCTGCTCGATTATCGGCAGTGTCATGTTGAGCCCGTAAGGCTCCGCCTTACATGGTATCCTGTCTCCGAGATTCATCGCGTCCATATCGGCATCCAGCATCGACAGGTCCACCGCTGTCAGCTTGAGTCTCAGCGTCTCATATTGTGCTTCTGTGAGCCAATCCTGCCCCGCTGCCATAATGTCGGCAGGATCTTCCAGATCGTCAAACACTACCACTTTCCAGACATATCCGAACCTGTTCAGCACCGTCTGAGAGGCTGTAAGATAGTCGTATCCGTCGTTGACCGACTTTATATCGATGCGCGTCTCAAAGTCTCCCTGTGATTCTGTACGCTTCCCGAGCGGTATGATACAGGTCACAATATCGGAAGCAGTCAGCGTTTCCGAATAATCGAGCAAATTCTCTCCGAAGTTAATCCCCTGCCTGTTCGCGGCTCCGTAGTCTGAAAGTGTCACGTAATCGAGATATCTCGTCCCGTTCTGTTTGCGGATCCGTAGGCATCCGCCAATATTTCCGATTAGCTGCTCCCTGAGTGCTTCTAACGTACTGTTATGGTCTGTTACCTTAAGACTCTGGTCCCATCCGCTTGTAACAGTCACGAGTCCTGCCGTGAACTGCTTTTTATACTCTACACAATCATTGTGTTCTGCAAGCACCGCCCTCAGGAAGTTCGTCGGAGTCACATCTCCATAGTAGTGCTGCGGCTGTATGCTATCCTGGAGAAAAGCGAGCTCTCCGACAGCATAGACCTTTTTGCAGTTCATTCTATCTTTGTCAGTCTCTCGAACTTCTCCGCTGAAAACATTCCGACCATCCCGAAACACTGTGATCATCGATTTTCTGTTCTGGATACTGTCATAACATGGATTCGTCGGCGGAACGGTGATCTCGCAGCTCCCGGCCTGTCCTATTGCGAGCTTGATTACCGGATCCCCTACGATTGATAACACATCATCACCGGGATAATATAAGATTTCATCATCCAGATATATCGTGTACATTACAAGCTCTCTCCTCTATAAGACACCTTGACCTTCGCAGATCCGCCAAAGCTTAGAGTCACATCTTCCGGGCCGCATACCTTGAGATCCGGGAATCTATTATCTCCTGTCACGAGATTATAGCTCTTTCCCGTACCTACCACGGCCATCGAGAGTGACTGTGATGTCATATTTCTGACTGTAATCGTCGGCACGACTGCATGATCTCCCTTTGGTATTTCAAGCACATAAGAGCCCGTGATTGTAAGTTCCCCGATGTATCTCAGGCAGTCCGTCAGGAAGTTCATATCATCCCACCTGAGTTTTTCCTGGGAGCTCGCCACATCATGCTTGTATGCGTCCACGTATGCGGACATCGTGAATGCCCCGAGCCTTGCCGTCCTTGCATTGTCCTTTATATTGATCCGCCCGAGCCAGTAGTGAGATCTGTCATTATCAAATGTGATTTTGACTTTTCGCCCATCGACCATATTCCTGATCCGCGACACTGTAAGGTCGAACACTGCCGGCGCTCCGACAATAGCCATCTGCATATTGATTGACCGCCCCCGGAACACTACATCTCCTGTCAGCGCTTCCGACGCATCGAGCAGATTAGACCGTCCAGGGACCGTTATATAATTTGTTTCCTGCTCCGGATCTCCGATCGGGGCTCCGTTCGTTACCGTAAGCCCCCAGTCGTGCCAGGTGTGATATTTCGCTCCTGTGCTGACTACTTCGATCGTAGCTCCGTATCTATCCATCACTGCCATACTGCTCTCTGTGCCTCCCGTCCGAGTACAGCGTCGACCACGCCGACCACTCCGCCGGTATCAAGTACTATCTGCATCGCCATAATCGCCTGTTTAAGGCTCTCAATAGCTGAAAGGATATCATCTATGTCTTCGGTCTTTCCCGGCATCGTGAGACCCGCCTGCGGTCCTGTCATAGTGTTTGTGAGCACATCCATTGTCCGTCTTGTGGTCGCTGTCATATCACGCTCTGCCGCCGGCATCTCCATTTCAAAGCCTACTCCAATACCCGCAGCCCAGTTCTTTCCGATCATGTCCCGAGCCTTTTTCGAAGGTGAAGCGATGCCCAGCCAGTCGCAAATGCCGTCCCACGCGTCTCCTACAGCTCCGACCGCCGAATCGACCAAGCCACCCGCAAAGTCTGATACACCCTGCGCAATCCCGTCGATAATCGCTTTGCCGATACCTATCCAGTCAAATTGTGCGAACGCGTCCACGATATTGCTGAAAATCTCCGGAAGCATTGCAAGCACGTCCGGTATCGCTTCGATGAGACCCTTGCCAAGCTCAAGCAGTAACTCGAGCCCCTTCGCAAGGAAGTCCGGAAGATGTTCCGCAATCGTGGCGATAATATTAGCAATGACTTCCGCCATTGTCGCGATGATTTCCGGCAGATTGTCCATAATGCCCTGCCCTATGTTCTGGAGCAGTTCGATTCCTTTTTGCAGATATTCCGGCATATGCTCCATGAGGAAGCTGATCAGGTTTGTCGTGATCTCTCCCATCGACGTAAGCACTGCAGGCATATTTTCAAGAATACCTGTCGCGAGCTGTTCAATCGTCTCGATTCCCTTATCCAGGAAGCCCGGCAGATTCTCCTCGATCAGCGCAAGCCCCTGATTTACAATTTCACCCAGATTTTCAGTAGCCGCCGGCGCGCCTTCGATCAGACCCATTGCAAGATTGCTGATCATATCGATTCCCTGCGAGAGCAGGGACGGTCCATATTCGATCAGCGTGTTAATGATTACTTCCCCCACGCCTAAGACGGCCTCTGCTATGAGCGGCAGATTTTCTATGATGCTTGAGGCAAGTGTTGCCAGTATTTCCATTCCGGCCGATACAATCTGCGGGAGATTAACGATAAGAGTCTCAGCTAACGCCGTCACTATCTGAGTTGCTATCTCCGCCATCTGGGGCAGCATTTCGCCAATCCCGCTCATGAGCGACTGGATGCCCTCCGTTACCATGCCTATACCCTTGTCCGAGTTGCCCGCGAAGATCTCAGTAAGTCCGTCCATCACCGTTGTCAGTGAGGGCAGGAACTCCTGCAGCATCCCTCTTGATAGCCCGCCGAAAGCAGTCTGCATATCCTGCAGGCTATCCTGATATGCTGCCGCTGCCTTAACTGCATCTTCCGACATGACTCCGCCCAGTTCCCGCACACGGTCCCTCATGGCCTGCGTATCTTCGGCAGACGTGTTAAGAAGTGCGCCCAGCTCCGTCGCTCCTCTTCCGAGGGTCTTCCCGGCCAGATATGTCCGCTGTGTGCTGTCCTCTACGTTCTGCAGGGCTGAGATAGTCCTCTCAAAGAGCTCTTCCTGAGACATATTCGCTATCTCTTCCTGCGAGATTCCAAGCTGTTCGAACGCATCCGATCCGGACTCCGCAGCATTGGCAAGGGTCTTCATGGATGCCTTCATCGCCTCCATGCTTGTTCCCGAGTGCTGCATGACCGCATCCCATTCCTGATAGGATTCGACAGACATTCCCATCTTCTGGCTCATCTTGTCGATATTATCGCCGTACTCCGCAACGCTTCCAACTCCTGAGACAAGCACCCCGGTTGCCGCCGTCGACGCCGCTGCGATTGCTCCAATCGCGCCGACTCCGATCTGTGCCGCCGAGGCGATTCCGCTTGAGAAGCCTCCGGAGAACTTAGATCCTGAGCTCTGGCCGGCCCTCTCCGCTTCCGGTTCTACTATCGATGCTATTCCGTCCGTAATTCCGTCAGCGGAAGGGACTATCTGCACATATGCTTTTGCTAATTCAGTCGCGCTCATTATTGATAATCCTCCTCCGTTCGCGCTCCCACTCTTCCGGTGTGGCGCAGCTCACTATTTCAGATTCAGAATTTTCTTCGATGCCAAGCAGGGCTCTTGCCATCGACGCCGGGGCCTCTCCTGTGGCTCCGGCTAACATCCACTTTATGCCGGCCAGCATGTCATAACATCCTGCCATGATTATCATATCCAAGCGTTCTTTCTGTCCTGACATCAGCATCTTTATTCGTGAATTTTCCCTCAGACCGCAAGAAAGCACCGCCAATGTTTCAACCGGCAGTGCTTCCAAATCTCTCACTTGATACGTCTCCCATAGGTCACATGCAAGCGCATCCCTGTCTTTTGCGAGCATAGCGGTGAGGGTCATTATTTTTTTGCTCTTTCGTCTGCTTCCTGTATGGCTGCGACGATCTCATTGACCTCTGAAATAAGGGTATATATATCCGTTCTTCCTGTGTCGCTCCGCTTAGCCAGGTGCTTATAAAGCTTCTCGATCTGCTTATCATCATTCGAAAATACAGCATCGATCATCTCATAGGCTCCCGCCGCCCGTTCATACGGATCTGCATCGGCCTTCTTGATTTTCACCATAGCCCGCACGAACTTAGCATCAAACGTTATTCCCGAGTTTACTTCGTACTTAAATCCGGAGCTTGTTTTTCCCTTAACGATCATAAATTAGCCCTCTCCAGATCCTCCGCTGGATTCTCCGCCGGATCCTCCGCTTGATCCTCCGCTTGATCCTCCGCTTGATCCTCCGCTTGATCCTCCGCTTGATCCTGATGCTGAGGCCGCTGCCGCTGTCGCTTTGATATACTCATAGTGAGTATCCCCTTCTGCATTCGGATAAGCTGTGAGCGTGACCTGATATCCGACAGCCTGTCCCCGCTTATACACGACTTCCGCGACTGCAGTCACCTTCGCACAAGGAAGTACAACACGTTTCACTGCTCCCTTGAGCAGCATATCAACGATAAAAGATTTAAGCGGATGCGCTTTTGCGTTCACTTTTACCGTTATACCGTTCTCAAGGTCTCCGGTAACATTCTCATCGCCATGGACCAGCTTGAGTACTGCCGGGTTTGTGGACTCGATAAGCGTGACCTGATACTTGTCCTTTTTCTCTGTCTCATCGCTGTCAACAACCTGACCGCCCCACTCTTTGAGGTCCTCTGTCGTGATCTCGCCCTGCTCTTTAAGACCATCTTCGGAGCAGTATCCAAGATCCGTGAAATCAGTTTCGTCAATAGCTGTTACTGCATCCTCCGGCAGTGTCGCATCTACATCTCCGACCCAGACCGCGCCGCCTATAGCGGGCTTTCCAGTTGTCACATACTTTTTATCCATCTTTAAAATCTCCTAAAAGTAAACTATATCGAATACCGCCTGATACCTGTACTCCTTAGTCACCGGATTCGTAAAGTCGTAATCGGAATTAAGCGAGCACTGCGATATATCCGGATCTGTCTCGAAGTCTTCCATGACTTCTTTCACTACTTCGTTCATCTGCGCCGCGTGCATCTTGCTCACTGCACTTATCGACTGCACTGCATATCTCGCTGACTTGATCAGATCTGTCACTCCGCCGGCTGTCCGCTGGATCAGGATATACTCCCTCGGCTTATGCCTTGGAGTCTCGTTCGATACCGGATACGCCGTGTTGTCAGCCAGATATTTAATTAACTTACTTTCAAGCATTCCCCAGCTCCCTCAGTATCGTATTGTTCTCCAGGTTGTCCTGTGCCGCTGCCGCGCTCGCAGTATAGACGGATGCGACCACTCTGGATCCTGCGTCGTAAACATCCGCCGCATATCCGTCCCCACAGGCCGATGCAATCCGCTCTGCCATCGGCCCGCAAACCGTCGTGCCGACTTCCTTAAGGAGCTCCTGCACTCCCGCGTCGTTAATTTCCAGCCTCATTTTCAATCCTTTCCACTCTGACAATCTGATGCCATTCGAGCGGGATCATTGCCTCGATGCCCTTAGTCGGATTGCCAATAGTCCGGAAGTGTTCGCCCCAGAAGTCCACCCTGTTCCCTGCAGACCAGTCATGTGCATCTCCCTTCGGGATTCCAAGCTTGTAAACGACTTTTTTCCCGTACAGCGAGAGCGTATCAATAACTTCCTGCTCTGTTGCCGGAGCGATCAGTACGTTTTCCACAGTGGTAGGGCTCTCTGTGTATATGGCGGTTCCAAATTCATCTTTTCCGGTCTCAGATGTCTCATAAAGCGTGACCGGCTGGCCCTCGATTCGGATCATATAACTCTATCCTTCCCAAACGCTGCTTTTTGTTAAGCCCGAGCCTCTTGAGCTCATTGTCGTAAAAGAAAATTCCGCCCTGCGGATTAAGGTACGTGCCGGAAACTGTGTAACCGAGCGCTGATTGTGAGAACTGTGTCAGCGGTTCTGACGTAGTAGACGATCTGAGGACACGGGTCACTGCAGCAATGACCACATCTTTAACCACTGTCGCATATACTTTCCCGTCCTCTATCATCTGGTCGAGATCGTAGCCACGGTCTTTCGCTATCTGCCGCAGGGTATCTGACGAGACTTCGAGCAGGACTTCCGCCCTTGCCCTCTCTGCCTCTGTCAGAGCTCGCCACATAATGACTATATCGTCTGTATTTGCAAATGCACTCATTTGTACGCTCCTACGCCATGAGCTGGCCTTGCGGCCAGCCCCTCATATGTCATGTTATTATTCAGCGATCATGATGTCCCGCTCGGAGCTGTGTAAACTCCTCTTCTGGCAAACGCGCCTTCATCCAGGATAACCCAGCCGATATAGGCTTCTGCCCTCAGAACGACCTGATTTTTCCGCTTAAGGTCTCCCTGACCATCCGGATCGCCGTACTCGATTACTTCCATCGGCATCTGATCAGCGAAGCCCCAGCGGAACGCGGACCAGTCACCAAGGATAAATGAGTCAGCCGTCGCTCCCGCAGCTGCAGCCGACACTGTGGAATTCACATCACATGCAATGCCGTTCAGTGCTCCCGGATTCGCTCCCATACGGAACTCCGGATACTGTCTCACGCCGTTAACCTTGATCTTGGCAAGATCTGCGCCGAATGCCCTCGACACTGCGATGCCTGTAACATCATAGTCACCGATCGCGGCCGCTGCCGTCTCGATATCTGCTTCCGCATCTGCAGTGCTTGTGATAGCTGTAATATGGTCGAAGTGATTATTTCCGATCGCGGCCGCTGCCGTCATTGTGGCAGGATTCAGGCCGTGCATCGCCATGATATCGATACCTCTCGCGATCTTCCTGGCGAATCCCTCTGTAAATGCAGTGAGCATCGGCAGGGCCTTCTCCTCGCTTACCTTCATGAACTCATCTGTCAGTCTGTGCTGGTATACGACCTTGATCGGCTTGCATGTCTTCGGTGCGATTGTCGCATTTCCTGCCGGCTTGTTATCGCCCTCACCGACGATCGAGACCTCGCTGTCCAGCGAGAATGTAAAGATGTCAATCCCGGAGAACGGGACCGGCTCAGAAGGACAAAGCTTTGCAATCGAGGAATGCCCTTTTACCTTCGAAAAGACTTCTTTCGATACTGACTGTACAAAACCTGTGCTGTTTGTAATAGCGCCCATTATTTACCTCTCAGTTCCCGGAGCGCGCTCAGCGCCTCCGCTTTTGCGGCAGCATTTTTGTTGTCCCCGCCGTCATGACTGCCTTTCGGCTGCGGAGTGCGACGCCCTCTCAGTGCGTCCGCCCAGCTCTTCGCGTCCTGCTCGATCTCCTCTGCAGTGGATCCGCGCAGCCGGTCCGCATCGTCAAGATTAATGCCGTACTGTCTGGCATAAGTGATCTTACTGAGGCTCAGGTTAGCCGTATCACGCTCTTTTGTGACCGTATCACGCTCTTTTGTGAGATCTGCCACCTGCTGCTTATACCCGGCCTCTGTCTTGTCCCACTTGGCCGCGCTGGTCTTAAGTGTCTCATAGTCACTGTACTCTGCCCTGATAGATTTTTCCTGGGATGCAAGGCGTCCCTTGATCGCCGCGTCAAAATCTTCCTGTGTCATGATCGGTTTGAATTCTTCTGCCATTTTCTGTTTCTCCTTTCGCATTTACCGCTGCTTTCACGTAGTTTAATCATACAAAATTGTGTTAACCAAAAGTTCGCCCCGTTTTTAATACCCAAAACTCTGTTTTTTCTTCTCTTTCGTGGTCATTGCTAGCCAGTAGGCAAGGCTCACCGCTTCTAACAGAGTAATGTCCAGCTCTTGTATTTGTGCTTTATAGCCGTATCCTCCTTTGTTCCCGATATTCCTGTGTTCGCAGTTTCCCACGACCTGCACGAGCGACCGCTGCCCGCTGTGCTCTATTGTCCCGCCGTATATTCCCTGCTCGAACATCGCATTAGCATCTATTATTTCCTGCACCTTCGGGAGCAATGGCTTTGCAAGCTTGTTATTCTTCATCTCCTCTGCTAATATTCCCTGACCGGAAGCCCCGTCGATAGCGCAGGCCCGCCAGTCTGCCTGTTGCAGGAATTCCAGAAGCCACGCATCTCCGTCCCTGCGGCTCCGGCAGTCAATCGCCTCTACCCACACAGTGTTTCTGTTCGTCTTTACCGCTATCGCCATCGATACAGATCCGCCCTCTTCGGACTTCTGGCTGTACTTGACCGCTACGTACAATTTACCTTCGAACTGCGGCAGTGAGCTGTGTACCAGAGACATCCATGCTTTCTTGCTGATTGCCGAAGTCTGCGAGTATTTGTGCCAGTATCCGAGTCTCTGGATGATAAAGTCATTCAGATCTCCGCCGATTTCATCCGCTATTGTCGATTCCTTGACAAAGTATCCGAGAGACGGATTTGTCTCTATCCACAAATCGCGATCCCTGCAGATTTCGATGTCTTCCTTGCCCTGCGGCTTCTCGCCGATGCCCCACTCTTCCCAGCCGGCACGCTCCTTCTGTCCGCTGAGTGTGTCCGCCCGGTACTGCGGGAATATTGTCCCCTTGGAGTATGGCGTCGGAGGCGTCCCCAGAAGTATCGTCTGAGGGTTGGCCGCTGCCGCTATGGTATACTGCAGCGCAGACTTCTGGTCTTCTGTGTACTCCTGTGCCTCATCGATCACAAGCAAGTCAAAGGATTCGCCCATACCTCCGAGCGACGTCCTTGTCCTGAATTCAATAACTCCGCCGCCCTTAACCTCAATCTTCTCCGCGCCTTTTGCTCTGATCGAATCATATTCTATCCTGGCGTTGTCCAGTCTTCTGGTAAGTCTTTCCCACGCCTTATGTGACGTCGACGCTAGCTGGGCCGTGTGCAGGATCCTCTCCTCGAGCTCTACGATGCCATACATTTCCCGGATGCAGACGCACTCATTTTTCCCGTTCTGTCTCGGGACGCTGTACCCGAACCGGCTATGAATCCATCCGTTCTCATCGTCTATTGCCATCATGTCGAAGACAACAAGCTCCTCCCACGGTAGCACGTCAAAGCCTGCACGCTTATATAGATTTACGGCCGCGCTGCCCCTACTCTTCTTGTAAGGGAGCACGACCGCAAGTGTCGGATTCTGTCGACCTAATCTCTTAGGCATATTTACCACCTCTGGAATGCATTGCCTGATCTACTCATCATGCTATAAGTTCCTGCTCTCGGCACATATGTCACTGTGCATTTGCAGTTATTATGCCTCATGTATACCTCATTGCCTCTGTCTCGGACTTCTGCATAATCATAAGTCCCTGCCAATTCCTGGCACCATGCACAGGCCCCCGGCTCCGCCGTTCTTATGATCTGCGGTCTCATGCCTGCCCTCGATTGTGCTGATGCGTTCTCCCGCACAAAGTCGTCGACAACGCTCTGCGCTAACCTTGTCACCGGATCCCGAAACGCCCACTTGACAGTATCAATCGTGTCCTCTGAAACAATCCTGTCGAGGAGGCTCTTACATCTTTCCTCATCGAATCCCGGAACTACTGCCTTAAGCCCGATGCCCGCTGCCTGATTAAGACCTGTCTGGATATCTTCCGTCGCTTCTGCTATGAGACTGTAGTCCTGCCGCAGCTTCGGCAGTATCGTCTTTTGCGCTATGTTCCAGTAAAGATGTCCATCCGGAAGCCTCTCGACCGTAAGCACAGATTCGAGCGACTTCCCTGAGTGTTCGCCTATCCTTATCGCGATTTTCTGCGCGTCCTCATATGTCGCTTTCCCTGACTCAATCCGCTTCATCAGACGCGCCAGTGTTCTGTCCGTCTGCATCTCCGTCCGGAATATTTTGGAAATATCCCGCCAGAGCTCCGGAGCTACGTCCACCATCTCCGCCATTGTCTCCTCCTTCCGGAGCTATGCCCGTCATGTCATAGATCGTGTTCCTGCCGATATATCCTTCGGATGCCGTGTTAATCTTGAATATTGCATCACCGATTGCTCCATACTGAGACGCATCCGGCTCGAAAATCGGTTCCCATATCGGTTTGATGTTCTTGATCACATCCCTCTCATAAGGCAGATTGTCACGTAGACACACCGCCGTGTATGCGACATTGCAGAAGCTTGCCGAAAAGCTCCGCTGTGCTTTTCTGGCTTTAAGTCTCAGTACATCGTGCGCCGCTTTGATTGCTTCTGCAGACGAAGGATTGACCATCGGGAACCCCATATCTTCAAGTGTCATGCCTGTTTCTCCTGCGAAGAGGCCAGCGAACATTTTAAGGTGATCATAATACGGGACCATGCTCTGCTGCGGGAACTGTCCGACCTGCGGCATATTGCCGTCTTCATCTCTTCCAAGCGTGAGCATTGCGCTCATCGACGCTTTCCATCTGTCAAAATCTCCAGGACTTTCGAACCCGAGCGCATATCTCTGAGGGTACGAATAGAAATATGCCGCTATCTCGCTCTTGCGCGTTGCCTGCAATGCTGATGTCTGATAACCCATGCAGGCCCGGCTTATGCGGCTCCGCCCGAACTCTCTTTTGGCGTCCGGTCTGTGCACGATCGGGACCAGAAGCACAGCATTTGTCTGATTTTCTATCACCTCATCAGGCTGTCCCGGTCTGATATACGTTGTCCTGCCAGGCTCGAAGTACGCTTCGAGTATCGGCAGCTTTGACTCCTGATCTCTCTCGAGTACTGCATACCCTTCTGTGAGGAGCTGCGTCGACAGATCCATGACTCCTGTCGCGTCGCACCCGTCAATGATACGGATTCCGGGGATTCCTCCCCGCTCATAGACATAAGCGAAGTCGCAGGACGTAATCAGCGCCCCGAGTATCGCCGCGTCAAAGAGAATATCTGCATTGTTCTCTGCAAATATCTCATTTGCTCCCACATCATCATACCGAAAAGTGCGAAAAACGAGCCGATCCGCCAGATTATCGACGGCCTGCCCGCACCATCCCATTGCGCTCGCCAATGCCTGGATATCCAGAGGCATTGTCGGATCATTCTTCGGCACATAATTTTTGGCTTCGTAGAAACGATATCGCGTCTCAGATCTGCCTTTTTTCTGGCTAAGCTTTCGCCGCAAGTACTCGAGCCCTTTGCTCATGATATTCTCTCCTTTTCCTGTTTTTTTCTCCGCAATTTCGTGAGCAGAATCTTGACCGCTTCGTTTTCGGGATGAACGTTTTTCCGCACTCCGCGCAAATTCTGGACTCCGGCGGAACTTTTGATTTTTTATTTCCTAGGTAAAAAAATCTATTTTTGCATTTTTGCGAGCAGAACCTTTCTGTACTCGTTCTGGCTTCGAATCCCTGCCCGCATACCGGACATACATGGAACATTTTTTCTCCTTTTCTCCGCAAAAAATTAATACGCGCGAAA
>OCTX012245048.1_pt1 | contig 25273 bp, 26 predicted proteins | sample 1539691 | NCBI WGS metagenome assembly OCTX01 (sample SAMN02144231, study PRJEB22623) | gut metagenome | biome: sheep rumen | host: Ovis aries | place: New Zealand
TGTCGGCAGCGGCCTTCATGGCGTCATAACGGTCGTCGTCAGTGGCCTGGTCGCCGTTGGCGGGCTGGTAGTACTTGTAGCTCAGGCCGTTGGCAGCAGCATAGAGCTTCACACCGTCGAAAGTGCCCTGGTTGAAGGACTTGTCCTTCAGCTGGCCGACGTCGGTGACGAAAGCGATCTCATACTTGCCGTCTTCAGAGGTCATCTCGTCGGCGATGTCGTCGGCGGAGACAGCGGGGGTCTGCTCGGTGGTCTGCTCGGCAGGCTGCTCGGCGGGCTGCTCGGCGGGCTGCTCGGCAGGCTGCTCAGCGGGCTGCTCAGCGGGCTGCTCAGCGGGCTGCTCAGCGGGCTGCTCGGCCGGCTTCTCAGCGGGCTGACCGCAGGCGGCCAGAGCAAAGACCATGCACAGAGCGAGGATGAGTGCGAGAATCTTTTTCATGTTTTTTCCTCCATAAAAATTTTTCATTGGCGTCTTTTCACGCACGTATGACATTATACCATGCGCAATATACGCAAATCAAGGATAATCTTGCAAAAAGTAGCCCGTTCCGGGACATTTTTTTTCGGCAAACTTGACGGCGTCAGCTTTGCCCTTCCTTTCAGAACCAAAGCGCGGGGGTTCTGGTTTTGTGAGTGTGAAGGCTCAGATTTCAGCCATCTTTACCGCCGTGTCCAGCGCGATCTCCATCATGTGGGTGAAGGAGGTCTGTCGGTCTTCGGCGGAAAGATTTTCCTCGGGGCGGTAGATGTGGTCGGAGATCGTGCAGAGGCAGAGCGCGCGCTTGCCGGCGTAGGCGGCGTTGGTGTAGAGCGCGACGGACTCCATCTCCACGGCCAGCACGCCCATGCGCTTCCACTCGTCGTTCTTTGAGCAGCCCTCGGGGGCATAGAAGGTGTCGGAGGCCAGCAGATTGCCGACACGCAGCTCCACGCCGTGCTCACGGGCTGCCTCCACGGCCTTGGACAGGAGGGTGAAGTCCGCGATCGGGGCAAAGGTCGAGGCCTCGCCCAGGCCGAAATTTTTCACATAGTTGGAATTGGTGCAGGCGGCCTGCCCGGCCACGAGGTCGCGCAGCTTCAGGTCATCCTGCAGCGCGCCGGCGGAGCCGATGCGAATGATGTTTTCCACGTTGTAGAAGTTGAAGAGCTCCCAGCTGTAGATCCCGATGGAGGGGATGCCCATGCCGGAGGCCATCACGGTCACGGGGACGCCCTTCCAGGTGCCGGTGTAGCCCTGCACGCCGCGCACATTGTTGACGAGGCGCGGCTCGGTGAGGAAGGTTTCGGCAATGAACTTGGCGCGCAGCGGGTCGCCGGGCATCAAAACGGTTTTGGCGATGTCTTCGATTCGGGCAGAGTTATGGGGGGTCGGCATCGGTAATTCCTCCTTACATGAATAGTCTTTGTTTTCATAACGACTCGGTTTGATTAAAAATCATTATATTATTCGGAATCGTAAAAGTCAAATTGAAACGGAGCGGGAACTGTGATAGAATGAAAAGGACAAAAAACTGCTGGAGGAGACAGAGACATGAGCGACAGCGATATTATGATCATCGGCATCGCCGGCGGCACCGGCAGCGGCAAGACTACGATCACGCGGCGGCTGATCCAGAATTTCGGCGGCGAAGTATCCGTCATACACCACGACAACTATTACAAGGCGCACCACGACATGCCCTATGAGGAGCGGGCCAAGCTCAACTACGACCACCCCAACGCCTTCGACACCGAGCTGCTCATCCAGGCGCTCAAGGATCTCAAGCAGGGCAAGAGCGTCACCTGCCCGGTTTACGACTACGCGATCCATGACCGCACGGACAAGACCGTTATCATCAAGCCCACGCGGGTCATCGTGGTCGAGGGCATCCTGATCTATGAAAACCGCGAGCTCTGCGAGCAGATGGACATCAAGCTCTACGTTGACACCGACGCCGACGTGCGCATCCTGCGCCGCATCGTGCGCGATGTGCGCGACCGCGGCCGCAGTCTTGAAAGCGTCATCAACCAGTACCTGAACACCGTCAAGCCCATGCACGAGCAGTTTGTCGAGCCCAGCAAGCGCCGGGCCGACATCATCATCCCCGAGGGCGGCCACAACCGTGTGGCTCTGGAGATGGTGATGGAGCGCGTGCGCGCTCATCTCAACAGCACAAAGGAGCATACCTATGGCTAAGCTATATTTCAAATACGGTGCGATGGGCTCGTCCAAGTCCGCCCAGGCGCTCATTACCCAGTTCAACTACGAGGAGCTCGGCATGTCTGTCTGGCTCATCAAGCCCAGCACCGACACCCGCGACGGTGCAGATGTGATCCGCAGCCGCATCGGCCTTGAGCGCCGCGCGGAGGTTATCACGCCGGAGCAGAACATCATCGAGGCCTATCGCGCCGCCGGCAGGCATGACGTCATCATTGCCGACGAGGCGCAGTTCTTTACGCCCGAGCAGATCGACCAGCTGCGCACGCTCGTGGACGACGAGGATCTGCCGGTGCTGTGCTTCGGCCTGCGCACCGACTTTTTGACCCACTTTTTTCCCGGCGCGCGGCGCCTGATGGAGCTGGCCGACTCCCTCACCGAGATCAAAACCGTCTGCGCCTGCGGCCGCAAGGCCACGGTCAACGCCCGCATCGACGGCAATGGCCGCGTCGTCACCGAGGGCGCGCAGGTCATGCTCGGCGGCAACGACAGTTATGTGGCCATGTGCCACAAATGCTGGAAAAAGAAGATCCGGGAGCAGCAGGGATGAGGGGCGAAGCGTACCTGGGCTGGGAGAGAAAAGAGCTGTTCGACTTCTTTTCCCGGATGTCCGATCCCTTTTACAGCGTCTGCTTCCGTCTGGACGTGACGCGGCTGTACGAGGTCTGCAAGGCGCGCGGCCTTTCGTTTTACTACGCGCTGATTTATCTTTCTACGAAGACGATCAACGAGACGGAGGCCTTCTCCTATGCGCTGCGCGGCGGCGAGCTGGTACGCCTTCGGGAGCGCCGCCCCAGCTTTACCGATCTCAGAAAGGGCGAAGAGCGCTTTCACATCGTCACGATGCCCTGCGAGGGGACGGTGGATGACTTCTGCCGGGCGGCCCGCGCCAAAAGCGCGGCGCAGCAGAGCTTTATCGACATGGTCGAGGAGAAGGACGACCTGATCTTTTTCTCCTGCCTGCCCTGGCTGGACGTGACGGCGCTGACCAACGAACGCAATTTCGACCCGGACGATGCGATCCCGCGTCTGGCCTGGGGCAAATTCATGCTGCGCGAGGGCCGGCGCGAGCTCGGTTATTCGGTCGAGGTCAACCACCGCTTCATCGACGGGCTGCACATCGGCCGCTTCGGCGAGCGTCTGCAGACCCTGATCGACACGCTGGAATAACACAATAACAGAAAAGGGATGGGGGAAACCATCGGTTTTTCCCGTCCCTTTTCTGTACAAACGGATGAAACCGTGTTAAAATCAATTATTCAAGCAATTTATGCCCGAAAGGGGTGCGGCAAATGAAAATATTAATCGCCGGCGGCGGCAAGGTGGGCTGTTCCGTGGCTGAAACGCTCTCGTCCGAGGGCCATGACATCACTGTAATCGACCGCGATCCGGAGGTCATCGAGCGCGTGTCCAATTCGCTGGATGTGATCTGTGTGCTGGGTGCGGCCACAAACCACGAGACGCTGCGGGAGGCCGGCGCGGCGCAGGCTGACCTGCTGCTGGCCGCAACCGAGCAGGACGAGGTCAACATGGTCTGCGGCATCACCGCCCGCAAGCTCGGCACCCGCCACGTGGCCGCCCGGATCCGCGACCCGGAGTACCTGCACCAGACGGCTTTTCTCCAGGAGGCGCTTGGCCTGAGCCTGATTATTAACCCCGAATATGAGTGCGCGCGGGAGATTTCCCGGATTCTGCGCTTTCCCAGTGCCTCCCGGGTGGACACCTTCTCCAAGGGCAGCGTGGAAATCGTCGAATACCGCGTGCCGGAGGGCGGCCGCCTGCACGGCATGACGCTGCGCGAGCTGCCGCGTGCCTTTGGCGCCCGCGTGCTGGTGGTCGTGGTGGAGCGCGGCGGGGAGGCGCTGATCCCCAACGGCGACTTTGTGCTGCAGAGCGGCGACGTGCTCTCCCTCAGCGGCGCCAACCACGAGCTGAGGAAGTTCTTCGAGGCCATCGGGCAGTATCGCCGCCCGGTGAAGAATCTGATGATTATGGGCGGCGGCCGTATCGCCGTATATCTCACGCGCATGATGGAGGAGAGCGGCATCGCCGTCACGGTGGTTGAGCGGGACGAGGAGCGCTGCGAGCAGCTCTGTGACCTGATCCCGCGCGCCTCCGTCGTCTGCGGCGACGCCACCAGCAGCGACGTGCTGGCCGAAGAGGGGCTCGCGCGGGCGGACGCCTTCGCGGCGCTGACCGGCGACGACGGTGACAACATCATCACCTCGCTCTACGCCCGCCGCTGCCAGGTGCCCAAAATCGTCACCAAGGTCAACCGCGAGCATTATGCCGACATTCTCGAGAGCAGCGGCCTTGACAGCGTGGTCATGCCGAAGGAGCTGGTCGCCCAGCAGCTGACGCGCTACGTGCGCGCGCTCGACGGCAGCCGCGGCAGCGGCATGGAGACGCTGCACCGCCTGGCAGACGGCAAGGCCGAGGCCCTGGAATTCCGGGTGGGCGAGGACTCCAAGCTCGCGGGCACGCCGCTCAAGGATCTGAGGCTGAAGAAAAACATGCTTATCGGCGCCGTGATCCGCGGCGGCAAGAGCATCATCCCCAACGGCCTGACGGTACTGCAGAGCGGTGACCACGCCGTGATCGTCACGGCGGCGGGCCGTCTGACGGGACTGGATCAGATCCTGGAGGGCGAGAAATGAACGGCCGCATGATCGCGAAGATCCTCGGCACGGTGCTGCTTCTTCTGGCGGCCTTCCTGCTGCTGCCGCTGATCGTGGGGCTCCTTTACGGGGAAAATGTGCGCGGCTTTGCGCTGACGATCGCGCTCTCGCTGGCTCTGGGACTCGTGCTGCTGCTGTGCCTGAAACCGAAAAGCACCGAGATCTACGCCCGCGAGGGCTTTGCGGCGGTGGGGCTCGTCTGGATCCTGCTGAGCCTTGTCGGCGCGCTGCCGCTGGTGCTCAGCGGCGACATCCCGAGCTATATCGACGCGGTATTTGAGGTGTCCTCCGGCTTTACGACCACGGGCGCCTCCGTGCTGCCCGACGTAGAGGCACTGTCCCGCTCCGGTCAGTTCTGGCGCATCTTCACCCACTGGCTGGGCGGCATGGGCGTGCTGGTGTTCCTGATGGCGGTCATGCCGCTCGGCGGCGACCGCTCGATGCACATCATGCGCGCCGAGGTGCCTGGGCCGACGGTGGGCAAGCTGGTGCCGCGGGCGAGAAAAACCGCGATGATCCTCTATCTGATCTATCTCGGGCTGACGCTTGCGGAGGCGGTGCTGCTGCTTTTCGGCGGCATGAGCGTGTATGAGGCGCTGCTGCACGCCTTTGCCTCGGCCGGCACCGGCGGTTTTTCGACCAGGGCTTCCAGCATCGGCGCCTTCGACAGCGCCTATATCGAGGGCGTGATCGGCGTATTCCTGATCCTCTTTGGCACGAACTTCAACCTCTACTATCTGGTCTTGATCGGCCGGGCGAGGGACGCGCTCAAAAGCGAGGAGCTGCACTGGTACTGGGGCATTCTCGCCTTCAGCATGGCGGCGATCACGGTCGGCATCCGGCCGCTCTACGGCAGCACCGGCACCGCCTTCCGCCACGCCTTTTTTAACGTGAGCTCGATCATCAGCACCGCGGGCTTCGGCACCGAGGACTTCACCCGCTGGCCGGGCTATGTGCAGACCCTGCTCGTCGTGCTGATGTTCATCGGCGGCTGTGCCGGCAGCACCGGCGGCGGCCTGAAGCTCTCGCGCGTGATGCTGCTGGTGAAAACCGCAGCGGCGGACCTCAGAAAAATGGTGCGTCCGCGCAGCGTCAACCGCGTGTCGATGGACGGCCAGCGCGTCAGCCGCGAGACCACCAGCGCGGTGTATACCTATTTCGCGCTCTATATGCTGCTGCTCCTCGGCTGCGCCTTCCTGATTTCCTTCGACGGCTACGATTTTGCCACCAACTTCACGGCGGCGCTCTCCTGTATGTCGAACATCGGGCCCGGCCTGTCGCTGATCGGCCCTGCCGGGAGCTTTGCGATCTTCTCGGATTTCTCCAAGATCGTCATGGCGCTCACGATGCTCTGCGGCCGCCTCGAGATTTACGCGATCCTGATCCTGTTTTTGCCTTCTACCTGGAGGAAAAACGGCTGAAAAGACTATCTGGCATGTTAAACAAAGAAGAAGAGCGGCGAATGCGCAGCAATTCTGCGTATTCGCCGCTCTTTTTCAGAAATGCTCTTTCGTAAAAAGTGAGCTGTACGGGCATGGCGCTTTCAGAAAACATCTACTTATCTTTCCAAATATGGTGATAAACTTCCAATAAGAAAACATAAGAGAGAGGGGATAGTCCTAAGCAGTGATTCAATGTTAAGATTTCTTATATTGACACGGAAAAAATACTATCATATCATAGCGAAAGAAGAAAATGGTATGAGAACAAAAAACGTTTTATATCACTTGCGGTTTGTCTGCTCATGATTATGAGCTTTTCCGTTACTGTGTTTGCGGAAGAACTGCCTGCTGCGCCGGTTGATGTTGCAGAAGATGAACAGCCGGTATATCTTACCGGCTATGTCAAGGTCAACGATGGCGCAAATCTTAGACAAGGACCGTCTATTTCCAGCACGCCATTACACTGGCTCCCCAAATATACGACCTTTCATGTGCTCGGAATCACTGTTCTGGAAAGCGGGGAAACCTGGTATTATGTCTATGTTACCAGCGGAAATTTTGCTGTCAGATATGGTTATCTAAGAAAGGATGTCGTAACGATTAACTGACAATTTGTTTACATGGCGAAGCTGCTTCTATATGTCGCGGGAAAGGAGCGTGGAACGCTTGAAATCGGGGAAAACGGCCGGGGCTTGGGTGAGAAGGCTTTTCTGCCTGTTGGCGGCGGGGCTTTTTCTCCTCGGTCTCTCCGCCTGCGGCGGCAAAGAGGCGCAGCCGGACGAGACGGCTCAGGGCGTGAAAACGGTGACCGTCACGCTGGTCGGCGAAGATTTTGAGAGAGCCAAAATGAGGTATTATCTTTCGCTGGCCAACGCGGCGGAAGAAGAATATCAATACAAGGTCATCAGCAGCTATAGCCCTTATAACAGTCAGGATCTCACGGTGCTGAACACCGAGCTGCTGTCCGGAAGCGGCGCGGATCTGATCCTGTTTACGGGTGGCGTCGATACGGCGACGGAGCACTTTGAAAACCTGGACCCGTTTCTGGATCAAAGCAAGCTGCTGTCGAGAGATGGGTTTCTGCCAAATCTCCTTGACAGCCTTTCCGTCAACGGCGAGCTGCACGAGCTTTGGACAGGGGCCGATGTTTATACGGCTGCGTGCGACTGTGAGGATTTGGCCGGGAGCTTTGGACTGCCTCCGCGGACGCTGATGGAGCTTGCCGAAGACAGGGAAGAGTATCGCTATCTGTTTGAACCGTGGCTGCCCGCGGATGAGCTCTGGAAATGGGGCGCGTCCATCGCCGCCTGCGCGTTTGTCGATGATGAGCATTTCACCTGCAGCTTTGACGATCCGTCGTTTTTGGAGCTTCTTTCCATGTGTGCGGCTGCGCCCGAGAGCTTTGACCCGTTGGACTATCGGGAAAACGAGACGATGCTGCATCTGTTTGGATTATCCCGGGTAAAGGATGCCTGCAACTGGCTGCGCGCATACGGAAACCGCATGCATTTGGTTGGTCTCCCCTGCGTTGGCAGCTTTTACGGCATGTCCGGGTTTTCGATGGCCATCCCGAAGACTTCAGAAAACAAGGATGGCGCATGGCGTTTCTTTGAGCGGCAGCTCTCCGAGGAGACGCAGTTGAAGCAATACGGCGAGGGAGATCCGCCCCCGTCCGGGATCCCGGTGACAAACGCGGCCTTTGAGAAAAAGCTGGTAATGGATCGGGCGGATACCAAGAGTGCGGAGATGTTCCGGGAGCTGCTGGATCGAACCTGTCATGCCGAAACCGTTCACACCAAGGCGGTGCGAGATATGCTGCTTCAGGAGGGATATGCCTATCTGAACGGAGCTGTCAGCGCGGAGAACTTCGCCGAGCGAATCCAGGCGAAAATCAGCCTCTTTCTGTCCGAACACAAATGGTAACATACAGGAAACCGAAAAAGCCCTTGCGGCGGATCACACAGATCTGCCGCAAGGGCTTTTATGACAAGGGAGAGTCAGTCTCCGATGACGACGCGCTTGCCGCGAATTTTCAGCTTGCCGGCGCAGTAGAGCGCCACGGCTTGGCTGAGGAGCTTCCACTCGGCCTCCTCCGTCACCCGGCGGCGCAGCGACTCCGGGTCGTCGCCCGGCAGCACGTCCACGGCCTTCTGCAGGATGATGCCGCCGACGCGGCCGTCCTGGTCGGCAAAATAGGCGGTTGCGCCGGTGACCTTCAGCCCGCGCTCGAGCACGGCATACTGAATGTCGCCCTCCTCGTCCTCAAAGGCGGGGTAGAGCGCCGGGAAGGTGCCGATGATGGCGTTTTTGAACTGATAGGGGATCACGCCCAGCGGCAGGTCGTAGCCCGCGAGGATCACAAGCTCAATGTCCATGTCGCGCAGCTTGTTGGCCACGGCCATGCTGTGGCTCGTCATCGTGGGAAAGAGCTCCGGATCGACCACATAGGCCGGCACCCCGGCGTTGAGCGCGCGCGTCATTGCGTAAACGCCCTTTTCCGGTGAAATGACGGCCACCAGCTCAAAGTTCGGCAGCTCTTTGAAATACATGGAGTCCAGGATGGCCTGAAGCATGGCGCCGTCGCCCGCGACAAGCGCCGCTGCCCGCACCTTTCTCCTGTTTCCCGCATCCTGCGGCATGGCATACACCCCTCTTTTTGGACTTGTACAAAACGGCCAATCACGCTATAATACGGTCTGTGACCAGAGCAGAGGGCACAATTCCCCTTATTATTGGATAATTATACTTCATTCCGGCCATTCGGTCAAGATTCGGGTGTGCATATGACAAAAATTTATTTGATCCGCCACATACAGGCGGAGGGAAATTTATACCGCATGATGCAGGGCCATTGGGACGGCGAGGCCACGGCGCTCGGCCTTAAACAGGCGGCGCTGCTGGGCGAACGGATGAAGGACACGCCGCTGGACGCGATCTACGTCAGCGACCTCAGCCGCGCCGTCCACACCGCCGAGGCGCTGCAGAAATACCACCCCCTGCCCCTCTGTATTGACAAGCGCCTGCGGGAGATCGACATGGGCCCCTGGGAGGGGCGCTTTTTCGGGGATCTGAAGCACGAGGCACCGGGTGAGATCAAGCGCTTTCTGCAGCGGGAGGACGGCTGGAAGGAGGAAGGCGCGGAGGGCTATGCCGAGGTGACGGCGCGCGTCTGGCCGGCAATCGAGGAAATCCTGCGCGATCATGAGGGCCAGTCCGTCGCCGTCGTCAGCCACGGGGTGACGATCCGCTGCCTGCTCGCGAAAATGCTGGGCATTACGGCGGGCGACCCGGACAGTTTGCCCCTGGGCGGCAACACGGCGGTCTCCTGCCTCCGTTACGAAAACGGCGTCTTTACGCCCGATTATCTCGGCGACTGCTCGCATCTCGAGGCGCTGCACATCCCGGTCTGGGAGCAGACGCCGGATCTCTGGGCAGAGCCCATCGACCCGTTGAAGGAAGCCGATTTTTATCTGAAGTGCTATGAGGACGCCTGGCGCGCGGCGCACGGCACGACCCGCGGCTTTACACCGGAAAACTACCTGTTTGCCGCCGCGGCGCACCGACAGGCCGATCCCGGCGCGGTGCTGCGCCTCTGGGCCGAGAACGAGCCGGTCGGCCTTGTGGATATGGACACACAGCGCGGGGTCCACGCCGGCTACGGCTGGCTGAGTCTCATCTATCTGCGCCCGGAATTTCGCCGCCGCGGCATGGGCATCCAGCTGCTGGGGCGGGTAATCATGCATTACCGCGATCTCGGGCGGCGCTCGCTGCGCCTGCACGCGGCCGATGACAACCGCGCGGCGCTGGCCTTTTATGCGCACTGGGGCTTTGAAAAGCTCGGTGCGGAGCAGGGGAGCTTCGGCAAAATCTGGCTGCTGGAGAAGAAGATCGGAGGCGCGGGTTATGTATGACGCACCTGCCCGCGTGCAGCGCCTGCGCATCCCTGTGGGGCGGCGCATCCTGGCCGTGTCCGATATCCACGGCAATCTGCCTTATCTGCGCGCTCTGCTGGAGAAGGCGGCCTTCGGCGCGGAGGACGAGCTGATCGTCGACGGGGACTTTCTCGAAAAGGGCCCGGAGAGCCTGAACACGCTGCGTTTCCTCATGGACCTGACGCGGCGCGGCAACTGCCATCTGCTACTCGGCAACTGCGACAGCTGGAACGATATTTTCGTCTATCCCGAGGAGGCTGACGAGCATATCGTCAGCTATATCCTGACCAAAAAGGTCGGTTTGCTGTGGGAAATGTGCAACGAAGCCGGCATCGACCCCTTTGACCTGGCGGATTTTTCCGCCGTCAAGCGGGTGCTGCGGCAGCGCTACGCGGCGGAGTGGGCCTTTCTGGAACAGCTGCCCCACGCGATCGAAACCGATCACTACATCTTTGCCCACGCCGCCGTGCGGCCGGGTAAGCCGCTGCGCGCGCACACGGCCAATGAGCTGACCCGCTGCGACGCCTTTATGAACCAGGGCTGGCGCTTTGACAAATGGGTCATCGTGGGTCATTGGCCGGTGGTGCTCTACGGGCGCGACACCGTCTGCGCCAATCCGATCATCGACCGCTGCAGCCGCATCGTTTCCATCGACGGCGGCTGCGTGCTCAAGGACGACGGGCAGCTCAACGCCCTCGTCATTCCCTATGAGGGCAGCGAGGACTTCGGCCTTGTGGCCTATGACCCCTTCCCGCTGCGCACGGTGAAGACAGCGCAGGCGGAGGGCGGGCGCTCGTATTACATCCGCTGGGGCGACAGCCGGGTGCAGGTGCTGCAGCGCGGGGAGGAGTTTTCCCGCTGCCGCCATGTGCGCACCGGTTACGAGATGGACATTCTGACCAAATACCTCTTCACCGGCGGGGAATTCACCGACTGCAACGACTGCACGGACTACGTGCTGCCGCTCGAGCCGGGGGACGCGGTGAGCGTGGTGGAGGAGACGAGCCGGGGCTTCTTTGTCAAGCACAAGGGCGTGTCCGGCTGGTATTACGGAGAACTGCTATGAGAGAAATCCTGCAAGTGTTTGCCTCTGAACCCCAATGGCTGCTGCCGCTGTGGCTGGCGCTGATGAGCCTCGTGCTTTTCGCCGTGATGGGCGCGGACAAGCGCCGCGCGCGCACCGGCCGCTGGCGCGTGCCGGAAAAGACGCTCTTTCTGCTGGCTCTGCTGGGCGGTGCGCCCGGCGGCGTGCTGGGCATGCGCGCCTTCCGGCACAAGACAAAGCACTGGTATTTTGCCTGGGGCTTTCCGGTTCTGGCGGTGCTGCAGCTGGCGCTGTGCCTCTGGCTGCTTGTGAAGGGGGTCGTCCTGTGAAGCTGCGCGCGCATCATCTGCTCTGCCTGCCGAACTTCATCGGCGAGGGCTACAGCGATTCCTTTACGGCCAATATGGCCGCGCAGAAGCGGCGCCTGGCCTCAGAGGGCGCCTTTACGCTCGTCGAGGGCGCTGACGATATCTGCTTGGCCTGCCCCAACCGCCGGGGCGAGGACTGTGCCTCGCTGGAAAAGGTACGGCGCTATGACGCCGCCGTACGCGCTCTGCTCGGTCTGACACCGGGGGAGCGCTGTGACGCCGCCGAGCTGGAAAAGCGTGTGAAGGCGGAACTATTTGAAACCCATCGCCTGTATGAGATCTGCGGCGACTGCGAGTGGTATCCGCTCTGCGCCGGCCTCATCGGGGAAAAGAAAGAAGGAACATCCGTTTGAAATTTCGTACCAAAGACCTCTGCTATATGGCGCTGATGGCGGTGCTGATTGCCGTCTGCTCCTGGATTTCGATCCAGACCGTGGTGCCCTTTACGCTGCAGACCTTCGCAGTGTTCTGCGCGCTGGAGCTGCTGGGCGGCGCGCGCGGCACGGTGGCCGTCGCGGTCTATTTGCTGCTCGGCGCGGTCGGTGTGCCGGTGTTCGCGGGCTTTACCGGCGGACTCGGGATCCTGTTCGGCACAACCGGCGGCTATCTGCTGGGCTTTCTGCTGACGGGGCTTGTCTATTGGCTCTTCGAACGCCTGGGGCGCTCGCTGTGGCTGCGCGCGGCGGCGCTGCTGATCGGCCTTGCGCTCTGTTATGCCTTCGGAACACTTTGGTTCGTGGAGCTCTACAGCCGCGCCAACGGTCCGCTCTCCGTGATGACGGCACTCGGCTGGTGCGTGCTGCCCTTCCTGCTGCCGGATGGGGTGAAGCTGGTGCTCGCAATGCTGCTGTCTGCCCGGCTCAAACCGCTGCTGAAGCTGGAATAAAAAATAAGGAGAAGGTTTTGTACCTTCCCCTTATTTTTTTAAATCTCGTCGTCGGTGATGGCGTCGCTGCGGAACAGCAGCGAGATACACCACAGAGCCGCCAGGCCAACCAGCGTGTAGATCACGCGGCTGACGGTCGCAGTCTGACCACCGAAGAGCCACGCGACAAGGTCGAAGCGGAACAGCCCGATGCTGCCCCAGTTGATCCCGCCGATGATGGCCAGGACGAGTGCGATACGATCCATGATCATGTTTCTGACTCCTCTCAAATGGATTCGGAACTATTGTGGCCCGTTTTCAAAAAAATATTCATTCGACAAAACTGGTGCGCCTTCGCTCTTTACAAGTCTGAAAAAATGCGCTATCGTATAGGCACAGCTTATCCAATTGGTCCTTCAAATCCGAGCGGAAGGACGCGGCTCATATCTTTATCCCACAATTCCCTTGGGCGGACTGGTTTCCAGTCCGCCATCTTTTTTGTCTGCATGTCTATTATAAATTAAGATACCCCGGGGAATCCTTTTTTATATCAAAAGATAAAAAAGGAGGCGGGGCCATGCAGAAGCGGGCGCTGCGCTGTCTGGAAGCGCTGATCTGCGCGGGAGCGGCCGTGGGCGGAGGCTGGCTGCTGCTGCGCTTCGTGCTGCCGGGGCTGGCGCCGTTTCTGCTGGCTTATCTGCTCGCGGCGCTGATGGAGCCGGCTGTCCGGGCGATGACACGGCTGCGCGTCCGCCGTACGGCGGCGGCGGGCCTCGTGACGCTGACGCTGCTGGCCCTGCTGCTGCTGTTGTCGGGGCGGCTGCTGACCCGGGGCATGACGGCGCTCAACGATCTGGCGGCCATGCTGCCGGAGCTGATTGCGTCGCTGGAGCAGCGCCTGACGGCGGCCGAGGGCTGGCTGCTGGGCCTGACAAAGGAAATACCGGGCGGCGCAGCTTATTTGGAGACGGCGCTCGACGCTGTGAGCAAAACACTCACCGGCGTTCCGGAGCGTCTGTCCCGGCAGCTGCTGGATGCGGCCGCCGCCGCGGCGCAGCGGGGCCCGGACGTGCTGCTCTTTCTTGTCACCGCGGGGCTGGGGAGCTTTTTCCTCTCGGCGTCCTTTCCGGCTGTCAAGGCTTTCCTGCTGGCGCAGCTTCCCTCCGGCTGGCTGCGGCAGCTGGAAGTGCTGGCGCAGGATCTGCGGCAGAGCTTCGGCGGCTGGCTGCGGGCGCAGCTGTGGCTGATGCTGATTACCTTTGCCGAGCTGCTGGCGGCTTTCCTGCTTCTGCGCGTGCGCGGCGCAATGCTGGCCGCGGCGCTGACTGCTTTCGTGGACGCGCTGCCGGTGTTCGGCGTCGGCGCGGTGCTGGTGCCCTGGGCGGGCGTGGCACTGCTGCGCGGCCAGATGCGGCTCGGCATCGGTCTGCTGATCGCCTTCGCCGTCATCAGCCTGGTGCGCAATATCCTCCAGGCAAAGCTCTTGGGCGACCAGATCGGCCTTGAGCCGCTGCCCTCGCTGCTGGCAGTCTACGTCGGCTGGAAGCTCTGCGGTGTGTGGGGGCTGCTGTTCTTTCCGCTGCTGCTCGTCACGCTCTGCCAGCTCAACGACCGCGGCCTGCTGCGCCTGTGGAAAAAGCCTTAATGCGGCGAGATTCTTCCTTGTGCACGGCAGGGGAATGTGCTATACTATATTATGGATGAGTTTATTGGCAGCAAAGAAAAAGATAAGAAAACGAGAGGAGAATCCATATGTTTTGTACAAAGTGCGGCGCAAAAATGGACGATGGTCAGCGCTTTTGCAGCAACTGCGGCGCGCCGGCAAACATGCCGGAGGAAGAAACAAAGCCCCAGAGCTTTGAGCTGAACGAGAAGCCTCCCGTCAGCTTCGACGAGCAGGTGCCGCCGGCCGAAGAAACGCCGGCAGAGCCTCCGCGCAGACCGGGAAAGCAGAAGAAGATCCGCCCCGAGCGGCCCAAACGCTCCGGCGCCGGCAAATGGATCGTGCTGGGCGTGCTCGGCGTGATTCTGATCGCGCTGGCGGCGCTGGCGGCTTTCCGCTGGAACGCGGTGACCAGTTTTGCCACGAACCTCTACGAAAAGACCTTCCTCAGCCCCGAGGAATACTATCAGCGCATCGAACGGAAGACGATCGAGGCCTATCTGGATAACGCCGAGCAGCAGAGCGACGTCGCCACCCGCATGCTCAATTCCGACAAGGACTTCTTCACCGAGACCGAGCTTCGCCTCAGCCTCAACCAGAAGGCGCTCAGTGACGAGCTGCTCGACCTGATGGAGGACGAGATCGGGGTGGATATCACCTGGTTTGAGAATCTCGGCTTCTATCTTTCAACCGGTAAGGCCGACGACCTGATCGGCGGCAGCCTGTCCGTTTTCCTGAACGACAAGGACATCGTCAGCGCCGATCTCACTTTCGATCCAGCGTCGGAGACGCTCTATACCAAGGTGCCCGAGCTGTCCGGCCGGTTTTTTAAGGTCAATCCCTCCGAGCTGAATTCCAGCGGCGCGGTGGCAACCATGACCTCCAGCAATCTTGACCCCGAGATCATCTTGACGCTGATCGACCGCTATTCCGAGATTGTGATCGACGATCTGACCAAGGTGGAAAAGGGCCGCGAGACCGTCACCGCCGGCGGCTTCAGCGCCGGCTACACTGCGCTCGAGGTGAAAATCGACGGCAAGGTGATGCTGAAGATCGCCAAGGACGTGCTGAAGAAGGCGCAGAACGACAAAGAAGTGGAAGAGCTGCTCTATTTCTCTCTGGGGAATATGGGCTATACCGGCGCCAAGGCCGATGAAATGTACGATCAATTCATGGGTGAGATCGAGGACACGCTTGCCCGTCTGGACGAGATGGATCCCAAGGAGATCAGCCAGAGCATCCTCATGACCGTCTATGTGGACGGGCAGGGGCACATCCGCGGTCGCCATATCAGGCTCCGCGAGGAGAAGGAAACGGTCGCCGAGCTCAGCTATGCGCTGGTCACCAGCGGCCTGAAATACGGTCTGCGGGCGGAATACAAGGCGGATGACAGCTGGGACGGATATACCAGCCAGCAGAATATCATCCTCGACGGCAGCGGCAGCGTCTCGCTGAGCCGGGAAATGACCGGCAGCTTCGATCTGCGCGTCAAGATGGTCAACGGCCGCGAGGGCAGCGAAGAGAAGATCGACATGAAGGCGCTCAAGCTCGGTCTGGAGGCATCCGCAAAGGACAAGAAGATCAGCTATGAGATCACGATTACGCCGACCAAGGATCTGCTGAACCTTGCGCTGGAAGACGCCTATAACATGCCCTCCGAGGTGGAGGATCTGATCCGCGACCTGAGCCTGAGACTGAGCGGCGAGACAAACAACAGGAGCTTCAGCATGAATCTTGCGCTGCTCAACGGCAAGAAGGATCTGCTGACGCTGAGCGAGAAGTTCTACGAGGTCAAGGCCTTTGATATCGCCGTGCCCTCTGACGCGATGGACGCGCAGGACTGGGCCGCGAGCATCGACTACAGCAAAATCGAGGGTCTGATGGCTGCGCTGACGGAAGCCGGCGTGCCTGCCTCCGTGCTCTACAACATCGGGTACTACTTCTGAGCCGATGGAAGCGGAAATCCTGGATATTAAAAAACGATACGGAAGAAAAGAGGTCCTTCGCGGGACCTCCTTTCGTGTCGGCCCCGGAAGCTGCATGGGAATCCTGGGCACCAACGGCACGGGAAAATCCACGCTGCTGAAAATTCTGGCCGGTGTTCTCCGGCCGGACGCGGGTCGCTTTCTGTGGCAGGGCGAGGATCTGCTGAAAAACGCCGCGCGCCGCGCCGAGGCGGTGGCCTATGTGCCCCAGGGAACGCCGCTGATCGAGGAGCTGAGCGCGCGGGACAACCTGCGCCTCTGGTACGAGCCGGAACATATGGATCAGTCGCTCTCCGAGGGCGTGCTTCGCCAGCTCGGCGTGAACGAGTTTCTGAATACAAGGGCCGCGCGGCTCTCCGGCGGCATGCGCAAGCGCCTGAGCATCGGCTGTGCGCTGGCCAAAGAACCCGCCATCCTGCTGCTCGACGAGCCGACCTCTGCGCTGGATCTGGTCGGCAAAGAGCGGATTTTGAACTGCTTTGAAAGCTTCCGGCTCTCCGGCGGCGTGCTCGTCATGGTCTCCCACGACCCCTGGGAGCTGGAGATGTGCGACGACTGGCGGCTGCTGCGCGGCGGCCGGCTGGAGCCCTATGTCTATTCCGGCGAGCGCAAGGCGCTGATCCGGGATCTGGAGCGGGAATGAAGCATTTTCTGATCTATTTTCGGCTGCAGCTCAAACGGGCGGGGCGGCTTCTGCCGCGGATGCTGGCGGTGACGCTGCTGCTGGCGGTGCTGACGGCGCTATCCGCGCTGCTGCTGACCGGCCTGTACGATGACGCGGATGCCGACGAGCCGGTGTGCATCGGCCTCGTGGGCAATCTGGAGGAGGGCTATCTGGCCGAAGGACTGGAGCTGCTGCAGAGCATGGACTCCTCCCGGTTTTCGCTGCGCTTTCTGCCGATGGAGCGGGACGAGGCTGCCCGGGCGCTGCGCCGCGGCGACATCGACGGCTATGCGCTGATCCCGGACGGCTTTGCCGAGGCACTGATGGCGGGCGAGCACCGCCCCATTACCTATGTCTCCGCCTATGGCGGAGCCGATATCGGCGCACAGATGGTCCGGGAGCTGGTGGAGACGATCTCAAGCCTGGTGCTCGAGACCGAAAACGCGGTCTACGGGGCACAGAATTACGCCGCCGACCGCCTGCCGGACGTCAATCCCTACTCGGCAGGCGATTATCTGGTGCTGCGCTATGCGCTGCGCATCATCGACCGCGAGCGCCTGTATGAGATCGAGACGCTCGACGCTGCGGAGGCACTCAGTCTGGCGGGCTATTATCTCTGCGGCATTTCGCTGCTGTTTCTGATGCTGTGGGCAATCAGCTGCGTGCCGCTGTTTGCGGGGCGCTCCCGGGAGCTCGGATGCATCCTGCAGGCGGAGGGCCTGCCGAGTATCGCGCAGGTGCTGGCGGAGTTTTTCAGCTATGTGCTGCTGATGCTCTGCGGAATGCTGGCCGCGGGCCTTTTTGCCGGACTGCTGCTCGGCCGCTTCGGCATTGCGATTCCGGAGCTTGAAGGGATCGGCGCGGGCGGTGTGCTTCGGCTGCTCTTCGGCGCTCTGCCGACGGTGCTGATGATCTGCGCGCTGCAGTTTCTGCTCTTCGAGCTGGCCGACAATACCGTCGCCGGCGTGCTGCTGCAGTTTTTAAACGCCGTGGTGCAGGGCTATATGGCCGGCTGCTTCTATCCCTCGAGCTTTTTCCCCGAGGCGCTGCAGCGAGCCGGCGCGGCGCTGCCCGCCGGGGCGGCGATGGCGCGGCTGCGCGCACTGCTGCTGCATGAGGGCGCGGCGGTCGGGCCGGTATGGCTCTGGCTGCTCCTGCTGCTCTCGGCCGCGGTGCTCCTGCGCCGCCGGCGCAACCGCAGCTGAAGGGAGGCGGGGAAATGAAACAGATTCGGCGCTTTTTCCTCTGGTACGGCCTCCTGTCCAAACGCCTGCTGCGGCGACCGGCCTATCTGGCCGTGCTGCTGCTGGTGCCGCTGTTCGCCGCCGCGATTTCACTGTTTGCTCAGCAGGAGAGCGGCGTCGTCACGGTGGCTCTCGTCCTGCGTAACCCGAACGACCGGGCGGCCTGCGCCGCCGTCGAGCGGCTCACGGAAGGGAACAGCATCCTGCGCTGCCTCGAATTTGAGGACGAGGACGAGGCCAGGGACGCCGTGCGCACGGGCAAGGCGGACGCGGCCTGGATTTTTGACGAGAACTTCGGGAAAAAGCTCGAGCGCTTCGCGCAGCGCGGGCACGCCTCCGCGCTCACGGTGGTGGAGCGGGAGGAAAACGTGTTCCTGATGCTCGCGCGCGAAAAGCTGTTCGCTGCGGTCTACCCGGAGACCTCCTATGCCATCTTCTCCGATTATCTGGCGACGGAGCTCGGCGCGCAGGAGCTCGGCCGCGCGACGCTGCGGCAGTATTATGCCAGCGGCACCACGCGCGAGCACATCCTGCGCTTTGAGACGGCTGAAGGCGGAGAGGCGGACACCGGGGGCAGTTATCTGACCGCGCCGCTGCGCGGCATGATGGCGCTGCTGCTGGTGCTCTGCGGCCTGGCCTCGGGACTCTATACCTACCGGGAGGAGCGCGGCGAGAGCTATGTCTGGCTGCCGGCGCGCTCCCGGCGCTGGCTCCCGGTGCTCAGTCACCTGACGGCGATTCTGCCTCCGGCGGTCGCGGCGCTGGCCGCGATGGCGCTCTCGGGCGTGGCGGTCGGTCTCGGCCGCGAGCTGCTGCTGATGCTGCTGTACCTGCCTGCGGCCGCGCTATTCTGCGAGCTGCTGCGCTGCCTCTGCCCCGCCGAGGCGCATTACGGCGCGCTGATCCCGGTGCTGACGCTGGCAATGCTCGTGTTCTGCCCTGTGTTTCTGGATCTGGATCTGCTGCGGCCGCTGCGCTGGCTGCTGCCGCCCTATTGGTATCTGCGCGCGGCGCTGGACGGGGCGGAGATCCGCGGGCTGCTGCTGTATACGGCGGCGCTGCTGCCGCTGACGGCGCTCGCGGCCGGGCTGCGGCAGAAAATCCGAGGCTTATAAAGCAAAAAATCCCTGTCCGGTAGGACAGGGATTTTTTACGGAGTATTATCAGATAATACCGGCGAACTGGTTCGGGAAATCCGCGATAAACTGCTGCACGTAGGCATAGCCTTCGTCCCAGTAGCCCATCAGGCTCTGGATGAACACGGCCACGCGGCTCTCGCTCAGCGTCAGATAGACCTGCTCCAGGTCGGCGCCGGTGAGATAGCCTACGCCGATGGCGATGGCACCCAGCAAAATCGCAATGAAAACGATGACTAAAACGATGCTCCAGGCTCTTTTCATTTCGCAGGCACCTCCTTATAGCACCATTTGCCGCCCAGATGGATCAATCCGCGGATCATGCCGCCGATCGCGCCGCCGAGGAACCAGACGAACAGCATCAGAAACACAAGGCCGACGGCCAGCAGAATCAGCGCGGCGCCGAGAGCCACCAGAAGATTGGCGATCTTCGGGAAAGAGCCGAGGGCGGAGGTAATGGCGAGGACGCCGACAACAATACAGGCGATGGCGGCTGCAAGACTTGCCAGCGCGGGAACGAGCAGCAGGATAAAGCCGATCAGCCCCAGGGGAACGGCAAGCAGAATATACAAAATCAGCAGCAGCACGCGCGGCTTGCGCACGGTTTTCTCCACCGGGAGCCGGGCAGGCGCTTCCGGCTGCAGCTCGATCGCTTTCACTTCGGGCTTGACTTCGGCTTTCGGTTCGGCTTCCTCAGCGGGCGCGGCGGGCTGCGCTTCCTCGGTCTCATCGGTTTCCGGCGCTTCTTCGGTCGCTTCCACGGACTCTTCGGCCGCGGGCGCTTCCTCGGCCGCTGTTTCGGCTTCTTCGGCGGGGGCTTCCTCCGGCGCGTCAAAGAGGGAAATCTGATCCTCGTCGACCGCTTCCCGCACCGGCTGCGTGCTCAGCGCCTCGGCGCGGATGCGATAGATGGCATCCAGGAACGCCTTCTCCGTATCTTCGCTCTCGCCCTGCCTGGATTCCGCGCTGAGACCGGGCTTGCCGGCGTTATAAGCGCGGGCAACCTCGACTGCCTGGCGCAGCGGGGAGACCAGAGCCTGCAGAAGCATCTGCTCGTCTTCGGCCTCCTCAAACATTTCGTTATAGGCTCCGAGGGCAAGCTGACGGTCGTCCTCATACATAAAAGTCAGCAATTTTGCCAGCTCGGCTAAAAATTTTTGCTTGTTGATGATTGACACCTCCCACACAGTAACAGCCGGATGCCACGCAGGAAACGCCCGGTTTTGCCGTGATTAAGCCCATCATATGCGCTGTATCCCAAAATGTCAAGGGGAAAAATGTAATTTTGTGAAAAAAGTGGTGACAAATAGTTACAAACTGCAAGCGTTGACAAATGCCGACAAAAAAACTATTATATAGAATTAAAGAAGTATGTCTTTGCACCGAAAAGAGAAGAATCAAATGCGGAGGTTTGCTGTAATGAAAACATCGACCAGACAGCTTTGCCTGCTGATTGCCGTCCTGATGTTGGGCGGCGGCTATTTCCTGTCCTCGTTTCTGGAGCCGCAGAAGGAGTATGACAAGGGTGCTGAAATTAAGACGGCGGAAAAGCTGCCGGCGCCTGTTGTCAGAGAGACCATGCCCGATCCTACTCCGGAGCCCACCCCAACGCCGGAACCCACCCCGGAACCGACGCCGGAGCCCACCCCGGAACCGGAAGCGACGCCGGAACCCACCCCGGAACCGACCCCGGAACCCACCCCGGAGCCGACCCCGGAACCGATGCTGGAAGCCTCCTATTTTGACGATGCTGCCTTCCTGGGCGACTCTGTTTCGGGCGTTCTGGAATATTACGGGATCAACAGCGACGGTCTGGGCAAAGCCACCTTCCTCGTGCAGGTGGATTACTCCGTCAAGGCCGCGGTGGACAACACGATGTTTGTCCGCTACAAGGGCCGCAACATGAGCCCGCAGGATGCGCTGGCGGAATCCGGCGTGAACAAGGTGTATATCATGATCGGCGCAATGGGCGACCTGGGCAATTATGGCGTTGACCAGACCATGGAAAACTTCGCGACGCTGATCGCGAATATTCGGGAGAAGAGCCCGGACATCCGCATTTTCATCCAGTCCTGTACGCCGCTGACCGGCGATTCGCCCAAGCTCACCAATGAGATGATCAACGAATACAACGAGCGGCTGAAGGCCTTTGCCGAAGAAAACGACTGCACCTATGTCGAGATCGGCGCGCATTTCAAGGACGAGCGGGGCCTGCTGCCCGCGGAGCACAGCCGCGACGGCTTTGCGCATCTGCGCATTGACGACGGCAAGATCTGGGCAGAGCTGTTGAAGGATCCGGCCAACTACTCGATTTCGCCCCGCGGCTGAAGGATTTGCCCGGGCAGCGCTTGACAAGCGCCCGCGCGGGGCATACAATACCGCAATGAATCAACGGCGGAGGAAGGCTCCTGCCGACAGAAGGAGTTAATACGCAATATGGCGAAAGACAAGAAAGTGGAACAGATTACCGACATGGAGGTCGATTTTGCCCAGTGGTACACCGATATCTGCCGCAAGGCGGAGCTGGTGGAGTACGCCTCGGTCAAGGGCTTTACGATTCTGCGCCCCTATGGCTACGCGATCTGGGAAAACATGCAGCGCATCATGGACGGTGAGTTCAAGAAGACCGGACATGAAAACGTGGCGATGCCCGTGCTGATTCCGGAGAGCCTGCTGAAAAAAGAGGGCGAGCTTGTCAAGGGCTTCGCGCCGGAGGTGGCCTGGGTCACCATGGGCGGCAGCGAAGAGCTGGAGGAGCGCCTGGCCTTCCGTCCGACCTCTGAGACGATGTTCTGCGATCACTGGTCCCGCGTGCTGCACTCCTATCGCGAGCTGCCCATGCTGTACAACCAGTGGTGCTCCGTCATCCGCTGGGAAAAAACCACCCGTCCCTTCCTGCGCTCCCGCGAGTTTTGGTGGCAGGAGGGCCACACCCTGCACGAGACCGCCGAGGAGGCGCAGGCCGAGACCGAGCAGCAGCTCAACTGCTACGCCGATTTCTATGAAAAGGTGCTGGCGATCCCCGTGGTGCGCGGCCGCAAGACCGAGAAGGAAAAGTTCGCCGGCGCGGAGGCCACCTACACCGTCGAGTGCATGATGAAGGATCACAAGGCGCTGCAGGGCGGCACCTCCCACTACTTCGGCGACAAGTTTTCCCGCGCCTACGGCGTGACCTTTGCGGGGCGCGACAACAAGCTGCAGTATCCCTTCCAGACCTCCTGGGGCTCCACGACCCGCATGATCGGCGCGGTCATCATGGCCCACGGCGACAACAACGGTCTGGTGTTGCCCCCGCAGATTGCACCCATCCAGGTCATCGTTCTGCCTGTGGCGCAGCATAAGCCCGGCGTGCTGGAAGCGGCCGCCGCCCTGCGCGACCGGCTGAGTGCCGCGGGTCTGCGCGTGAAAATGGACGACTCCGACAACTCCATGGGCTGGAAATGTGCCCAGTACGAGATGAAGGGCGTGCCGCTGCGTGTGGAGCTCGGCCCCCGGGATATCGAAAACGGCCAGTGCGTCATGGTTCGCCGCGACAACGGCGAAAAGACGCCGGTGGCGCTCGACGAGCTGGAGACGAAGGCAAAGGAGCTGCTGGACGCCGTTCACGACGGCCTGTTTGAAAAGGCGAAGAAAAACATGGACGAGCACACCTACGCGGCCTATTCCATCGAAGAGGCCAAGCAGCTGCAGGCCGAACACGGCGGCTTTATCAAGACCATGTGGTGCGGCGATGTCGCCTGCGAGCAGGCCATGAAGGAGCAGGCCGGCATGTCCTCCCGCTGCATCCCCTTCCAGCAGGAGCATTTGGCCGACACCTGCGCCTGCTGCGGCAAGCCCGCCAAGCACATGATCTACTGGGGCGTCGCCTATTAATTCAAGGATTCGAACGAAAAAGTGGAAATGCCGCACGCATTTCCACTTTTTTCATACTTGATTCACAATCTGTTGAAATATTCTCCCGAAAATGTGGTATCTTATCATCACACAATAAAATTGTCAGTTGCGAAATGCAAAATTGAGCTTGGACTGACTCCGCAGAGGAGATACCAATTGTTTTTGACGCAGCTTTGCCGCGTCAAAAACACCCTAAGGCGAGTCACGCGAGCCCTCGCGCCGACCAAAGCGGGCGCCTGCCCGCTGCGATAAGCGCGAGTCCCCAATTGCGAAACATGTTTCGCAATTGACTAAAAAAGGAGGATAAAAACATGGAAATCACTTTGGAAATGATCGACGCCGTCCGGGAGCGCACCGGCGCAAGCTATGCTGATGCGAAGGAAGCGCTGGAAAAGAGCGGAGGAAGCGTGGTAGACGCCATCGTCCTCCTGGAGAACAAATCCGGCGTGAAAACCGATGAAATCATCGGCAAGATCAAGGCCCTGGTCAAGGAGGGCAATGTCAACAAGATCCGCGTCAAGCGCGGCGATCAGGTGCTGCTGACCGTACCGGTTAATCTGGGCATCGTCGGCGGGCTGGTCGGGCTGGCGGCAGCGCCCTGGTGGGGCGTGCTGGCGGCGGCCGCCGCGGCCTACGGCTTCGACTGCAAGTTCGAAATCATCAAGGACGACGGCAGCTCCACCGACGTGATGTAAAACCCAAAACGAAAAACGGGAAGAGTTTGCTCTTCCCGTTTTTCTTCGCTTTCTGACCATTTCTGAATTGACTTTGCCGCCTGTTTGTTATATGCTCTATGACAAGTCATACAGAAAAAGGAAAGGGAAATTGTCTATGTTTACTGAGATATTTACGCCCGGCCGCACCGAGCTTGCCGGCAATCATACCGATCACCAGCACGGCCGCATTCTGGCCTCCGGTGTTGACCTGGGCCTGTACGCCCGCTGCGAGGCCAACGACCGGCGCGTGATCACCATTCAGTCCGAGGGCTTCGAGCCCTTTGACATCAATCTCAGCCAGATGGAAGTCCGCCCGACCGAGTTCGGCACCTCCAAGTCGCTGGTGCGCGGTGTGGCCGCGGCCTTTCTCGACCTGGGGCTGGAAGTCGGCGGCTTTCGCGCGGAGCTGCGCAGCACGCTGCCCGCCGGCTCCGGCCTGAGCTCCTCCGCGGCCTTCTCCGTGATGATCGGCCGCATCCTCAACGAGCTGTATAACGGCGGCAAGGTCGACCCGGTGGTCATCGCCCGGGTCGCGCAGAGCGCCGAGAACAAGTATTTCGGCAAACCCTGCGGCTTGATGGATCAGCTTGCCTGCTCGCTGGGCCACACCGTCTATGTGGACTTCAAAACCAACGAGATCGAGCCGATCGTGGCCGACTTCGGCAGCATGGGGCTGCGCCTCTGCCTGACCGATACCGGCGGCAGCCATGCGGGTCTGGACACCTCTTATGCCCGCATCCCCGCCGACATGGTCTATGTCGCCAATCTCTTTGACAAGGGCGTTCTGGGTGACGTCGATCCTGAGGAATTCCGCGCCCGCGGCTATTCCGCCGCCGACCGGCCCATCCGCCGCGCGATGCACTTCTTCGGCGAGAACGAGCGCGTGCCGAAAATGCGCGACGCCCTCAAGCGGGGCGACGGCGAGACCTATATGCGTCTGATGAACGAGTCCGGCCGCTCCTCGGAGGAGCTGCTGAACAACATCGTTACCAGCGCCACCGGCGACACCAAGCTGCAGCAGGGGCTTGAGCTGAGCGCGAAGCTGCTCGAGGGCAAGGGCGCCTGGCGCGTCCACGGCGGCGGCTTTGCCGGCTGTGTGCAGGCGCTGATGCCCGCGGATTACTTCGAGATTTACCGCGCCGACATGGAGGCCGTTTTCGGCAAGGGAACCTGCCGCGAGCTGCGCCTGGCATGATGCGAGGCCTTAATTAATAACACAAACCGGAAGGGCACAGCCCTTCCGGTTTTCAGCTTGTCAAAAAAGTCCTGTTCGGACTTATTTGACTGCGCTTCTGCCGCCGGGCATTTTGCAGCGTGCAAAATGCCTTACCCGAAAAGCCTTGATATTTCAAGGCTTTTCGGACGGCGGGTTATTGAAACGCGAGGCGGGTCTTATTCCGCCCCCCTTTTGTCAGCTTCGCTGACATTTCCCCCGCCGGGGGAA
>OCTX012255438.1_pt1 | contig 25270 bp, 24 predicted proteins | sample 1539691 | NCBI WGS metagenome assembly OCTX01 (sample SAMN02144231, study PRJEB22623) | gut metagenome | biome: sheep rumen | host: Ovis aries | place: New Zealand
GGCGGATATAAAGATAGCAACATCCATATTAGAAAATATGATAGGTCAAAATTGTACGTCTGGATTCTCGGGATATGATTTCGGTATGCCATCAGAATATTCGCGAGGAAATATGGAACGAATGGTAGTTTCAGAACTTGAAAGATGTTACAGTGACACAAAGAAAATCATCGTAGAAAACATAGAAGTTTTATACGAATTGGTGTGTGAATTAATGTATAACAAAACTTTAACTTACAGGGAACTGAGAAAGATTTTTTCAAAGAAGTAAAGTGAAGATTAATTGGTTGAAGATGACTAGTGAAGGTGGTAGAGTAGAAGTATGGTAATGTTCGTAATGAATAATGAAGGAGGTAAGGTGTATGACAAATTATTATGTGTTTAGAATTCATACTGGAGAAAAATTTGAATTTATAAGGGAGGAATTAAAAGCGGGACGTCTTAGACAAGGATGGGGTGCAAAAGGTATGGCTATAGATGATTCTGTGGAAAATTTTATTCAAGCATGGAATGATAAGTGGGGAAAAGAAGATTCTTCTGAAGATAGAAAAAAGAGAAAATATAATAATCTAGCTAAGATGAAAGAAATATCAGTTGGAGATTATATTATTATTCCTAAAATTAGTATTCAAGATGGATATGAGGCTCCTTGGAGGTATTTTACAGTCGCTAAATGTAAGAAGGAATATGAATTTAAATTACCTGAAAAATATGATGATTTTGGACATGTTATTGAAGTAGAAGTTTTATTTAGTTGTTCATATAAATATAATAAGGACTCATTGCTTGTTTCGGGAAGATTTAGGGCATATCAATATTCAATAAATAATGTTTGGAATGATTCATTTAAAAAGAGCATTGATAATCTGATAGAAGAAAATAAAGAAAATAAAATAAGTTGTGATTACGTTTCAAAAACTTTAATGTATACCATTGCTAGTTCGGTAAGTGAAAAATATGAAGAAATGATTGAGTCAGTAAAAATATCATTAGGGCAATTGTCTCCGCAAACTTTTGAAAATATAATATCAGAATTGTTTGAAAAAAATAATTTTGTTAAGATAGGAGGAAATGATTATGATGGAAATGGTGGTGATATTGATATAACTTTAGGATTTGATGATAAACTATTATTAGGTAATATTTTTAAAGTATCTGAAACAATTGTTAGTCCTAATATTAATATTCAAGCGAAGAAAAAACCAGGAGAAGATCACTATGATTATAAAGCAGTTGAACAATTAATAAATCGTAGAAAATCGAAGGGGAGAGAAATGATGCTAGATATAAACATTGTAATTGATTTAGCTGACGATTTTCAAGATGCTACTAAGAAGTTAGCAGAAGATAATAATATTATTTTGATTAATGGAAATCAGTTTGCATCATTAGTGATTCAATTTGGATTAGGTGGAGAAATTGATTTATAAATAGAATATTCTATAAATAAAAACCAGCCATAAGGCTGGTTTTTATTTATACTTCTCCGCCGCATGTATCAACGCATTCTTAACATTTTCACGTAGATCCTTTGGTTTTGTGATTTCCATGTATTGGCAGTATTGTAATGCCCAGATGTTCATTGCCTGCTTGCTTACCATAAGTGAAACTTTGATGTGGTTATCATCAATGCATGTTACGGTTAAGTCCTTCCCAAACCATTCGATGATGTCATCGATAAGATGGCTTTCAGCTATAAACTCAACACGTTCTGGCGTATCCGAATACATATATGGAAGCTGTGACGATATATCCTTGTAACTTATGCCTTTTTCATAACCTTTGACTGATGTTATAGGTGATAGCTTTTCATCTGTGATGGTCATATTAGTAATATGGTCAAGTCTATAGTAAATCAGTGATTTGTATTTTTCATTTTGCGCCATCAGATAGTATCGCTGGTTGTGAATTATAAGTTGGTATGGACTAACTTGATGGTTCGCGGTTTTATGGAATTTCTTATCAATACCGTATTTATTATAATTAAAATTAAGTTGCTTTTTCTTGTTGATAGCTTCGTCAATAATCTCAACATTATAGAAAAGCGACTGATTATCTGTCTTATTCCAATTCTTAACCGAGTGGATGTGCTTAACGTGTGAACTAAAATGTTTACTTGTCAGAGCACAAAGTTTATCTATAAGGTCTTTTGAGTATTTGCTGGGGATATATTTGCTGGAAAGAACACTATCAATTAAAGTTCGTATTTCCGCATCAGCAAATGCCCTCTCACCCAGGTAAGTTCCAACCTTTCCTTGTTCAATTTCATAACCTGCTTCACGCAAAAGAGAAATGTTTCTTGATATGGTTTTTCTATCAATCGAAATACCATATTCATTCTCAAGTTTCTTAGACATTTCCTCCTGAGTAAGTGTATGATCACAATCTGTATATTCTTCATATATTTGTAGCATTCTGAGCAATGCTAATTTCTTTGGCTCTAAATTATTCATAGTATACCCCCGTAAAACTATTATATATTTTGATTTTAAATAAATAGGGATTTAAATTCAATAGTTAGAGATAAATTACGGGTTAAATAGGCCATATCATGGATTTAATCCGTAAAAAATAGATAAACAAGTTGTTTATTTACGATACCCATAAAAATATGGTATTATTATACGTGAGGTTAAATAGAATAATTAAAGGATAAAACAAAGAAAAAATACAAAATTCATACATAAAGGATGGACAGAATATGATTAAAAAGGAAATAAATGAGATTAAGTCGTTATATGATACTATACAGGAGTGTGGAATTAACAGGCTTGTAGGATGCTATGTTAATGGTGAGAAGAAGAAAGTTAAGACATTTAGTGATTCTTTTTATAATCTTCCTGAAGAGGAGATGCATAAGTATCTTGAAATATTTAGAAGAACTCTTTCTGGTACACCGGGTAAGAACTTAATAGACATGGAATTTGTAGCAGGTGATAAAGAGGATGAGCCGGTAAATAGTGATGCAGTAGTTAGTAGCATTTCTAATAATTTAGGCAAAGATCTACTTAACAAACTTAGAAAGTCAGAGCTTCAGGATGATGCAGTTTTAGATGAGTTTTATGATAAGGTAATTGCAAATTATAACTATACAGGTAATTACTTGATTTTACTTATATATCAGGCATATGATGTACCTGGAATTAGTTCGGATGGACTTGAAATGGATGATGCTTCTGATGAAGTATTTAAATATATTCTTTGTAGTATTTGTCCTATGAAGCTTACTAAACCGGGACTTGGATTTGATGATGCACTTGGTGAGATTCATACATTGAAGCAAATATTTGCGGTAGAACTTCCTGATACTGGATTTTTATTTCCAGAGTTTAATGGAAGAAGTAGTGATGATAATGCGGTTTTATCTTTTTCAAAGAGAACAGATCAGTTACAGGATTCATTCCTTGAAAAAGTGTTAGGTGTTTCAGTTACTCTCCCAGCTAAGCAGCAGAAGGAAGGATTTACTGAGTTTGTATCTGAGGTTTTAGGTGATGAATCAACATTTGATACAGTACTTTCAATTCAGGAGAATTTAAAGGAAACTGTTAAGAATAAGAAGACTGAAGCTCCGGGACAGGCTGTATTTCTTGATAAGGAATCTATGAGAGATGCTTTTGAAAGAAGTGGTGTTTCTGATAACAGACTTGAAGTTTTTGATAAGAAGTTTGATGAGCAGTTTGACATGAAGAGACTTTATGAGAAGCAGGCGAGAGTTGAAATATCAGATGAGAATCTTGATGTAGTACATGCTACTAAGGAAGAGTATGTGCCAACTGTAAAGGTTGAAGAAAAGTTATTTGCTGATAATGTGGCACCTACAAGGAATTTTGAAGTTAAGAATAAGAATATGCTTCTTCGTGTTAGCAGTAAGAGAACAGACATTATTAATACAAAAATGATTGATGGTAAGAAGTGTCTTGTTATTGAAATTACTGAGGATATGAAGGTTAATGGAATACCTGTTTATTTGAATGAGGGTGAAGATGAACAGGAAAATTTATATTAAAGTGAGAGTATTGAGTAGAATAAATTTAGAGTTAGTATCGAAATGAAACTAACTAAATAGGAGGTGTTTTATGAGGGGAAATAATAGAAAGCAATTTGTAATAGGTTTTATGATTTTCTTTGTTATCATAGCGGTAACAATGGGAAAGGCATTTATTAAACAAGAAAAACAAGCAAAAATAGAAAAGGCAAGATATGAAAAGATGGTAAATGAAGAAGGTAAGTATAAGCTTACCAAGGATATTTTAGAAGAAGACCACGATCAATATCTTAAGAATACTAAAGAAGGTGATAAGATATTTAAGGATATAATTACGGCATTTGCTGGAGCTATTATTTTATGTCTAATTTATGCACTTGTTTCGATGTTTGATATTGCATCTATATTGCCTTTTAAAAATAAATCTTTGGTTACTGGAGTGATTATAGTTACTTTCGGAATCATGGTTTTATTCTGTATTAACTTTTTCGAGGAAGTGAAATTTGCAAGTAAAAGAGATGCTGATAATGAAAATGCAAAGTATGCTTTTTATGAACTTAATATAGTATCAACTCGTGTTGAGACTAAGACAACTACATCTGGTTCTGGTTCAGATGGTCATACAACAACAACGTATTATTACTATCTACAGCTTGATAACGGCAAGGAAATACATACAAATAAAACTTTTTTTGAAAGAGCAAACAATAAGTCTGGTTTATACTATGGTGGTATGACAGAAAAAGGTGCATTATTTAGTTTGTATCCAGCAACTGAGTTTGAACTAGTAGATTAAATATAGTTAGTATCATAGTGATACTAAGAAATATAGAGGAATTTTGTGATATACAAAATTCCTCTATATTTTTGAATGCCTAAATTCTAGTGGAAGTAAGCCAAAGTGTTCTTTGAATGCTTTGGCGAATCTTCCCTGGTTACTATAGCCGCATTTTTCTGAAATTTCGGCTATGGATATATTTGTATTAAGCAGCAATTCAGCTGTTTTTTTTAGTCTTAGAATTCTCATATAATCTGAAACATTCATACCATACATGGAGTTGAAATAATTCTTTAAACTGGTTTCACTTATACTAGTGTGTGTTGAGATTTCATGAATTGTATATGTTTTGATATATCAGCTGTTAATAAATCTTCGCAAATGTATACTTCAAATCCAAGATAGTAACCAGTTGGATAGTAAAATGAATCTGTAATGGTTAAGGTTCCAATGCTGGTACAATTATTCTTCATATAGAGATATTTATCTTTAGTAACATGAAATTCACATCTACCAGATATGCAATAATTTATTAGAAAAATATCATTCTTATAATTGAAATTTTTCATGGAGATGTGATTTGTGTGAACTTCATTTGAGCATACGAATATACCTGGATAAAAAGGATATGTACTAGGCAGACTTGTTGCGGCAAAGAAAGAATTAAAATAAAAAAGAAAAAATTATATAAACCGATAGGTAGTTATAAATTAAGTGTTGAAGGAATGCATTGCATGAATTGTGCAAAAAGGATTACTGATGCAGTTAATAAACTTGAAGGTTTATCTTGCAGAGTAAGTCTTGAAAAGAAAGAAGTTTATATTCAGTATGAAGATAAACCAAAAAAAATTGAGGTTATAAAATTGCTAGGAAATATGGATTTCTTAGCACGAGAACTATAAAGAAAATAGCGGGTGATTGGCCCGCTATTATTTTATGGAATTTTAGGTGTTATTTGCTTATGGTTTATGATATATTAGATATTATAGCAAAGAAAATATACTTGTATTTATATGTAAAAATAATGTAAATATTTATGTAGGGGGTATGTTTATGAAGTATGAAAAAAATTATAGGAACCAGTTTTTTAAAGATGATAATGGCCCTATTGATTTTAAGCAAATGTTTAGTTGGGATAATTTAAAGAAATGGTCTACAGGTCCTAAACATCCAGGAACAAGACTTGGGAAGAAGGTTTTAAAGACATTTTTAATTATATTCCCATTAGTTTTGATTGGAACGGGTGCAGCTTTTTTTACAACTAATAGTGCGGCATTTGCTGTAATTATATTTATGGGATTATTTTTTACTATGTGTGGTGTTTTGCTTTTAGTTACTTCAATTGATATGTTTGTAACTACACCTAAGTTGTGTTCCGAAAAGGTAAATGCACTATGTATTGGACATAGTTATTCAACGGGAAATAATAATTCCACACCAGGTGGTGGTATTCTTATATGTCCGGTGTTCCAATATGAATATGAGGGTAGGGAGTATACGGCATATGATGCTGTTTATGAAAACCATACCGTTGTTCCAAATGTAGGCGGAAGAGTTTCAATTAGTATTAATCCTAATGATCCAGAAGAACTGGTATGGAATGAAAAGAGTGGTCGTAAAGTATTCCTTTGGGGATTTACGATTGCGGCATTTGCAATGGGACTATTCTTGATTTATGTTTCATTTGCTCAAAAAGACATAAGAGAGACTAAGGTGAGCAGTGGAATAGAAATTGAGTATAAATTATAAGGAAATTTTAAAAGCTAAGGGCATTAAAGGTAAGAAGCAGAAAACTAAATAAGGAAAACGGGAGCTTATAAATGCTCCCGTTTTATTTATAATAAGCATTGACAATATCACGTTATCGTGATATTGTTTTTATATAGAGGAGGAGTATAATATGCCAGTTTTGTCACGGTTTTATGGTATTGTTATTAGGATGTATTTTAGACATTCAGAACATAATCCTCCACATATTCATGCAATATATGGGGATGATGTGGCTGCGATAGATATTAGTAGCGGAGAAATATTAGATGGGGAATTACCTATAAGAATATTGAATATGGTATGTGAATGGATAGAAATTAATAAAGATGAATTATTAGAAATGTGGGAGACACAGGAGTTTAAAAAATTATCTCCGTTAAAGTAAGTGAGGTGATGTTATGTTTCATAAAGTTAAAGCAGTTAGTGCATTAGATGATTACAAATTGATGGTACAATTTGCTGAGGGTATAACTAAAATATATGACTTAAAGCCTTTGATTAAGGAGGTACCAGTATTTAAAAGTTTAGAGGATATACCTGAATTATATGAAACTGTAGAAGTTGATTCAGGTGGATATGGAATAATTTGGAATGATGATTTAGATTTATCTTGTGATGAATTATTTGAAAATGGGAATCGAGTTAAGAGTCCTTTTGATGGTTTAATAGCTTTTACAGATGCAACTACGTTATGGGGACTTAACGAAAGTACATTACGTAAGGCGATTGCATATGGAAAACTGATAAATGGTATTGATGCATGTAAGTTTGGAAAACAGTGGGTTGTTTCAGAAAAAGCTATGGAAAGAGAGTATGGAAAGCCCAAATTTAAATAGAAAATTCATATTATGAATAGGAAACAATTTGTTACATAATATTATAAAAGTGCCAAGAAATGCTAGTAAATTTCTAACAAAAAGAAAACTAATTTCTTAAGATTTTCTAACAAACTGTTTACAGAAATCGTTTTCTGTAATATAATTAGAAACGGTAGAAACAAGGGATATTGAAATCATAGTTAATATTTGGAGGATAATATGATGACAATATCAAAAAACTTTAAGAGATTTGCTGGTATAGCTTTATCAGCAGCGTTATTAGTAACAGGGGTAGTAGTACCTAAGAAACTACATAGTGTTGATGCAGCTAGCAACATCGATTTATCAGAAATCGCAATTGGAGATGGCAGTGCAATAAGCCTTGAGTCATTCGCTGAGTATGACATTACAGGAAAGGTTAGATCTGAACGTAGCTTAGTAAGTGTAGATTGTGCAATTGTTAAGGTTGATGGAAGTATTAAGGACGAATTAGGTCAGGTTGCTAATTGGCCAAGTGATGACAAGGAAGTTGAAGAGCAGAAAGCTGGAGTTAAGAAACTTAACCTTAAGAAAACAGCTATGAACAATAAACTTTCATTCAAGACTCTTGAAGAGGGAAAGTACAAACTTCTTGTTAAGGCTACAGATAAGAAAGGTTTCACTGCTTCAAAAACAATTCTTTTTGGTATTAAGTGTGATGCTAAGAGTTTTACTATTAGAACTTATAAGGCTGCGTTTAATAGAGATATTAACGATGCTGAAATGGAAAAATGGTTAGCTGTTCTAGATGAAAAGGGCGCTGCAGGTCTTGTAAAGGATATGTTTAAAACAGAAGAAGTTTCAGGTTTATATGATACTGAATATTTAAATCGTCTTTACAAAGCAACATTTAGACCTAGAGTAAAACCAGCTCCATATGAATACGATGAGTTTTTATTCTACAAAGATGAACTTAGAAAGAAAAATGGAAAAGAAAGAGTTGCTATTATTTTTGTTGATAACTTTAGCTATTTAGAGAATGGCATTAAAAAGTTTCATATTGAATTAAATAAGTAAGCAAAAAAGAAAAATTTAGAAAAAGATTAAATTAAAAAAAAGAAAAAGACAAAAAAGAAAATTGACTAGAGTATAAGAATTATTAAAAAATAAGTGGGGGGATATTTTAAAAGATATCCCAGTTTCTATTAGGAGTTTAAGGAGTGCAAAATTGCACTCCTTTTTTGTTAAATACAACGTTTTTATTAGGTAAATATTTTCAAAAAGTATATTATATTTGTTGCATATTACCATATTTTTGTATTTAATTTGACCTTGGTTTCCTACTTTGATATACTGATTATTGAGAGTAAAAAGGAAAAAGATAAATATTTTGGAGTATAGATAAGAGAATATATAGGGGCAAAAAATATAGATTTTTATGGATAAGTCATATATAATTCCTCTTGTTTTTTGCCCTTTTTTAGGTAAAAAACAAGGGGAATTTTTTAATACGGAGGTTAAGGCATGAAGAAAATATTGCTTATTGAAGACGATCCTGATATACGTGAAATGTTGCTAGATTATTTACAGGGTGAAGGGTATGAGGTATTGGCTTTAAATGATGGTGTTTCTGTTTGTAAGGATATAGATGTTTCAGAATATGCATTGGTATTGGTTGATTTAATGCTTCCACATATGAATGGTTTTGAAATCATTAAAAAAATAAGAAGAGTTAGCACTATTCCGATTATTATAATTACATCAAAAAACAGTGACGCAGATAAGGCATTTGGACTATCTCTTGGTGCAGATGATTATGTGACAAAGCCATTTTCTATAGTTGAATTATCAGCACGAATTAAGGCAAATATTAGAAGAGTATCAACATATGATAGTCATGCTTCAATTGAAAATACAATATCATTAAGAGATTTAACTATTGATTTATCTGCACGTATTGTTAAAAGAGGAACGGAACTAATTGATTTAACGCGTACAGAGTATGATATTTTGGTTTATCTTGCCAAAAACAGAAAGAGAGCTCTGTCTAAGGAAAGCATATATCAGAACATTTGGAAAGAACCATATTATGGAAATGAACATGTGCTTAATACACATATGAACCGCTTAAGAAGTAAGATAAAGAATGGTAATGATGAATATATAAAAACTATTTGGGGTATAGGTTATAAAGTTGTGGAGGATTAATTATGATTAGGGTGTTTTTGGAAATTACGCTCGTTGTGATTGTTTTTTGGCAGTTTTGTCGGATACAAAGATTTAAATCTGAGATGAATCACTTATGTGATGAACTTGATAGTCTCTTAGATGGACAAAAAGGTTTTTTGCTTTTTAGGACAAATAATGAACAGGTACAAAGGTTAACTGTATCTGTGAATGTTTTTTTAGAAAGAGTTTATAAAAAAAATGCGGAGTTTAAAATTATAAAAAAAGAGTTACGAGAAATGATGGTTGATTTATCACATGACCTAAAAACACCGCTTACGACTCTTTCTGGATATGTACAACTTTTGCAATTAAGACTTAAGGAAGACCCCGAGAATATTAAGTCAGTAGAGCAAATACTTAAGAAACTTAAAATCAAAACTGAACAAACTAACAGGGGAATCATGCAATTTTTAGATATTGCAAAAATCCAATCAGGAGATATGGAAATTTCTAAACACCAGATTGATATTAATAGATTGTGTAAAGAAGTTTTAATGGAATATTATGATGTTTTAGAACTAAATGGCATTTATGTTAATGTTCAGATTGAGGATAAAGCAAGCATGATTATTTCAGATTATAATGCCATATGCTGTATCTTGCGTAATTTAATTGATAATGCACTAAAGTATGGAATGGACGGAAAGTACTTAGGGTTAGCGGTAAAAGAATCAGATGATACTATATCCATAGAGGTTACAGATCATGGTCAAGGAATCGAAAAGGATGAACAGGAATTTATTTTTGAAAGAAACTATAGGGCTAAGGCTGTAAGACAGAAGAATAATAATGGTTCAGGCCTTGGATTGTCGATTTGTAGTAAGCTTGCGGAACAGTTAAATGCTAAACTTAGAGTTAATAGTATTCCACATGAAAAGACGATTTTTAAGTTATTGTTAGAAAAAAGTTAGAATTTAGAAACAAAAAATACAAATTTTAATGTTATTATATAACTCGAAGGAGAGAACAAAACTAATGGATTATTGCGTGTTGGGAAGTGACATTGTAAAGAGGTATGGCAATAAGAAGGTAATAAATGAATTAGATATTCATGTTCCGAAACATAGTATATATGGTTTGATTGGACCAAACGGTGCTGGTAAAAGTACTTTGTTAAAAGCAATTATGAATTTAATTCCTATCGATGGTGGGGATCTTCAGGTATTGGGGAACGCTGCAGGAATGGGTATGCGTGAGTTGGAAAGAACAGGTTCTTTGATAGAGTATCCTTGCTTTTACGACAGTCTCTCAGGTAAGGAAAATTTGCATATCCATTCCAAATATATGGGGTATCATAACAAGAAAAGAATAGATGAGATTCTTGACTTGGTGGATTTAACAAAAGAAGCGGATAAGAAGGTTGAAAATTATTCAATGGGTATGAGACAACGACTTGCAATAGCAAGAGCGATTATGGTTATGCCGGAGTTACTTATTCTTGATGAACCGATTAATGCCCTAGATCCAGATGGAATAAAAAAGATGAGAGAGCTTTTTATTCATCTAAATGAGAAAATGGGAACTACAATTATTATTTCAAGTCATATACTGTCTGAGATGGATTGCCTTGCTACAGATATTGGAATAATGAATGAAGGTAGACTATTAGAAGAAAAAGCTTTAAAAGAGATACATAAAGAAAATAAAGATAAGATAGTTGCAAGAGTTGATGATTTATCAAAAGCAACCACTCTATTAGAAGAAAGAGGAATACTAGATTTTAAAGTTATAGAAGATGGACAGGTTCAAATTTATGATATGTCTTATAATACTTCTTTTTTCTCGGACTTATTTGTTAATAATAGTTTAAAACTTTATCAAATAGGTGTTGTTAAAAAGACATTAGAAGAGTACTTTTTTGAAGTGGTTGGAGAAAATATATGAAGTTATTATTGCAATTAGAATTATCTAAATTAAATAGTAAGCGATATATAGTAATTCCCCTATTTATAACAGTAATTATGTGTTATTTTACAACAGTATTATTGTTTGGTTTAGAGGATGAAAAAGCGATTAATTATTCAAAGTACATATGGATGAGTACAGCTGCAATTATTGATTGTTATATGTTATATGCAGCAGTTTTAGTAAAAAAAGTAATAATAGATGAGTATAGTAAGAAAACCATATTAACATTATTTACTTATTCAATAAGCAGATATAAGTTGATGGTTGCGAAAATTGTTTTAATTTTGATTTTAACTATTTTAAGTGCTTTGATAACTCAGATAATATGTATAGACTTTTTAGTGTTAGTTGAACCTCATTTGAAATTGAGTTTAAATGCTTTTTCAAAAGCAGATTTCAGCAAATGGTTAGTTCAATTCGGCTGGAGTATTGTGATTATTTTTTGCTTTACATTATTGATTATTAGTATCGGTTTTATAAAGAAATCAAGTCACGCTGTATGGACATGGGTGTTGGTTTCAATATTTGTTGTACAAATAATAATGAGCCAGAATATGCAGGAATTAACACCTTTTATTGGTGCAGCAACTTTAATACTTATAGATACGGCGATTAGGAAGTATTCATATCAAGTAGATTGATATTGAAATGTTAATATTTAGGATATGGAGGATTAAACGATGCTTAAACAAATAAATAAAAAGATGAGTGAAAAGAAACCAGTTTTTAATTGGAAGTGTATCTGGTGTGATCATCAAGCTTGGGATATTATTGGCAGATAAATAGATTAGAAAGAAATAAATCTATATGAATAGGATGATTACATTTAAACCTACGAAGATATTTGCTAGGAATGGTAGAAAATTCTTATATAGTGTTGAAGATAGTGCCTTATATGAAATAGATGATAATCTTGAATATGCTATGACACTTGGTGGAAACACAATAAATGATATTCTTTTAAATCTGGTGAATAAAAAAAACATGAGTGTTGAAGATGCAACCGAAATGATTCAGATGATTGCGGAGGCAGGACTTATTGTTGAACCGGATGAGGATGGTAATAAAAAGAAACATTTGGATATGAATCTTTCAGCCTTAACCTTAATGGTATGTCAGGAGTGTAATATGAAATGCGCATACTGTTATGGTGAAGGCGGTGAATATAAGAATAAGGGCAGAATGTCAAAGAAAACTGCATTTAGAGCAGTTGACTATCTGATTGAAAATTCTAAGGATGATGAACTTGGAATAGCATTTTTAGGTGGTGAACCTTTGATGAATTTTGAACTTATTAAAGAAGTTGTAGGTTATTGCTCTAAAAAGAGTAATGAAACTGGTAAGAAGTTTAAATTTACAATTACAACAAATGGTACATTGCTTACACCTGAGAAAGAAAAGTTTTTAATTGATAATCATATTATGACACAGATTAGTATTGATGGAACTAAAGAAGATCATGATAGTATGAGATTTTTTGAATGTAAGAAACCATCATATGATGTGGTTGTGGAAAAAACAAAGAGTATGCGTGACAAAGGATTAGTTACATCTAGGGCAACTCTTTCTTCTAAGAATGTTGATTACATTAAAACTTTTGAACATCTTGAAAAATTAGGATTTGCTGGGATTCCTATTGAACCAGCGAAGAACTTACTTAGTGAAATGGATAAGGAAAAAGAATACGAAGAATTTGTAAAATACGCAGAATACTATAAGAAGCAAATTGAAAAGAAAAAATTTGATAGAGCTAATAAGATGACAAATTTTTCTAAAGCAATGGAAAGAGTTGATTATTCAGGAGAAAGACAATATGGATGTGGAGCATTTCATACTATGTATGCAGTTGATATCGATGGTCGCTTATATCCATGTCATAGATTTGTTGGTCATCATAGATTTGTAGTTGGTAGCATTTTTGATGATAATAAGAATTCTATTGAAGAATGGAAAAATCTTAATGAGAGAGCTAGATGCTCAAAATGCTGGATGAAAAATCTATGTAGTGGTGGGTGTGCGTATGAAAATTTCATGGGTACAGGAAGCATTAATGTTTCATTGCCTGATTTTTGTAAACGCATGGACACACTTTATAAAACGGTAATTGATGTCTATATAGACAACAAATACATAAATTCTTAATATTTTTTATATTGAAACCCCTATTTTACCCTCTTTATGTGTAACTCAAATCCTTACACTAAAGAGGGTGACTCCTTTAAATGAAGATATTCAGTGAAGAAATTCACTGATTTTTTTTGTTAATTATAGTATAATGTATATGCTAAAGGAAAAATATTGAAAGGAGACATCATGTATCGATATGAGACGCATTTGCATACGGTAGAATCAAGTTTATGTGGAGTAACGCCAGGAAGTGAGTATCCAAGAATTTATATGGAGAGAGGATACGATGGTATATTTATTACAGACCATTTTTATGGTGGTAATACAAGACCTAGTAGGGACCTTCCATGGGATAAGTATGTAGATGAATTTATGAAAGGATACGAGGAAGCAAAAAAGGTTGGCGATGAAATTGGCCTTAAAGTTTTCTTTGGACTTGAGGAGAATTTCGAAGCTGATGAATATTTAATTTACGGTATAGATAGAGAGTTTTTATTATCACATCCAGGGATTAGAAATTGGACGAGAGAGCAGATGTTGGAGTGGGTTCATGAAGCAGGAGGTGCAATAATACAGGCACATCCATTCAGAGATCGAGAGTACATTAATCCTATTCATCTTTTTAAAGATGGTTGTGATGGCATAGAGTTAATTAATACATCTAATACTCCAAATGATAATAAAGCGGCATTTGTTTATGGGAAGAAGTTTGATTTCTATGTTCAGGCTGGATCTGATACACATGATAAAAATAAAATTGGGGATTATAATGCAGGCATTATTTTTGATAAACCAATTGAATCGACTAAGGATTATGCAAAGAGAATTTTAGCTGATGAAAGGCCAAAATTATTCTATCCTGAATCAATTATTGAGAATGTTAATGATTTTGAAGTAAAAACTCCAGTTGAAATATATGAAGCTGGAAAGTGGAAATCTGTTGATGTTTCAGAAGTTTATAATTGGGTTTAAGAAATCTAAGAATAGCAAGAGAATTATTTATAATAGTATTAATATTTGCTAGGAAAGAGTGTGAATTGTTTCACACTCTTTTGTTGTACAAGAATTGACTTTGTAGTATAATGAATTTGTTTTGTTAAATAAGATATAACTATTTAATAAAAAGGGATAGTATATTATTTAGGAGGGTAAAAAATTTATGTTTAAGAAAACACTTGCAACTATTATGGTTGCAGCAATGATGGCAACTAGTTTTAACGGCGTTGGATTTTTTGATGGAATTGAGGTAAGCGCCGCAACTATTTGGCCAGATTCAACTATTAATTCAATTCCATATTTTTCTTCGGAGTTCGACTTTGTACGTTACATGGATAATTCTGATACGGGTGAGTATAAGCCAATTATATCTGAAACGCTCGTTGATTATGATCAGAATGGTGGTGTTCATAAATACACTGCACCAGAAGATGGAACAATTATGTGGGCTACATTTTCAACAAATGGTAATGTTAGAGGAACATTCTATGCTGATTCTAAATTGACTAAGGAATTAAAGTGGGATAATTGGAGTTATAGTACCAGAGAAGAAACTACGCAGATTGATGTGGAAAAAGGAAAGACTTATTATTTCCAGCAACATAAATGGAATGGTCAGGATGAAATTGATAAGGCTGTTACATTTATGGGATTTATTCCAAAGTCTTCAAATACAGCTACAATGAGCGTTGAAACAAAGTATATTGAAAAAGGTAATCTTCCTGTAATAGATTTTCCTTCATATAGTGACTATCTTAATAGATGTAATTCTCTTGTAAAATCTGGTTCTAAATTAACAACTGAATTATATGCTAGAGGCAGAGAGGGAGATACACGTTATAGTGAAGTTAAGTCATTTACTGTTAAAAAAGCTGGATGGTTATGTATATATGCAGATCAGAAGTATGATGACGTTGACTTAGAACTATTCGCAGATAAGGATTTAAATATTAATTTTGGAAGGTTTAGTACATTTGTTAATAGAGAAACTGATGGAATTGGAAAGATTTGGCTTAATCCGGGAACATACTATTTTAGAGGCAATAGATGGAGTGGAATAGATGACAGTAATTTCAATTCTCCATTAAAAGTATATTTAGGATTCATTCCAACAGAACAAATCATTAAGGTATCACCTGTAGCAATAAGTAAAGACCAGAAAACTGCAGTAGTTACATTTACAACAACTGTTCCTGGTAGCATCAGAGTTATGCCTGGTAAATATACAACATACTATATGCACGAGGATTTCTGGGATGTTAATAATACAACTAACTTGTTGAAGGGAAATACTTTTACAGCTAAGGAAAACGGATGGTATACAGCAAGATTTGAAGATACTAAGAATGGCTTAATCCATAGAATAGTATTTTCAGTTAATGGTATTGTAAAGGATGCCAGCGTAACTACTGTTAAGCTTGGTAAGGCAAAGATCAAGAGTGCTAAAAATGTTAAAGGTAAAAAGATTAAATTAACTCTTAAGAAAGTTAAGAATGCAACTGGTTATGAAGTTCAGTATGCTACAAATAAGAAGTTTAAGAAAGCGAAAACAAAGAAGATTAAAAAACTTACTGTTACTCTTAAGAAACTTAAAAAGAATAAGAAGTATTTCATCAGAGTAAGAGCATTTAACAAGACAACGAAGGGTGCTTGGTCTAAGGTTAAAAAGGTTAAAGTTAAGAAATAATTATTAAATACATAAAAGAAACAGATGCGATTTTTCGCATCTGTTTTTGTTATTAGCAATTTGAAACTTACTTAGTAAGTTTATATTTTTTAACTTCTTTCTTTGTGAACTCTTTATCTTCTTTATCAGTGTCTTTGGTTAAAGATTCCTTAGCATAAGCTCTTAATGTATCACCGTAGATTTTATATCCACCAAATGTTAAGTGACAGTAGTGATCACTACATAAATCAGCTCTAAGCTTACCAGTTGAATCAATTAAAGGTGTGTACATATCTATGAATTCCACATGCTTATGTTTTTTAGCATATTTCTTTAAAGCCTTATTAATTTCACGCATGTTGCTATTGTTAAGACCACCACGTTCATCATAAATTGGAGTTGGTGAAATAATGTATACTGTAGTCTTTGGATTCTTTCTGCAAAGCTCAGTAAGGAAAGGTTCATATGCATTAATAAATCTTGGGGCACCGCCTTCACCGATATCATTAAGGCCATAGTTTATGAAAACTTTTTTAGCTTTAAGAGCTTTAACGTGATCCTTTAATTTAGCCTTCTTACCATTAACAGTATAGTGTAATGATGAAGAAGTAACAGCCTTATTATCGTTGTATACGCCATAGCAATTCTTGCAAAGGTGACGAGCAGTTCCTAAATAACCTTTATATTGCATATTGCAGTACATTTGAAAACCGCAACCTATTGAATGACCTGCAATAATTGAACCATTAAACCAATCATCAATTAGTTTTTGGGTAATTATAAGTTCAGGTTTTTTCTTTACACTTACAGCAAATACTATTTTAGATTCCTCAGATTCTTTCTTAACTGTTGCACTAATTAGTGCTTTACCAGTTTTCTTTGCAATGATTTTACCATCTTTTATATCTGCAATATTTTTATTTGAACTTTCAACTGTAACCTCTGAATCCTTTGTACTTGAAGTGGCTGTGATTTTATTGCTTTCATCAGGATAAATTACAAAACCTTTCTTACTTCTGTATGAGCATGCTCTTACAATTGTTTTAAATGTAAGAGTTTTCTCACAGTTTTTATATGTAAGATTCATTGAAAGATCTGCTTTACCACAGTGCTTAGCAGTTATTGTACCATCTTTTTTTATTGTAGCTACATTTTTGTTACTTGATGAAACAGTGATTTTGCTAGCGTATTTTAGTTTTTTTATTTTAACTTTAGCAACATCATCACGGAATAATCTCATGGTAACCGCAAGGTTTAAATTAAGTGGTTCGGCTTTAGCAAGTTTTTCAGTATCTGTAGACTTGCTATCTTTAGCATTAGTTTCGATTTCGTTTTTCTTTTCGGTTGGAGTTTCATTTGCTGTTCCCTCGTTAGCGCCTGTAACATAAGGCTTAGTAATGAAGATTGTTCCAACTATAACTAATACAACAAGAAGTGGTAACAAGATGTAAGTAAGTTTATGCTTGTTGGTATTAGTTTTATTATTTTTTAACATATTATAATCCTTCCTTTTTCATGCAAAAGTGCATGATTAATTCGTGTGTCAAAATACACACTTGTACATTATACGACATTTTTCAAAAAAATGGAAATAATATGCATGATATGTTAGAATATATGCGGTATAATAAGTATTGTACTTTTTGTATGATTTAATTAATTGAGATATGAAAAAATTTAGGAGTGGATGATGTTTTATAAAAGTAAAAGAATTAGACAGTTATATATGGTTGAAATTAAGTGCCTTGTAGGAGGATTGATATTTGCTATTATTGGACTTATTTTATTTAGTAGTGGATTGATACAATCTAGTAAGGCAGTTGACGGTGATTTAAGTAAAATAATAGATGTGTTTAAGGATAGTTATGTAATATATTTATTATTAGGTGGTATGTTAACTGTTATGGGCCTTACCATGTTTGGTCTTGATTTGGTGTTATTAATATGCGCAAAGAACATAAAGTCCATAAGTGGAATAACTCAGGAAGACATAGATAAAGTAGCAGATGATGAAGATTCAGTTTTACTTGCAGTTTCAAAGGTTTTACTTTCTAAGGATTTTATGGTTGGCTTTAGATGTGATGTAGGAGCTCAGATATTTGATCAGGTTGCCTTTAAGTATGATGAAGTTAAAAAGATATATGGTGAACATGTAAAATCAGCATATGGAACAACTAAGTATGAAATTACTGTGGAAGCAACGGACGATAATAAGTATGTTTTATCAACTGTTTATAATTCAAAATATGAAATGGAAAGAGTTGAAGATGATATTAAGGCTATTCAGGAAAGAATAGGGTAATTAAGAAGCACGGATTATGAGGAAACTTGTATCCGTGCTTTGTTTTATTATTGGGTTAACGGTAGTTAAAAAAAGTGATTGTAAATTTACTTGTCTTGTAGTATGATGAAACGGTGAGTGTCGGTTTGGGACTTATAAAAGGAGAGTATAAGAAGATTGTCGGACTAACTTTGGCTAATAATTTATATTTTATAATATAAATAATTTAATAGGAGGTAAAAGATATTATGAAAAAATTATTAGGAACAGCACTTTCGTTAGTTATGACGATTGGGCTTGCAAGTAATGTGACAGTAAATGCTGCTGATTTCACAAAAAAAGAAGAAGTAAAAGAAGTAAATTATGTTGTTGATGATGTGGAAGAAAAACCTGAAGTTTCATATGTAAACATCCTTTTTCCACAGCCAGTACCAGGTAAGACACCTAAGGAAGTATACTTTAGTACAGAAACAGAACCACTTAATGCAATCAATAATGATGAATTAAAAACAATTGATATTTCTGAGTATTGGTATGTTTCTGAAGATGGTAAAAATTATAGTCGTATGAAGGCAGATAGCAAGTTTGAATTAGGTAAGTATTATAAATTAGATCCTATGGAATTAATAGATGTTGCATTTAGTTTATATGCAAACATGGATAAATATATTAATACTGATGTGGCTTCTGGTCTTAATAAGGATTTTAAAGCTTCAATTAATGATACACCAATTGATATGAATGGTAGTATGGCACAGTTATTTGCTGTTGTAACTAGTGCACTTGATTATGGTGTATGTACAGCTAAAGTTAATAATATTGAAGCTACAATTGCTACACCAGTTGATGGTGAAAAGCAGATTAGTGAAGTAAAACTTGTAGGTGAAGATAGTGATAAGATTGAACTTGCTAAGGAAAGCAAGCTTATCTGGATTGATGAAGCTACAGGTAAGGAAATGGCTGCTGATGAAAAGTATGTTGCAGGTAAAAGATATACAGCTAAGTTCAATGTTTCTTTAAAAGAATTTTGTGTATATTCAGATAATGTAATTGCTACAGTTAACAAAGATAATTCTGAACTTGTTAAGGTTGATGAAAAAACATACACTGTTAAGTATACATGTTATATTGAAGCACCATCAATAGTTAAGGATGCAACTAGAAAAAATGATAGTAGTAATAAGAAACTTACTGATGTGAATGCAAATAATGCTGTTCTTGCTGATAAGTCATTTACATATGTAGTAACTAAAGTAGCTACTGCTAAAAAAGCTGGTGAAGTTAAGGTTACAGGACTTGTAAAGAAGAATGTTAAAAAAGCAAACATTAAGGCAACAGTTAAATTAAATGGTTTTAAGTATAATGTTACAGCAGTTGGAGATAAGGCATTTAAGGGTGCTAAGAATCTTAAAACAGTTGTAATTGGTAAGAATATAAAATCAATTGGTGCTAAGGCATTTGCTAATTTAAAGAAACTTACTAAGGTTACAATTAAAGCTAAGAAACTTCCTAAGATTGGTAAGAACGCATTTGTAAAGAAGGGTAAGAAAGTAACAATTAAGGTTAATTCTAAACTTAAGAAGAGTGCTAAGAAGGCTTTAAAGAAAGCTAAATGTAAAGGCATAATAGTTAAATAATCATACAAAAAGAGGATGCATAATGCATCCTCTTTTTTCGAGAAAGAAAACTTATTTTAAACTTGGAAATTATTTTAAACTTCCTTTTAATTTGTATTCTCTAAACCAACCACCTGAAGCAACTTCATATGGTTCAAAGCATACTTTAACGCTACCATCTTCGTCGATGTAGAAATCAAAGTCAGTTGCTTTCTTTTTGTCGATTGCTTCTGGATAGTATGGCTCTCCTTCAACAAGAGATTTTTCAACTTTTTTCTTGATACCTTTTTTTAATCTGTCAAGATTCTTTACTTTTGTAAATTTTGTAATTTTTTTAACTTCTTTACCAGTTTTTAAATTAAATGTGTGTCCTTTTACAATAGTGTTATTAACACCACCTGCGTACCAATATGAGAATTCGCAAATACTTACATATTTCTTTCCAACATATGATACTGTCTGTCCAGCAGAATATTCATATGTATTATTTTCAGTACTTTCATTACTTATTACTTTAGCCAAATCTATAATTGATTCCTGTCCATTAGGAACAACAAAGAAGTTATTGCTATATTTTTTTAATTGCTTGTTGATTTTCTTAAGACCTGTCTGTTTTCCCTTAAGAACTACTCTTTCGTAAACGTAGTTAACATCGATAGTAGATTTAGATCCCTTTACTACTTCAGATTTATCTGTTTGTTTATAACGAATTTTAATTCCATTAATTTTTTTAGGTTTTTGATTTTCTTTGTTTGATTCTTGATTTGAAGTATTATTGTTAGTTGTGTTTTCTCCTGTGTTGTTGTTTTTGTTTGTGCTTTCTTGTGTGACTGTAACAGTTGTTGTGTTATCCTGTGCATTAACTGTTGTATCTGCAACTGGAGCAAATGCTACCATACATGCAACAGCAACAGGAATAATGTTTTTTAGTTTCATTTTAAAATCTCCTTTTCTTTATAAATTTTTATGTTAAGAATTCTTAACACGATTCGCATTATAGCACTGTGATTTTTCAAAGTCAACTTTATTACAAAACTTAATATAAAGTTAACATAATGTTAAGAAAGTTGTATAAAAAAATGAAAACTATAACAATATATGGTAATATATGTGTATGAAAAAATAGAAAAACTGAATGAACTAGTTAAGGAATTTGAATGAATTAATTAGGAAAGATAAATATACTAGTTAAGGAATTTGAATGTATTAATTAGGAAAGATAAATATACTAATTAAGGAATTTGAATGTATTAATCAGAAAAGCTGAATATACTAATTTAAGAAATATTAATAAACTAGAAAATAAATAATAAGAAATAAGTATTAAGGAATAAGAATATGAAAAGACAGTTAACAGAAATTGAAAGAAAATATATGATTGATAATCCGGATAAATGCATGTACTGGCCGGATTATGGAATTAAGGAAACTAAGGATAGCGGTATATGGGGGGAGTATGGAGACATAATAAAAGTTTTATTGATCATTCCGTTGGTTGTAGCCGCAATTATGGCGGGGATTTGGTTTTTGATTGATGGATTTGGAATATTTGGAATGAAAGCTGGAGCAGTAATTTTATTTATATTATTAATTATTCCTTCTTGCATATCGCCATTTGTTGTAATGAATTTAACATCAAAGACGAAGATAAAGAAAGCAGAAAAAAAACATCTTGATTGCATTAAGAACGATACATTTGATGTGGAAGAGATAGTTATTAAGTCTGTTGTTCGTGAAAAGGCTGAAGCATATTTTGATACTGAAGATGGTGAATCTTTGATATGTTACGTTGGTGCTAGAAATGTATTTGTTCCAAAGGAAGGGGAAACTTTATACATCATAAGTAGTGATAGGCATACAATAATTATGAGAAAGTTTGAATGTTAGTAAGGTTCATTCCGAAAAATGCGCTAGATTATAAAAGTTCGTTCCGAAAAATGTGCTAGATTTCAAAAGTTCGTTCCGAAAAATGTTGACCTACCATATATGTGGTGATAAAATACAAGGTAGTAAGGTATATGTAAATATACTTTATTACCTTTATTTGTTTATAAAAGTAGGTGATTATATGGAACGAGAAATATATGATAAGTTATTGAAATGGAAAAAAAGTAAATATAGAAAACCATTGATTGTTTATGGAGCTAGACAGGTAGGAAAAACATTTATTTTAACTGAGTTTGGAAAAAATGAATACGATAATTTGATTATTTTAAACTGCGATAAAGATGAACGTATAAAAGAAATGTTTGATCATGGATTTAGAATGGAAAGGATTATTTCTGATATTGAAATAATCAGTGGTCAAAAAGTTGAACCAAAGAAAACATTGATTTTTATTGATGAAATACAGGAAGTTCCTAAGGCAATATCTTCTTTAAAATATTTTTGTGAGGATGCATCGGAGTATCATGTTGTTGTGGCAGGTTCGTTACTTGGATTAGCAATTCATGAAGGAGTTTCATTTCCAGTTGGAAAAGTGGATGAACTTACACTTTATCCGTTGTCATTTGCTGAGTTTGTTTTGGCAAAACAAGGGAAAAGTGCATATGAAAAATTGAAGAATGATACTGTTGAAAGTCTTGATAGTTTATCTTCAGTGTATAAAGACTTGTTAAGAGAGTACTATTTTACTGGAGGAATGCCGGAAGTAGTAGTTGAGTATGTTGAAGGAAGAACACCGGAAGAACTTAGAGATGTTCAAAAGAAGATATTAGCTAATTATTCTTTGGATATTTCAAAGCATGCTAAATCAGATATTTTGGGGCGTATTCATCAGGTATGGAATTCTATTCCGCAGCAGTTAGCAAAAAGTAATAAGAAATTTGTTTATGGTGATATTCAAAAAGGAGCTAGAGCTAAGGATTTTGAACTTGCGATTGAGTGGCTTTTGGATGCTGGTATAATATATAAAATTTCTAGAGTTAGAAAAGCTGGAGTTCCATTGAAGTTTTATGAGGATTTTTCTGGATTTAAATTGTTTTTATTAGATCATGGATTAATGGGAGCGATGGTTGATGCACCTATCTCAGAAATTTTATTAAGTGATAATGTGTTTGAAGAATACAAGGAAACATTCACTGAACAATATGTTTTGGAACAATTGATGTGCTATTGCTCCACAGGAATTTTTTATTATGATGATGAAACAACAAAACTTGAATTGGATTTCTTGATTCAAAATGAAAAGAATATTGTACCGATTGAAGTTAAAGCTGAAGAAAACTTAAGAGCAAAATCATTAAAACAGTTTTATACTAAGAATCCGGATTCAAAACCAATTAGGATTTCAATGTCTGGATATAGAAAAGAAGATCGGTTAACTAACATACCACTTTATGCTGCATGTAGGATTTTAGATTGTAGCAAATAGTTTTAAGTTAATAAAAGCAATTCTTTTATTTAAAACATTGAAAAATAATTTTAATGTGATAAAATCATATATGGAAAAAACAGGGAGCTTGTGTTACAGGCTGAGAGGAGGGTATAACCCTCGACCTATAACCTGATTTGGATAATGCCAACGTAGGGAAATATGAGGTAAATTATATTGAGCTACGCGTGTGCGTAGCTCTTTTTAGTTATACGACGAGGAAAATGTTGGAAATAGTTTTCCAATATTAGAAGATAGTGAAAATGTAGGCAATTAGTTTTCTAGTATTAGAGGATAGTAAAAATGCAGGCAATTATATTTGCTATATGAATAAAAAAAGGAGTACATTATGGTTAAGATTAATGGTGAAATGTATGATTATGCTAACTTAAGTATTACGGATATGCTTAATAAGTTTAACTACAATCCACAGCGTGTTGCTGTGGAGGTTAATTTAGAAATCATACCAAAAAGTGAATATGATAATCATGTATTAAGTGATGAGGACAGTGTAGAGGTAGTTCAGTTTGTAGGTGGCGGTTGATTAGGTGAATATAAATAGTTTATGTATTCATGAGACTTGAGAATTTTTTATGGATTATTAGATATGTATGATATGTAGATATGGTATGTGAATATGTGATATGTAGATATGGTATGTGAATATATGATATGAAGATATGATATGTGAATATATGATATGTAGATATGGTATATAAATGCATGATATATGGATATGTATATGTGTGTATATATGTTATAGAAAAATATATTTATTGGAATTAGAAAGGTTTAGAAAATGACAGACATTAAAAGTATTGAAGAAACATTAAAAGATGATAAATTAGTAATTGGAGGACATGAGTTTACTTCAAGATTTATATTAGGTTCAGGCAAGTATTCAATGAAGTTGATTGAGTCTGCAATTAAATATGCAGATGCTCAAATTATAACATTAGCACTTAGAAGAACTAACACAAAGGATAATGAAAATATCCTTGATTACATACCAGAGGGAATCACACTTTTACCTAATACATCAGGTGCAAGAAATGCTGAAGAAGCAGTTAGAATTGCAAGACTTGCAAGAGAAGTTGGTTGTGGTGATTTTGTAAAGATCGAAATTATGAGAGATTCAAAATATCTTTTGCCAGATAATGAGGAAACTGTTAAGGCTACAGAAATCCTTGCTAAAGAAGGATTTGTTGTTATGCCTTACATGTATCCAGATCTTAATATTGCAAGAGATTTAGTTGATGCTGGTGCTGCTTGTGTTATGCCACTTGCTTCACCAATTGGTTCGAACAAAGGTCTTGCAACTAAGGACTTTATTCAGATTTTAATTGATGAAATTGAACTTCCAATTATAGTAGATGCAGGTATAGGTTCTCCATCTCAGGCTTGCGAAGCTATGGAAATGGGTGCAGCAGCAGTTATGGCAAACACAGCTTTAGCTACAGCTGGTAACCTTCCGGTTATGGCTGATGCATTTAAGAGAGCAATTATTGCTGGTCGTGAAGCGTATCTTTCAGGTCTTGGAAGAGTTCTTACAAGAGGCGCATCACCATCAGATACATTAACTGGATTTTTAAGAGACTAAATTTTTAGTGATTGATTCAGGTTGGGGATATTCTTACTTTTAGTTGAAAAATCTTAAAAGTAAGAAAAGCAACTTGCTAACGATGAGTGTGGGCTTGAGAATATTCTTACTTTTTTGGAAAAATACTTAAAAAGTAAGAAAAGC
>OCTX014539112.1_pt1 | contig 25247 bp, 35 predicted proteins | sample 1539691 | NCBI WGS metagenome assembly OCTX01 (sample SAMN02144231, study PRJEB22623) | gut metagenome | biome: sheep rumen | host: Ovis aries | place: New Zealand
TGGAAATGACATCCACACCAAAAAGTGACTTTGTCAGTACGGAAGTAAACGTTTTTTAGTAGATAAGATAATAAAAAATAAATGATTTTGTTCAAGGAAGGAGGCATGACATATGTCATACAAGTACAAGAAAATTATTCTAAAGAACGGAAAGACAAAGTATGAATTTGACATTGACGCAGGGATGGGATTAAACGGCAAGCGCAAGAGAACCAAAAGACGCTTTGACACTGTCAAGGAAGGCAAGGAATATGCAGCAAAGTTCTGTGCTGGAGTCGTGTCATCATCGTCGCGAGATGCACTTACCTTTTCACAGCTTTTCAGTCTCTACATTGCTGATCAGGAGAAAAGGCTCAGTCCAAAATCAATCAGCAATATCAGATCCATCTACAGGACGCATCTGTCATGCTTCGATGCCATGAGGATAGACAGGATAACATCACCAGCAGTCGAGGAATGGGCTGCCTCTCTTCCTGGCGTCAATCGAACGGTCAACATAATAGTGCAGAGAATGCACACGATCATGAAATGGGCAGTAGATCACGAACTCATCGAGAGGAATCCCGTGAGATTCAAGTATCTTAAGGAAGAAGACAGGGAAATGGATTATCTTACTGCCGAGGAATTCGAGAAGGTATACGAGTGCATGAATCCAAAGTATCAGCTTGCGCTTCTCGTCCTTTTCTTCACAGGGCTGCGAAAGGAGGAACTGTGCGGGCTGAGTGCAATGGATCTCGAGAGCCACGAGCTGCATCTTCATCACGTAAGGCTCAATAATGAAATAGTTGACACTTTCAAGACGAAGAAGTCGAAGAGAATCGTTCCGATTCCGCCATGGCTTGAGCCTCGGCTGGAAGAGGCATTTGCTGAAAGCCAGTACCCCTTCTATAACTGCTACGGCTCGACCTTCTGTCACTGGCTCAGTTGTGCTGTCGAGAAGGCAGGGATAGGCAAGCATATAACCCCTCACTGCCTGAGGCATTCATACGCTGCAATGATGATAAACGAGGGAATAGAGATATACACACTTTCTAAGCTCATGGGCCATACGAAAATAGCGACGACAATGAACAGATATGGGCATCTGTACGACGAGAAGCGAAGAGAGGTATCTAAGCTTCTTGACACAAAATGGAGTAAATCTTACAACATGAATGAAAAAAACGTCCTTAATTAGGACGCTTTTTTGAATTGAAATTTATTATACACATTTCTTCTCTTTTGTAAAGTGCTGAAAATATTAAAGTTTAATAGCACTTTGGATTGATATTTTTATTATGTTTAAATATTTTTTGGAGTAAATTTGGAGTAAAAAAGCTGCGCTCTTGATCAGGCACAAACAGTCATAAAAGAATTAGTTAATTAAGTACTTTTTTGTACATAATCTATTGACATAAGTACATAAAAGTACTATACTATAGGTGTAGAGAGGGAGAGATCCCAAGGAGGAAAAAGAGTATGAAGACATTAAAAGTTGCTGAATGGTTATGGTGGGACAAGATGAGCGAAATCCATGATTATAGATATAATTTTTCATGGAACATCAAAAGATATGACAATGGAGAAGTTGTCAATGATGAAAACAACTGCTTGACAGTGTATGATTTTGAAGTCATCAGAGAAACTGAGAAAGCTATCTATGTTGAATTCAAGAACGCTTCAAAATACGGCGTAAAAATCTGGTTCCCTAAAAAATATGCAAGCGTTGTTGAAGAAGGAAATGAAGAAAAAGAAATAAAAAGAGAAAAACAACACGGCGAACCAGCAAACGCTGAATTCGTATCACTTGATAAAGTTTATCATAAAAAATGGGGTGAAGGATTGATCATGAGTACTGATGAAAATACACTTCATGTTCGATTTGCTGACAATAATATTGGTGATAAGGTCATTGCAAAAGCAGTGGCAAGCAAGTTCATTGTGAGAATTTAACAAAAAAAGTGAGGCGATAACACTACAACACCACATTTTAGGAGGATATGAAAATGAAAAAGGTTAAAAACGGCTGGCATAAATTAAATGATTATGAAGTATATGTAGAAGATGGTTTCGTTACGCATGGAACAAAAATGGACATTAATAGAAGTCCTGTTCCTGCATATCCTTATAGATGGGATGAAGAATATAATGCTTGGGTACGACAAGCGAAAGTTAAATTTTCTACATTTAGAAATGGCATTAAAAATGGCAACTGGAAGTTATCATAAAGTAAAAGGAGAATTAAAAATGAAGCTAGATTATAATGAATACAGGAAAGCGATAGAAAGGCTCGCTCCGCAAACTTTCAATACGACATATGATTACGAATTTGACACGCTGTCAAATGTTTTCGATGACATGTCATTCAGAGAACATCTTGAACTGATAGATAAATTGATGGATACCAATATAAGTGATGATGATAGAAAGGTTCTCACTGAATGGCAGCAAAGATATACTGACTGGAATGACGAATACATATTTAATGATGTCATGAAACATATCGGCAAAGCCTTCAACATGCGTCAAATTTGTGATATGGCGCTTGTCCCTTATCAGAGCTACAAGAACTACAGCTCAACAGGAAAGGGCCTCTCGTATGAGAATATGCGTAAGCTGACGGCAAAGATGGGCGGCATTAGTCGCTACGTAAATGACATTGTAAAGGCAAACAAATAAAAAAGTTCCCAGGGAAATAGATCCCTGGGATTTTTTTATATTAGTGCAACGAGAAATCTATAGACAGTGCTCGTGATCGAGATGCTTCAGTGCGAAGGTATGGCATGAGAGTTTGCGGTCGTCGTCCCATACCTCAATCTCGGCATTCTTCTTCTCTTTTTTTACTATGTGTGGACTTGCATAGTAGTCCTTGGCCAGCGTTCCGCTTTCAGCAGATGGAGCATCCTCATCGATCATGACGATATAATACCTATACGCCATTACTGAAACATTCCTTTTGATTCAAGGAACTTCTGTAATGCCATTGTTGTCTGCTTGCCACAAATGCCATCAGCTGGAACACCAAGCCATCTCTGTAAAGCCCTGATTGTGTTCTTTCCAAGAAGCCCATCAGCAGTAACACCAAGTTTTTTCTGTAATGCTTTGATGCATAATGAACCTTTTCGAGTGTTATCAAATCTGAAAGTGTGACCAAATCTCGAAATGAGAAGTTCCTCGCTTGAAACAAGCTGATGAGAGATAATGCCATCAACTACTGTTCCAACGTATCGTTGCAATGCCTTTGTTGTTGCTTCTCCCCAAACTCCGTCAACGTGATTCACCTTCTTAGGCTGATTGTCAGTCTTAGGAGCGCTTTGATGAGGAATTGATGCTGTGACATTTCCGGATAGTCTTGCCTTGAACTCGCTCTGCCATTTTGCATCATCCCACCAGTACGCTGGGCAGTTCTTGCCGCATACATCCTTGTGACGTACTACATGATCTTCTGGGATGCCATACTTTGCCATGAGCGATTTTGTAAGTTCAACTGTATTTGTAACTGCTTCGGCAGTTGGCAGTGAATTTCCTGCGTCACAGGCGATTTCTATATTGATTGCATTATGATTAGTACATACTCCCCATAATTTTGCATACTTTTTGTTATGAAGCACTCCAGCACCATATGCCGTATATTCCTTTGGTGTCGAAGCCCATACGCCCTTGCCGTCTACAAAAAAGTTTGCGCCAGCTCTACGGTCACCATTGAAAAAGTATTTTGCATTGTTCTCGGCAGTGTCTTTCGCATTTCCAGTATAGTGAATAATGATATACTTTGTAGAGCTTCTCTTGCCACCAAAGTTTTTATTGGCATGATTTGTTAATACATAATCATAATTGAAATACATTAAAGATGTCCTCCTTATTGTTTTTCCTTGCTGCTATCTTCTATGATTCTTGCAGCCTCGATTAATCGCTTCATGTCATCTTCGCTGATTGCGTTAGAAGTCCCACTGTCGATGTCAGTCGCAACGTTGTTGATAGTCTTCTCGATCCATTTAGGGATAGGGACCCCTATCTCATCGAGGTTTTCCATGATTGAGATTATTTCCATCAGTATCATATATACCGAAACAACTGCAATGATCTGATGAGGCCATTGAACTGAATACACAACTACGGCAGTGAGAATGATAATCATCATCTCTCCGCATTTTTTTATGATTCCGCTTCTCATCTTGTGCGAGATGATGTTCTTCTGCACGTAGGCCTTTGCAAGTCCAGAGACTATATCGCATAACATGAAAATCAGTGGCACAAGATAGAATACAAATTCGCTTATGAATTTCATTTTTGGCATGAGGTTAAATAGCTCCATTTTTCTTTCTCCTTGTTTTTTTATTTTGATGATGAGCCTGATGAAGGCTCAGTTGATGAAGCTGACTGTGAAGCAGGCTCCTTGATTGAGATTGAGATGTAGTCGCCTTTTGACTCCGTCTTGACGACTTCCGAGTTGAGTACTCTCGGCATGAGCACGGTAAGAAGTGCTCCGGGCATGCCGTTGAAGGCATACTGTAAATTATCGTTCGTTACGTACTTGACCGCCACCTTTTCCTCGGTAGGGTCCATAACCATAAGCTGTGCTTTTAAAATCATATTTTTTCCTCCTTTTTAATTGTAATGTTGGTGTGTGTACCACCACAACGTGGCTTATTCATTCATCAGTTTCTTCACTTCATCTTTTAACGCATCAGGAATGTCCTCTTTAGTGATGCTTCCAATTTTAATCATGTTTGCCACGTCATGTGCCGTGATTCTCTTCATCCTGTACTGTAATGTCAGAAATCTCTTCTTTGCACTCATGCTTCTTCACCTCCCATTTCCGCAAGCATCATTTCCTCAATCGCACTTACTCTTTCCTCAATTGTAGGCTCCTGTACAGATTCGGTTTCCTCATACTTTGCCCATTCATAATGCTCATAAATATTGTTAGCATCCTCTGTGTAAGTAGTGCTTACAATGTATGACCCATCAACTAAATTAGTATCATGCACTAATTCCTTATATCCTTTTTCACGTAATTTATCGGCATTATTGATATAGGTAGTGCCGTTATCAATAATATATTTTGGTGCTCTTGTGAGTGAGCCGTTTTCCAATTTGTAAAGCATATAATCACCTCTATTTCATCCTGTAAACGTTAAAAGAGATTGACCTCTGTTCGTTCTTTGCAATCACTTTGTGAATGACTACAGTGTTGTTAGATAATCCGTAATTTGTTTCGCACAACGCTCCGTTAGCATCAACAGAAACTGCGTACTTTTTACCATCTGCACCAAGAACATAACCTGCAGAATGCAAACTTTCTACAATTTCCGATGTCAGCTTATCTTCTGTTATTGCTTTATCTGCTATTTTAACAGTTTCAATTGATCCATCTGCAATGGTCATGTTTGATAGTGTACCATTATCAAGCAGTTCCTGAATTCTTGTATTAACAGTTGTCTTCATTGCATCGCTTGACAGGGTTGGATTTGATACATCCGAATAACACTGTGCAATCGCATCATGAATAGACTGTCTGACATCTTTACCATAGATAGCAGACTGGATTTTAGACAAAATACTCTTCTATCTTGCTCATTCATTTATTTCCTTCCATAAAGTTCATATGTGATATCATTTCCACTTTCAAGCAGAGTTCCGTTATATAGTTGGAAATAATCAGCATAAGTTGCATCAGAATTTCTTGGTGACATCATCATGACAGATGATGAGATGTTGGGTGTCCACCCATCAACCGCACCAACCGAACCATACATATTTCCATTAACCATCCATGCATGGACAATTAAATTAAACGCATAATTGTTATTTGATTTGCTGAATATATTTCCTGTTCCGCTTTGCACATATATAGTTGTTGCAGATGTTGTTTTGGGAACCTTTGCAACGAACATGAATTCCTTTGCATCATAGGTTGCAAGATGAAATCCTAATTGCCTTGTGGACAAATCAAAATTACCACTTGTTAAAAGTGACCATTCCTTCACGTTATCACTTCCTTTGCTATTTAATAATCTTCTATGTTCCATTAAATCCATATCATCTCAACCTCACAATGGCACTATTACCCAGTATGTTTACCTCATATGTGCCTGCAGTGACATCATCACTGTTAGATAATGTGCATCCTGTTAAAGTTAAAACGGTAGGAGTCGAACCGCTCGTAAACTCAAAACCGCAGATAAACATCTTATCAGTTCCAACATTGCCAGGTGTGATTGTTAAACTGCTCATAGTAGGAAACACATGATACTCGCCACTATTTATAGTCACATTAGTATCACTAGCTGTATGAATTACCTTTTTAACTCCTAAATCGGTAGCGTATGCTTTTTTATCTAGCTCCGCTTTAATAACCTTATTTTGTACAGGGTTCGTGCTAGTGCTGGATAATTCCGCATCTACCGTGACGCTTGCTCCCGCATCTCCTTTCTCGCCGTTCTTCACTGTAAATTTTGAAGTTGTTCCATCGTTGTATGTAATAGTATATGTATCAGTCAATCCACTTGTTGAAGTCTTTGCGATTGATTTAATGCCTTTTCCGTTGCTTACATTAAAGGCTTTCTTGCTACCATCAGTAAGCGTGATTTCATATGTATCGGTAAGCCCACTTGTTGACTTCTTTTCAATACTGCTGATACTAACTGCGTCCTCTCCCTTTTCACCTGTGTCTCCTTTATCACCTTTTTCGCCTTTCAATGTATCGGCATGGGACTTGACATATGATGCTACGTACTGCTCCCATGTAGCATCATCTGGAAGAATGTCCGAAGCGGCAACTGACTTTGCTCCCTCTGTAACACTGATGAAGCAGGCATTGCATGTAGGCTTGTTCGTACCGTTTGACAGTTCGAGAGACAGTTTGACGATTCCCGGCTCAAGAAATGCCGTCATCGGAATGACGAACTCATCGCTTGAATTCTCGTCAGCAATTGCACGATATATCTGATTCCTGTAACCATACGAATAATAGAGCTTCTTATCGTATTCCTGATAAGTGCCGTCATCAGTGACTTCCACAGTGACGTCCTCGGACGACTGTCCGATGTGCGGGTCGCCCACAATTTTCAGTGTTCAGCCCGTTTCTCATGATTTTAAAGTTAGCCATTAAATCGCTCCTTTCTGTAATAATAAAATTGCATTTTTATGCCGTCCTCTGCCACATGTAGACAGCTAAGTAAGGTGGCATGTTGTTATGTGGCTGATTTCCACCTGTGCTAGCTACAAACATAAATCCATTTTGTGAATTGCTTCCTCCATTTTCCCAGTTGTAATGATACCCGCCATCTGGGTTACTTCCATCGCTAGGTGACATATTTTGACCATTATAATAATTACCAACGTGTGAATGCTCTGGCATTTCATCTTTGTTTAATTTGTGGAAGTACTGACCGCCCGTTTCTCCACTTGAGAAGTCTGGTTCTTCTGCACCGATTGAGCCAAATCTTGTATTAGAGTTTGTGTCTGTAACTGCTCCTGCGCCAATCAAAAAACGTCCTTTCAGCCTTTCCCACGTTCCGCCGAACCACTTTGCAGGGTTCACTTCAACCATGCTCATGTAGATATATCCGACCGGAAAAATGCATCCATTGAACTCAAGATTATCGTAAATCTTGAATTTTCCCTTTTCAGCCATACCACCGAATGCAATGCCCTCATCATTGATGATTGTCATGATTCGAGAGCCTGACGCTATGTCAGCGACAGCCGTGGCACTCTGTCCTAGCGCATCAAAAAGAGTGGCTTCAATGTGATAGCCACTCGTATAGAGGAGGTTTCCTCCCCCTAAATACATGTCTCCAAAGGAAGAAATGCTTGTATTGATATTGTTTATCTTGATTACCGATTTAGATGAGTCAATGTCAAGATGAGAGTCAGTCGAGCCACCAAGCGTGCACTTGGCATAGGTTCCGTGATTTGCATCGCTCTTCCATGTCTTGTAGACGGCATCATAGATGCCCCTCTCAGCCGTAAGCGTAAGCGAAGGCATTGCGAACTGAAGGAACGAAAGCTGAATCTTTCGTGTTGTCTTGAGCCCTCTTGAGTCTTCAACAGTGATATTCAATTCACTTCCGTTTGAAGTCGTGAAGTCAAAAACAATATTGCTGTCGCTTTCCGTTTCATCAGTCCACGATTTGCTTTTTTCATTTCCGTCATACGATACGGTAATCTTCCTTAGCTTCGCATACTTCTGCGCCGATACGCTTGCAACTGTAGCCCGTATCGCACTCCTGCCCTGTATCAGCTCGGTTGCCTGCTTGTGGATGCCAGCAAATGTCTTCGTATCGCTTATCACGACATTACCCACGACTGGCACTGCCTTATCAGCTGAATATGTATTGCCTTTGTCATATGTTGATTCGTGACCGTCATAGTCAATCGTGACATGATACGTGTCACTTCGATTAGTACAGTTCTTGTACATGAGGTCAATCGTGTTAGAATCATTAAATCCATTCACTATTGTCTCATTTCCTTCGTATCCGCCGATAACATTGCCGTTTGAAGCATAGATTTCTAGCTTATACTTGTGGTTCAGTGGATTGTACACATTGAGCCTTAGTGCGTCGCCTATGACAAAATCAGTTCCAGACTGCACATACGGATAGGCATAAGTGGATGCCGATACCTGATTTGTGTTGCTGATAAGGTTTGAGTCCTTTCTTCTCAGCCTGAAATATAGATTTTTCGATGTGTCCGGGTTCATCGTCAGTGTGATGCTGCCTGATGTACCGTTCGGGTCTCCAATCCAGTGCTCTACGCCGTCATATACTGCCGAGACTCCGTTGCACGTCTCGGACGTACTCCACGAGCAAGTCACCTGCGTCTCGGTTCTTGACGATACCCATGCCGAGCACGATGAAAAGTATCGTGGAATCTTCGTCAGCCCCATCGATCCAGAGCCACTTATCGTGCCTATCCACTGTCCGCTCCAAGTTATGTTTAGAGAAGCCGAAGCGCTGAAGCCGATTGACTTCGAGCCGTCAGCGTTGTGACCAACGACCTTTGAACCGCTCAGAAGAGTCTTGTCACCCGAACCGCCGATAGAGCCGGAGCCACTGAATGTCTGCCCGTCAATATTTACGCTCCACGACTTTGATGCAGATGAAGATATTCTTGAAGGTCTCTTGAGGATAAGACCGAAGCTTACAGTTGACTGGTTCGCGCCTGTATTTGTTGATGACTCCCATACGTTCAGTTGCAGGTATGGTCTCTGTCCGGCTGTGTTCCCTATTGTTATTGTTGCCATTTCTATGCATCACCTCCGATGTAATCGAGAACAAGCATGTCATCACCCGAGCTAGTCTTCGTAGCTGTCCAGATGTGATGACCGACCCTGAACGACTGAACGACTACCGCCTTCGTGATGTAGAGGTTCGAGTTAGTGAGATATGCGATTGGTTCAGTGTCCCCATAGTTCTGATAGAAGTTGAGCGCCTTTGGCGTCAGCTTCATAGTGAATCCTGTAGGCTTTCCGCTCGAATCTCTTGAAGTGCAGAGTGTCAGCGATGCATCATCTTTATCTTCATTGAAGATGACATACTTCTTTATTCTCTCGCTTGTCTCGGATGCTCCGTCAATGTCGCTCTTCAATGTATCAAGCTGCGATGATATGAATTCAACCGTTCCCTGCGTCTGCGTGACTGAATTTGTCAGTGAAGTTATTCCTTCAGCGATGTCAACATATTTGTCAGCCTCGATGAGTCTCAGCTTGTCGAAGCACAGGTAAACACCAGATGTGCATGAGACTGATATTGACTTGCTATCAGTAAAGCTGATGCTGTCAATCGTAATCCTTGTGTAGTCACCGTCTATTTTTGCTGTTGCTGTGCGGTTGCCTGCCTTTATCGTGATGCTTTGTGAAGAGTTTTCCTCGGTTCTCACGACAGCAAGAAGCGAGTGCGTTTTGCTGTCATTGTACAGTCCTGTGAAGTTCTCGCTTTTATAGAGCTCGAAGGCTCCATCCTTTGCATAGCCAAGCTTGAGGTTGTTGCTCTCGAACTTAATGACTGAGTCATCAGATGGCTTCGTCTTTGCCGTGATTCGATTAAGTTCGACAAGGCGGTTGACAGTTCCGACAAGTGCGCTCTGAACCTTCGATATGAGCGAATTTACTCTATCAGCCTCCTGTGAGATGCGTGATACTGTCTCGTCCTTCGTGTAGTAATCATTGAGGGACTTGTCCGTGTAGTCAATCATCTCTTTTTTTGTTCTTGCAACCTCAGTAGAGATGCTATCCTTTTGCTGGTTTATCTTCGTGCTGTATCCTTCGATGGTTTTATTGATGTTGTTCTTCGTGTTGTTCTCAGTCGTGATGATCTGCTCAACAAGTCCCGAGCTCTGCGTTCTCGAGACTTCGCTCTTCTCCTGCGTCTGAGTCGCAGCCGAAAGTTCAATCTTGTTCTGTGACGCATCAAGGATGTTGATACTCATTTTCATTGGAAGATAGATGTCGTCAATGCCGTTAGGCTTCGATATGACATGGATGTACTGCTTCATGCTGAACGAATCAATCTTGCTTATGTTTGCAAGATCTACTGCACTGACTGTGATTGTCATCTTATGATAGATGAGATCGTCAAGATATGCCTTTGCCTTTTTTAGCAGTATGGCTGGCTCATGAACGTCATCCCATGTATTTGTTTTCTCGATGCGTCCGTATCTTGCAATTCCGTCGGCATTCTCGATGTAGTTCTTGCTGTCATTCACTGACGTGATGTCTACTCGCTTCGACTCGGTTGTCGTGTCTGTCGCTGACGTGTCGGTTGCACTCTCATCGGATGAATCGTCACTTGATGATTCATCATCATTACTGCTGTTGTCACTAGTGACCTCATAGCTTGCCCCGAGCGGTATCAGGACAGTGGCAATGTCAAGCCCGGATGCTTCTCTCTTTGCCTCAAGGAGGTTCTTTCCAAATTCGATTTTTTGCGGACTGACTTCCTCGTAGTCAGCAAGGTAGTCAATATAAGTCTTTCCGTCAGCATATCTTAGAGAAACGTATCCGCCTAAGAGTTTGATGCACTTGTCATTTATTTCGTTCCATGTGGTCGGATATCCGCTTGAAGATCTCGTGATGTAGTCATTTGGATCAGTGACAGTGACTTTTCCAACCGTAAACTTGAACTCACTATGTGCGTTATGCTCGCTAATGAGCTTTGCAAAGTATTCCTTGACGCCTCCAGAGAACTCGTACTCGCGCACGATCGTGCGAGTGAGATAGTACATGTCGCTCTTGCACTTGATCATGCGCTGGTTCATGAATCCCACCTCATCATCACAAACAAGCCCTGAGAACATGAGCGTGCTGTCACGATAGACAGTCACTCTTGATACCATCCTCTCAACCTTGTTTATGTATGGATTGTTAGGATAGATAGTGAACTGGAAGGTAGAGATGTCATTTTGAAGAAGCTCTAGCGTGGCATCGGATACCGAAAGTTCAGGAGTGTGATTGTCATAGATGAGATTTCCGTCAACATATATGCGATACATCTATAACATCCCCTCCTGCCACTTGAACGTCATTGTCCCTTTTCCGGTAATTCTTATTTTCCTTGTTCCGCTACGTAAGATGATGCCGGCATTCTTAGTCGTGCCACTGCTGAGCGTGACAGAAGTTCCGTCAATCTCGACAGTCATGATTGCCGTTGTCGTTATTTCAGGCACTGACCACATGGCTGAATTCCTGATAATGAATTCATGTGTCTCATTGTCATTGATCGTGTAGCTTTGCTCCGTCATTGAATTTCTGAGATAGAAAGGATAGCAGTCGCATGTGACATTCACTGTTCCTGTATCATCCTCGATGTCATAGTCTCCGACTGCGACATTTGCTTTGAGATGCCATCCGAGATGAGATGAAGGCTTCACGATCATTTCGTGACCGTGAAGCTTATTCCTCATGTCGTCAATGACTTGCTGATAGTCGTCAGCACCATACATATGATCAATATAGAATGAATATGTTACATTTCGATTTGAAAAAATCGGTTCATCAGTGAGCGCATATGTCATGTCAAGTTTTCCATGCATTCCAGGAATCGTTACCGAGCTTCGTACCTGTTCAGGTGTTTTGTCAGCCTCTTTGTAAAGAAGGAGATGAAAGTCATCACTGCTTATGTAACTGTCAAAAATAACGTAGTTATCCATTTGCTTTCCATCTCCTTAACTTTCCAAGTTCGGCATCCATCTGTGATGCCGTATGACCTACTAACGCGCCACTATCAAGAACGATAACGCTGTCCTTATCGACAAGCTTTCCAAGAAGCGCAACAATGCTGCTCATTCCTGCCTCGATGGCAGTGGACTGAACTGCGTTTCTTATCATGCCCATGATTGCGGCTGCACCTCCGGTTATTTCTCTTCCTGCCTCTCCTCCGGCAAGAACGTTGCCGAACGCATCAAAGCCAAAAGCAGTAGGCCGTTCCATTAGGATTGGGTTCCTCATTGCCTTTGCATACCACTTGATTCCGAAAGAAGGAACCTTTGGCGGATTGATTGAGAACCCTCCGCTTATTGAAATATGTGGAAGCTTGAAATGAGGAGGAGTGAACTTGAACATGCTTGCAATTCGTCCAGGAATGCTTGATAGAAGGCTTGTCACCTTGCCAGGTATTGACTGGAATATGCTCGTGATCTTTCCAGGCACGCTTGCCAGTGCGCTTCCGATTTTTCCAGGTATTGAACCGAAGAAGGAAAGAACGCTGGAGAATGCGCCAGGAATAGACTTGAAAGTATTCTTGATGTGGTTTATCGCGTTCATGATTGTCGTCTTGACCGTATTGAAAACGGAATTGACTCCGTTCCTGAACCATTCAAACTTGTTGTACATGACGACGACAGCTGCAACCAGTGCAGCAATCGCGATGACTACAATCGCAATAGGGTTTGCACTGAGCGCCGCATTGAGAAGCCACTGAGCACCAGCAGCCACCTTTGATGCTGCGGCATGTGCGTAGGTTGCGGCAGTGGCTCCGACATTTGCAGCCTTGTTTGCCACTGTCGATGCAGTAGAGGCAACCCAAGCAGCAGCCTCTCGTCCTTTAGTGGCAATTAGCGTTTTGACTGTCGAAGCGACCTCTTTAGCTGATGATATGAAGGTCTTCATCTTGCTCGCTGCATCCTTGACCTTTGCTCCTGACTCCTTTGTCTTTTTGACAAGCTTGCCGAAGTTAGTCACAGCCTTTCCGACTCCGGTTGTTAATGAACCAAAGATTTTTACAGCAGGTCCCATCGCAATGACGACTGCAGTCGCTCTTGCAACTGTCGTCTTCTGATTAGAATTCAGCTTGCTGTACTTGTCAGTAAGCGTCTTGACGAACGAAGCTGCCTTCTTGATGTCAGGTCCGAGCGTGCTGACAAGCGACTGACCGAACTTAATAGAAGTGTTCTTGAGTTCGTTCATGGCCTTCTTTGCTTCGCCATAAGGAGTTTTCATATCCTTGATGGCCTTGTTCGTCGTGCCAGTAGACTTGGCTACCTTCCCTATTTCGGAATTGAAGCCCTTTGCGCCATCCTTCATCAGTGCAAGTGCAGTAGATCCTGCCTTTGAGTTGCCGAAGAGGTTCTTAAACTCGGTATCGTTGCCTTTGACTGAGCCCTTGAGAATCTCAAGAACATCACCGAGTGATTTTCCTGATTTCATCAGCTCGCTGAATGACTTGCCTGTCTTCTTGCGAAGTGTCTCATCAACGGTTGTTCCTGTCTTTGAGAGCTCGTTGAGCATAGAACGAAGACCAGTCGTTGCGGCAGCGGTATTGATACCCTGTTTTGTAAGAGTGATGTATCCTGCGGAAAGGTTATCAATATTTACGTGCAATGCCGAAGCAGTTGGTATGACGTTACCCATCGCGCCTGCAAGCTGTGCAATGGTCGTCTTGCCTCGGTTCTGGACTGTCATTAGCTTGTCACTGAGGTTAGACGCTTCCTCGGTCTTCATTCCATACGCGTTGATTGCCGTCGTCAGCAGGTCAACGGATTCAGCAGTCGTTGAGAAGCCTGCCTTTGACAGCTTTGCGGCAGTCTTCACGAAATCATTAAGCTTTTCGGTAGGCACTGATGCCGAGAGAGCCTGGTACGCAGCCTCGGTGATGTCAGTTGCAGCCTTGCCCGTATCGCTCGAAGTCTGCAGCAGCTGCTTCCCCAGCTTGTCAAGCTGCTTCTGGTTGAGCCCGGCAATCGAGTTGACCTTGCCCATGCCCTGCTCGAATCCTTCGGCAGCCTTGATTGATGCTCCGGCAATGGCCGCAGCGCCAAAGCTGAACTTCATGAGCTTGTCCCCAACTGCTGATATTTTTTGTCCGGCGGCCTGGATCTTCTCGCCCATGTGCTGAATTTTTTCTCCTGCAGCAGAAAAAGACCTTGATGCAAAGGTAGCATCCTTCATGGCTTTCTCGAGTCGGTTCATCTCGGCAGTCTCATGATTAAGTGAAGTCTGTACCTTCTTTGCTTCATCCGACTGCTTTCCGAAGGTTGCATTTACCTTCTCGGATTCCTCGCGAAGCGTTGCAACCTTCTTCTTTTGCTCTTCATACTGTTTCGTGAGGATTTCAGCCTTGTTCTTGAGATAAGTCGTCTTGTCACCAGTCAATTTGAACTGTGACTCGTTGAGCTTGAATTCCGAGCGAAGAAGCTTCATCTGTGAGTTCATCTCAGTTATCTTCGAGCTGAATTCTGAGTTGATGACCTTGAAGGTGACCTTCGCTTCCATTTCCTTTGCCATATGCTTATCTCCTTTCTTTAGAATTCCTGCTGTCCGCCTCTTGTTTTAGGAGATGACTGCCACGAACGATACGCAGCAATGTTTCCAACAATTTTCATGAGGACAGCATATTCACAGTCCCAGAAAACATCCTCCGAGATATTAAAAATGAGGACGCATAGGGTATATAAGTCCCACACGTCCTCGATTTTCATTTTCGGAGCTATTACATCCGAATCGTTTCGGACTGTAAGTTTTTCAAATGCCTTCTGGAAACCTAGTTTTTTGATGTATCGCTTTCAGCTCCCGAAATGAGATCCATTGCGACATTAAAGATTTCAGTTATATCATTTCCGAGAGAATCAACAAATTCATCGTACTGCATGACTGGGATGTTTCCTCCGTTCTTGTACGCACAGTAAACAATGTCAACGCATTCTTCGATATCAAGCTCCTTTGTCGCAGTGTTGAGAATGACTTTTACAAAGGAGTGCTTTCCAGTCTCTTTTTCGTATTTCATTGCTCCTCGAATCGTAAGATTAAGATTCACTTCTTTGCCGCCGTTAAGCTTTAGTTTCATCATTATTCATTACCTCTCAAACTTTTAGAATTTTGTTACTGGGTCCCATGCCTCAAAAGTGACTGATGGTTCCATCGAAGCCTTCGGTTCCTCGTAATAGAGATGCTTTGTAGAATCAAATGATGCAGTTGCATCGATTTCAATCTCTGGAATCGTGTCGGCATCATTGTCAATCTTGAGGTCAGGCATTTTCGATGGGCACATTACTGGATAAAGCTGATAGCTTTCATCGTCATCTTCATCCTTTGCATCAAACTTGACTGCAAACTTTGCAAACTTGTTCATTCCAAGTGCAACTGCGCTTCCAGTCTTTGCCTTGTCAAGGCTGAACATCTTGTTATACACGACAACAGGCATATCCTGAACCTTGATTTTTAGCGTAAGCCCTGTTGGACGCGAGTCACTTCTTACAGTGAGACCCGCACATTTCTTCGTGATTGTTTTCACTGTCACCGAGCGCTCAATGCTGGCAAGGCATCCAGCAGTGCTGAATGACTCTTCTCCGTCAAACTTCACGGAAATCTTGTCAGCGTTGAAATAGTTAAATGTTGTTTTTGTATTTGCCATTTCAGTTATTCCTTTCCTTATTGTTTAGTTGCTTCCTTTCCAGTGCTCTTCAAGGTACGACAGCATGCCGCTTATGATGCTTTCGTATTTTCGGTCTAAGCCCTTGTAGAAGAAGAGCTGAGGCGCGTGCTTCTTTGAAGTGCCGGCCCCCTGATCCGGAAAGTAAAGATAGTTGTATTTCTTCTTTGTTGATGTCTTGAACCCGAGATTAGTAAAAGTCGTATCGAGCGACTTCGAGAACTTTGCATGGTTCTTGTTCCTGTTAGAGACAGGCATGAGCGAATTGATTGACTGCTCTGTTTCCTTCGAAGCATGTTCTTTTAAGTACTTGTTTATCCATGCCTCGGAACGAAGTCCAATCTTGCCAATTTCATTCTCGATTTTTTCGATGTCCTCAGCCTTGATGACAAACTGAACGCTGCTCATATGCTAGCACCCCGATTTGATTTCTTTCTTGAACTGAATCGTGACTGCCTCGACCTTCGTCTCGTTTTTCGTGACAGTTGCATTCGTATATTCAATCTTCTGATCTTCAAGAGGTCTCAGCCCAATTCTTTTCATAGCGCTGATGATGTCGAACTCGAAGCCTTCCTGAATGTAGTCCTCATCAATGTACGATATGGCATATACCTGATACCATCTCATGCCATCCCTGACGAGGCCATCCCTCGTCACGACCGCGAACTCCCATCTTGTGGCTCCTGCCATGTCCTTCTCGGTAACTGATCCATAGCATACGACAGGTATGATCTTTTTCAATTCATTGATGATCTCGTCAATCATAGATCCTGTCCCCCTCGAGGTAGAGATACATGACGCGGTATTCGCTGTCAGTGTCAAAGTGCTTGATCGTATACCGTTCTTTCGTGCCCATGAAATCCGTAAGCTCGATGATGCAGTCAGTCAGTCCAGATCCAAGATAGGGAATCTTGATCTTGCGCGTTTTTTTGTGGCCTGATGCATCGAAGTATTCCATATCCTTGTCGCGGATGTTCATGAGATGATATCCGATGTGGTTGAAAAGCGTGACGTAGTTATGACGTCCTGATTTCTCAAGAAAAGAAACGCTTTCCTTTGTCTCTCGTTTTATCTCGCACACACCGTCATTAAATGTGTTAGCTGTCTTTCTTCTCATCTTCATCAGCCTCGATTTCATGTGCATCAATAGCAAGGTTCATGAGATCCTCACGGTAGTTATCCTTAAACTCGCTTGAAAGACCTGATGCCTCGTACATGCAGTAGCTTACCAGCAAATCGTATACTGGAACCCCATCAACTGACTTGTATTCAGCAGTGCATGGATGATAGAAATTCAGTGAGCCGCCGGCAGTCCTGATCAAAAGGTTGATGCCTGCAACGATCCATCCGAATATCTTCTTTTCCATTGCTTCAGTAGCCCACGACATGTTCAGCTCGTTCTTGATGTCATCAAGAAGTGCAGTTGCAATCTCGGTTTTCTTTTCATTTGTCATAGTGCACCTCTCCTAAAAAGCAAAAGAGGGATGTGAAGTCCCTCTTTCATGATTATTATCCGTTATTAGTTCCTGTTGCGGCAGTAACTACTGGCATTGCGTAAGGCTGTAGCTTAGACAAGTCAAGAACGATTGCATCAGTGTTGTCGTAAGGACGGCCGTTGCCATACAAGCGAACCTTGAACACACGCTGGTCTTCAAGAAACTTGTTTTCATCTGAATATTCAATCTTTCCGTCCTTGGCCATTCCAACACCCATGAAGTAACGTTTAGGCACGAACATGACTGCCTTGTTGTCTTCGATTTCGTTAGAGACGACAACTTTCGTTGGGAATGGCATTGTTGTCACGTACTCTCCAGTTCCAGGAACACGGAAAGACGCAGCAGGAAGGAACTTGTTTAGCTTTGTCGTTAGGTTCATGACAAGGATGACTGAATCAAAATTCTTGTTCTTGCCTTTTTCGTTCTTTGCAAGAAGAGCAACGTTTCCAGTGTATTCCTTTGCGATGTCCTTCATGACAATTGGAGTCTTCTGTGCATAAATGCCGGAAGATTCCTTTGTCAAGTCCATCATGAGTCCGATTGGGCAGTCCTTTCCGTTTCCTGAGATGATTGCAGCTTCAAGTCCTCCATAGATGGCTTCCATGAGAATAGTTCTCACATAAGTGTCAATGAAGGCAGGGCCTAAGTTCACTAAATCTTCCGATAACAGGAAGAATGCAGTAAGCTTCTTCTGGTTGATGTCGATTTCCTTGAACTGTCCAGTGATTTCAGTCACGATTTCAGCGTTGATAGGACCCCATACCGCATTCTTCTTTGTGGAATCATCAAGAATCCATCTTGTCAGGTATTCAACATTTCTAAAATCAATTTCGTTAAGCAAAGGATGCTCCTGAGCTAAATCAACAAGAGTTGAATCAATGATTGTGAATGGCATTGCAACATCAAAGTTTGCGATTGCCTGTCGTGGATCAGGCGCCTTTACTGCCTTGATGAGATTCTCATAGTATCTTGTTTCGTCAGTAGTGAGCTGTCTCACTCCTCTTCTTGCGAGGATTTCAGAGTTGCTTGATGCAGCTGCAGCCTTGATTGATTCGATGAGCGCATCATTATACTGAGTAAAAGCGGCAGCTGCCTTTTCAGCGTCGCCACTTTTGAATGCTTCCTTGAAATTTGTTAAATATTCTTCACGGATAGTATCTAAGTTCTTCATTTGTTTTCCCCCTTTTTCGTGAAAGTGCCCATTTTCATCGGCATGAGCTGCCGTGTTTCTTGCGGTAACGGATAAGTGCCTTGTCCTTCTTCTGCTTAGGAGGAGGCACGTAGTCCTCATATTTTTCGTGGGACAGCTTGCCACAGATCATGCACATGTAAGTTACGTTTCTTACCATGACGCCTCTCTCAGCGTCGTAGTATGACTTGATGCCGTACTCGAAGTACTGATGATGATGTGGTTTTAATCCTTCCGACATGATAGCTGTCCTCCCTTTTTCTATTTTCTAAATTTTTTCAGCAAATCTTTTGAAGAAATCCATCTTAGCCTTCGCATCAGGCACGTCTTTTCTTGCATAGAATGATGAGGCCTTCTTCTGTGACACGACGATGCCGGCAAGCGCTTCGCGAATTCTCTCTTCTGTTACATCATCGTCATCAGTGTCTTCCTCGCTTGCTGGTTTCTTTTCTTCATCTTCGTCTTCATTTCCTGGATCTTCTTCCTTTTTTGAAGTGATTTCGTCAACAAGTCCGTATGCCTTTGCTTCATCGGCCGAAAGCCATGTCTCCGCATCCATGAGTTCAATGAGCTTTTCCTCTCCAGCATTGAAGCGCGAAAGGTAAAGCTGACGGTTCGATTTCATGAGATCATCGAGCATGTCGGCAGTCTCTCTCAGTTCCTTGGCATTTCCGCATGCCACTGTCCACATGTTGTGGATGAGCATTGATGCATAGCTTGCCATAACAACCTTGTCGCAAACCATCGGAATGAGAGATGCAGCGCTTGCGGCCATCCCGTCGATGTAGCAAGTCTTGTATCCAGCAAATCTCTGAATCATCGATGCCATCGCATATGCCTCGAACACGTCTCCTCCTTTTGAATTGACGTAGATGTCAAGCGCCTTTGCGTTGCTGTTGCTTTCTAGGATTTCACGTACTTTCTTTGCACTTACCTCAGGCTCGTCATACGACCATGTTTCCCAGTTGAATTCCTTGTCCTTATCGCTCTTGATTTCGTCATAGATGTAGAGCTCTAGCGTCTCCCCACTCTGACGAAAGGAAAAGATAGGCTGCTTTCTATTCTGTTTCATCGGTTCGTTTTTCCTCCTTCTTCTTTTTGTCTTCATTCACGGATGTTCCGCCTCCGTCACCGCCTGCGCTGTTCATGAGATTGACTGTCGTGTAGTTCTTCGTGATGTAGTGAGTACGCGACCAGTCCTCATTTATCGGTTCTAGGTTGATGTATGGACGGAACTCGTCAATTGACATCGTGCCTGTGCTTATCAGCTTTTCGGCGGCATTTGCGACATTGAAGATGTCGATGTGCTTGACTCTCGACATGTCAACTTTCATGCCAGCTCCCTTGATTACTTCGCTCTTCTTGTAAAGCGCGAAATTGATAGCACTCTCTATGATGTCTATGATCGGCTGAAGCGCATTCGAGATGAATGTGTTCATCAGCTCGTTGTAGTTGTTCTTGTTTATCTCGCTGCCGTCAAAAAGAGGAAGCGGAACGCGGAACGTGGATGCGACAGTCTTATACATGTCATTTCTTATTGATACGATATCGCTTGCTGGAACCGTACCGTCAGTCGAGCCGAGGTCAGTTATCTGCATGCCCTGAAGCTCAGGAATAACAGCATTGCCCGCGTTCATGAATGACCGGAACTGCTTTTCAAACAAATCATCAATCTTTTCCTGGGCATTTGTCTGGTTGCTGAATGACGCATCAATATGAACCTTGAACTTCTTCGCATAGGACTTCATATATGAATCAACTGTGTGAGTGAATATCATCGCGTATCCGTCATAAACTCCACGGATTATGGACAGCTCATTATCATCAATTAGCTTGATGTATATTGCATCATCCTGCGTGTACTTGCCTGGAAACGAGTAATCCTCTACTGTCACATTCGTGAACTCATGAGATATGTTGGCATGACGCGATATGCTGAATGAGTCAGCAATAAGCAAATCTCCCAACAGATTACGAATAATGAGTATCTCGCCCTCTGTAACGAGGCGCTTGGCAATCTCGGCCTTGAACTCGCTTGCCGTCTGGTTGACATTAGGTCGGACATTCCACTTGTACCACTCTTCATTCCTTATTTCCTCGTGGTTCTTCTTGTAAAAACGGAACTCTGTCTTTGCAAGATTCTCGCCAATCAAGGACGCGACACTGTTTAGTGCCGAGTCCGTGAAGAGTACCTGCAGTCTTGCCTTGTCGTATGTTGCATTGGCAAGAGTTATCTTGTAGTCCTTCGAGAAGAACTGAGGAAAAAGGCTTCTTATCAGTCCCATCAAATCACGCTCCTTTCTTTTCTTTATTGTAAAAAAATTAATATGTATATACCTTGAATGCGCTGAGGTCAGCGAGCTTCTCGTCGCTCAGTGCGTCAGCCATTGTCATTGCATGAACAAAAGACATGAATGCATCAGTCTTTCGTGACCTTTGCTCCTGCTTGCCATACTCATAGTTACCTCTGTCCTTTGGAACCAGCACGGCATTGTTGACTGACCAACGGAAGCACGGATTGTCTCCGACGACAATCTTGTGATTGTTGAATAAAGAGTCAATCATGATTGTAACTTTCATTATGTCAGATGGTCTCATCAGCTTGAGAAACTTCCTGTCGTTAACGTTGAATCCGAGGTCCTTCTCAAGGAACTCACGGATGATTGAGAAGCGGAAAGAATCGGCAGCAATGCCTGTTATGTTCGCGCCCTTATTCATCATATCGCTCATGAACTTCGTAAGAAGATGCCCGCTTATCTCGACATCATCAATGAGCTCGAAGAACTGCATGCCGAGAATATTCATCTTTTCCCATTCATCGACAGGCGCCTTCACTCTCCTGAAGTCCTTTGACTGCCTGTTGAAGAAAGTCTTCTGAATGACGTAATAAATTCCATCACGCTTCGTGACGAAGCTGACGGATGCCATGTCGGTTAGCTTCGAGAAGTCAATCCCGACAATGAAGTCGGATGCAAAGATATCTTCAGGAATATCACAGTTCGTTGCCTCGATGTTCTTCCAGCTTGTTACCTCCTGTTCCGTTCCAGCAGCAAGAAGGTTCATTCGCTTAAGCTTGAACTCGCTCATGAGCTGAGGCTGTCCAGTATCGATGGCTTCAATGTAGTCCATCTTTATCTGATTTTTAAGGACTGGCATGTAGTTGATTGATGGGTTTGCCTTTATCCAGGCATTCTCGTTACCGACCTCGCTATCATCGTCCAGGCAGAAGTACATTGGAAAGTATCCAAGTTCATTCTTTCCGGTTGACAGTATGCGCTTGATCGTCTTGACGAGATTGTCAAGAGGCCCATCACGGACATAGCCGAATGTCGTCAAGATGAACTTGCGAGGGTCCTTTATCTTTCCGAGTCCTGAAGTAAAGACGGTTATCTGACTGTATGTCTCATACGCATGATACTCATTAAAAAAGATGGCACCTATCTTCTTGCCATCCTTAGTTTTCGCATTTGAAGTGTTGTAACGCATCCTGGAATTCGTCGTCCGGTCAGTTATCGTTTCCATGTTCCACTTGAATTTTCTTGAGAACTTTGTCTTGTTCTCCTCAAGCATATCGTGAACGACGTTGAATGAATCTATTGCCTGATCCTCGGAGTTTGCGACAATATCAATATGATAGTTCGCAATTCCGTTCAGCGGAGTCTGAAGGAAGTTCATCAGTGGCATCATCATGCCATCCTTACCGTTTCCTCTTCCCATGATTACGATGATGGTTGGAAAGGCAAGAAGGTCATTGTCCTTTCTTCTTATGAAGGCAAACGCATAGATAAACTTCTGATACGGAAAAAGCCTGTAATAGTTTGCCTCGGCATAAGCTATTGCTGATGTGTAACGTTCTTCATCAAGATAGTAATCGTCACTTTTCAGCACAGGAATAGCAATCTTTGACACGAGAAGCTTTATCCACTTGTTCGTGTCATTGGGATTGTTTTTTACGTAGTCGATGTAGTCCCATATATCACGATTGGTTATTGCCAAGCCTAGATATATCCTTCAGATGTCTCGATTTCATCGACTACGGACTTCTCAATGTCAAGCTTAGTGAGTATCTTGAGCATGACGCTCGTGCAGTTGAATGCCTGGCCATAGGATTTATTGTCCTTCGTGATCATCTTGCCGGCAGTTCCCTCGACTGTATATCGTGGCCCTGTCTTTTCGATGTCCTTCATGAGCTCGTCCTTCATCATGTCGTAATGGACATAATCATCAACAAGGCTGATGTTGTACTCAGTCAGCTTGCCCTGCTTTTCAAGTTCATCCAGTAAAGCTTTTCTAATAATCTCTTGTTTTTCGCTTTTCTTGTTCACTTTTCTTCATTTCCTTTCCGCTTCAGAGGCAAAAATACCTAAAAGCTCATATTTCGTTGCGATTGAGTTCTCTTGTTGAGACCGCCCGCCCGTTGTGGCGCCCCCCTAAATCAGCGTTTTCAAATCGACCGGGGGGGGACTGAAAATCAGTCAGTCAGCAAGGAATCGATTTCCTCGTCAGTCAATTTATAGAGTTCACGTATTCGTGCTCTGTGCATGTCCGTCATTCTTTCCTTTGCCTGACTTCCTGTCCAGTGCTGGCAAGCACCATCACTGATGATGTAGATCAGCTTGAGCTGCAGCATCTCCCTGCCATAGAACGAGATAAGCTTCTCAATCCTTTCGCTCATCTTTGTTTCAGTTTTATCATCCATTGATGTCACCATCTTTCTTCATTGTGAAAATGTCCATCGCTTTCCTTGCCTTGCAATCCTCTTCCTTTCTCGGGATGCAGCATGTTGTGGCATGCATCGCATACAGGTTCGAGCTGTATATGCTTCACTCCGTTCTCGTCAGTGTAGTACTCACTCAGACATAAGTCCGGCCTGTCCTCGACATGAAGAACATGATGGACAACTGTCGCTCTTGTTATGCGTCGCTTGTACTTCCTGCACTCCTGACACTCGTAGTGAAATTTCCTCAGCACCTCGGCGCGCTTGTGACGGAAGTCATATGAGTTGTAGAACCTGTATATCTTTCCTTCCTCAATAAGCTGAGGTATTTCCTTTTGCCAGTCGTGATGCTTTATTGCCACGGCATTCTCACCTTTCAATATAAAATCAAAAAGGAGCTTCATCAGCTCCTTACTGGATTGCAGTTTTTTATTTCATGCAACTCCACGATAACATAATAATATAAATTCATTTTGTTAGTAAATGCATTTAATTGCAACTACTTGCATAATTCAAGCAATTTCTTTTTTGCCTGAGGATAGTATGTATGAGCGATGCTTGACATTGAGTAGTGCATCATCGAAGAGATATCCTCGAGTGACATCATGCGGATGAACTTGTGATACATGATGACATAGCTGAGATTGTCAACATGATGAAGCTTCTCAACAACGCTTACGATATCGCTCATATATGACTCTATCTCGCTCCGCCGCTCGATATTACGATTGTACTGAGAAATCTTGCTTGAATGTCCTGCTCCTCCATCGCTCTTCAGCGCTGGAGAATGAATACCGATTTCATACTCTAGCTGAATCAGCTCGTAGTAGTAATCGCGATAAGTTGATAGATATCCAAGCAGATCCCTTTCGTTTTCAAAGTGCAATACAATCACCGCCCTCTATAATCATCTTCTCTTGAAGCCGCCATTGCTAACCCAAGAACAACAGCTCCCAGGAACAGTCCGATGAAGAATGCCAGCATGACCAGCATGACAGCAAAACCTATTTCAATCATTCTTGATCTCCTCGTCAATGTAAATCCCGCAATACTGCTCAAGCCTGTCGCCGAGCTCGTCAAGTATCTCTGACTGCTTTACTTTGCCATTTCGCGCGTCCTTCACAAGGTCTGCGATAACCCACTTCAGATCATCGTATTCGCTTCTTGCCTCTAAAAGACACTCATTGAGCGTATTGACATTCTCATTTAGGTCATCGATGATCTCTCTCACGTGTTCATACATCTTCCATAACCTCACAATTTTTTAAAATATCTTGAATTGATGTAGGTTCTTTGTCTTCCCATTGAACGAATTTAAATAACTCATTAAATCCAGAAAGAATTTTTGATCCACTATTATAAAACCAGTAATTATCATCTCTTTTAGGTGTGCTATAATATGTCATTAAATCACCGCCTTGACTTCTGACAATGAATTTATAGTCTCCTTTATCTAACCATTTAAAAATTTCAAATTCCAATCTTGTTAGCTTAATAGGCTCTTTATATTCAGAAAGAAGCCACTTAATTCTCGCAATTGCACATGTATCATTTGATGAGTCTTCCGGACATAATACGCAGTAATCGCAATTTGAACATCTATTTAGCCTATTCGCATTATCGTTTTTGAAAGAAAAATACATAGTTTTTTCTTTATCAATAAACTCTAATATTTGACTTCTATATTTTTCTGCGTTTAACATTTTTTATTTCCTCCTAATTCACAATCTACCTCACAGTTTTCAAAATATTCTTTCACATCCGTTCCCAATGTAGCACCTTCAAAATAGCCTTTTTTTAAAAGTAACTTAAGTACCTCACTTTCATAAAAATAATAAAAATAATCATCAGAATATATTTTAAGAATATCATACTCTAATTTCGATATCTTGTTTTTTTGTGGGTGTTCTTTTGACCATTGCTCAACAAATTCAATCATTTTGAATACGTTCCAAGCAGTAATTCTACATTGTCCTTCGAGTGGGCATCGTGAA
>OCTX012260544.1_pt1 | contig 25209 bp, 20 predicted proteins | sample 1539691 | NCBI WGS metagenome assembly OCTX01 (sample SAMN02144231, study PRJEB22623) | gut metagenome | biome: sheep rumen | host: Ovis aries | place: New Zealand
CTTTTTCAACTGGTTCTTTTTCTTCTACTACTTGTGATTCTAAAGTTACATCTTCAGCAGTAGGTTCTGAAATAATTCCACGTTGTTTGTGTTGCATCTTTTCTTTTTCTAGTCTTTCTTCTTCTTCTAATTCAGCAATTTTAGCATCTATTTTCTTAACTAATTCATCAACATTAAATCCATTTTGAGGTTTTGGTTGTGGACCAAAAAGTGCGGCTGGATTAAATGCATTCATATTCATTTCATGATCATCTGTATTTCCGTTTAACATATCATTAATTTTCTTTTCTCTTTGTGCTTCAACAAATGCTTTTAAATCAAATATATTAACAGGTTTTGTTTCACGAGTTGGATAATCAGCCTTTTCTTTAGACATACCCCACTCCATTTTATGATCATATTTAAGTTTTGTTTTAAATGGACGCATTCTTGATCTTAATATTAATGCTTCCTCTTCTTTAAAGTTTTGTAAATCAGTTACTGTAATAAGTGGTCTTGAATCAGTTTTATCATCTTTCTTAGATTTAACTTCACCACACATTTTACTTATTTCTTCCAAAGCAGCAAGTTCTGTACTTAATAAATAAATTGTATTACCACAGTTACCTCTTATTGTTTCTGCTTTTTCTTTACCATAAACATCGTTCAATTGAGAGAAGTTTTGAATAATAAATGATAATCTAATATTTCTAGAACGAGCAGCTGATACCATAGAATCAACATCTGAAAGTGGTGGCATATTTGCGAACTCATCCATTAAGAAGTTTGTTCTATATTTTAATTTTCCACCTGGATTTTCTTGAGCTACTCTAACTAATGTTTCATAACATTGTTTTAAGAAAATTGTAACTAAAGGATGATAAGTTTTCTTTTCATCTTGTACAACTATAAATACAGCTGTTTTCTTTCTTCCGATTTCCTCCATATCGAAATCACTTCTTGATAACATTTCAGATAAGTTATCACGAGAAGAGAATAATTGTATCTTTTGATTAAATACTGATAAGATACTTCCTTTTGTTTCATTAGGAGCGGAAATAGTTGAATTAACTTTAATGCTTTCAGTTGAAGTAGGTGATTTTGTACTGAAATATTCTTTCATGTAATTAGTTCCACCTATACGTTGTTCTCCAACACTAGCCATGTAATTTATACTATTTATATTAACTTCTTCTTCTTTGGCATCTTTAAATAAAGCGAATGCTAAACCAGCAAAATAATCGGCTGAAGTATTTTCCCAGAATGGATCATTCGCCTTACTATTTTCATCATATAAGATATTTTTTGCTAAATCCTCTAATAACTCTATTGATTTATCAATATTACCTTGTTCATATAATTTATATGGAACAGTAAAAGGATTCCAACAATTTCCACGTTCTGGATTACGGAAATTTAATATTATTATATTATATCCTCTTTTTTCTAATTCCTTAGCTGTACCTTCATATAACTCACCTTTAGGATCTGTTATAATCATTGATTCTCCAGCTTTTGCCATAATATTAATAAATGGGAATGATAATCCTTGAGATTTACCACTACCTGTTGATCCAATAATCATATTGTGATATCCACTAACATCTACCCATACTTCTTTACCATTATTATAAAGTGGTATACCACCTTTTTGTATGTTATCATCAGTTGGTTTAATTACCATAATTCCATCGGCTTTTTTCATTTCTGAATCTTTACACCATCTAGAATATCCTTTTTCGTCTTTTTTACCAACAGCAACCCCTATTCCTTTTTCTCTTTCAAAAAAGTAAGAAGAAACTCCTGTGATTGCTATAATTAATATAACTATATATAATACTACTACTAAGAAAAAATCACTTGTTCCAAATATTGGAAGAGGATTTAAACCACTTAGAGTACCATCTTTTAATATAGAAAGTGCATTTAGTACACCCACTGAAATTATATAAAAACAAAAAATAGAAAAAATTACAAATATAAATATATCTTTAGCTTCTGCCCTAAATTTTAATTTCATATAATAACCTCCACACTACAACAATTATATCATAATTTTAATTAAATAAATATACTTATTATCATTTTATTTAAAAAATAAAAACAAGCATTTAACTTGTTTTTATAATCTATTTTTTCGTTTATTAACACTTGAAATATAGAAAGTTAATCCAAGCATTAACATTATCACTGAACCAAATATAATTATAGCTATATTTATGAACATACAGTTAAATTTTTAAATTTATTATTTTGATATTTAAATACTTTATAACAACTTTTACTTCCTACAAGTTCTATAGCTAATATTTCTAAATTATCATCACCTAAAGCATCTAAAACTTCTAATAAAACTGTATCTCTTGTTGAAGAAACTAATATATTTTTATTGTTAATATTAACATATACAATAGAAATAGAATCCCCTTCATAACCATAATCAGTTTTTAATGAATAAATTAATTCATTAATATCATCATTATTTATATCACAACTATATTTTGTTAATACAAAATCAGTTTTATTATAAGTAACATTATACTTTTTAAGAATTTCATTAGCATTTGCAATATCATTATCATCTATAGTTTGATTAACTAAATTACATATTTTCATATTCTCATTATAATTATTCAAAACTAATTGCCCATTAAAATTTATTGGATTATAATTATCATCATAAAGATATTGTTTTTTTCCTTCAAATCGATAGTAATATTTTCCTAAATACTTACTACTAGAAAAAGCATAATACTTTTCTTCATTATACTTTTTATTTTTTACTGAAAGAAATCTGTTATTCTCTTTTTTTAACACTGTATCCGTATTAAATATAATATATTGATTTTTTTCTTCCTTTTTTGTAGTTTTTTTATTAGTATTTTTTTTACTACCATTTTGTTGAAGTACAAAAAACATCACTAGTAAATATAATAAAACTGTAATTATTATTATAATATATTTTTTCATATAATCACTCCATTATCCACAAGGTCCATTCCAAGTTTTACAATATTTAGTACTAAATAATCCACTAATATTTGTACCATATTCTATTTTATTTAATATTGAATCATCCGCTTTTTTGATTGAAACATCCATCGCATTTGAATTACCTGTTTCATTATAGCTTAAATTATATAAATTAATAAGTGGATTATATCTATAATTTTTATTCCATTGTTTATTATCTACTTCTTCATCACCTAGCAATATAGTAAAATCCAAGTGAGCAGCATAAGAACCGCTTCCTGAAGGTCCCCATCCATTACTAGCAGCAATTTTTTGACCTTTTTTAACAGTATCACCTACATGTACTAACATATCACCATGTTGATATCTAGAAAATAACTTTTTACCATTATATATACCATGATAAATTGTTAAAGTATGATAAGTACCAGAAGCATTTACAACTTCACCGTCTGCAATACTATATATTGCTTCACCTTGACGTGCTCTTACGTCTATCGCATCATGAATAGCAGTACAATTTGTACAAGATCTAGGTCCAAATGGAGAAGTTATATAACCACTATCAGTTGGCCAAATGAAATCACCTGGAGTTGTAGAGCCAACACTTTGACAACTTTTACCTGTTGAAGCACCAGGATTTCTTGAAGCATATTCTTTCATCAAAATTTGATTATAATCTTTTCCATCTTTTCCTAATTGTGTAGCTTCATTTTGTGACATACATATACCAGGTTCACAAAAAGAACATACATCATAATCTGCACAGTAAGGTGTATAAATTACATTTTCATTAGAATCTTGTAAAACAATTCCATTTACTTCACTAGCCCATTTTCTAAAATCGCTATCCTCCGCTATAGCATCTTTAGACCATGCTTTACTATGATCAACACCAGAATAAACAGTATCACTAGCAGAACGGCTATTACTCCAACATCCTTTATCTGGATTACAATATACTTGATCATTAGTACAATTTCTCATTTCTATAATATTTTGACCATTTTCTGTTTTTATTTTTCTTCTGTTAAGAGTATAACTTCTAGCCGCAATAACTTGTGCTTTAAAAGCATTTTCATTTGATGAATTTTCAGCATATGCAACACCTAAAACATATTTTTCAAAATCAACTAATTCCTCTCCTTCAATTGGTATTAAGCTATTTTTATCACATTTCATTAATCTAATTTTTATATCAGAATATTCTTTTCCACCAACATTATATTCACAATTTAAAGATATACCTGAACTTGATGAATCATCTCCTGTTCCACCAAATATTGTTGAAATAAATATTGGAACAAATAGTATCAAAGAAATTGTTAATACAGCACCCCAGAAATAAGGAGCAGTTACAGGATTTGTTGCGATTGCTGCAATACCTTTCGCAGCTGCAGAACCAGCTTTTTTTGCTGCACCTCCTGCTGCTTTACCTGCTTGTTTAACACCTTGTTTAGTTGCATTTTTAACTTTGTCTTTTGCAACTTGTCCAACTTGTTTTACTTTATCTTTCGCATTATCTAATGAGCTAGGTTTTTCTTCTAATCTATCACTTTGATCTATATTTTGTTGTTGTTTTATATTTGTAGGATCATTTAAACTAGATTTTTTATTAAGTGTATTTGATTTTCTATTTTGTATTCTTGAAATTGCATTTTGATTTCTTTTATTAAGCATATTTTCAGGCTTTTGTTCTCTAAAAAAATGACTATTATTTTTTATAGCTTTTGGTTTTTGGTATTCTGATACTATCTTTATTTCTGCATTAGAATAAGAAGCATCAGAATTTTCTGATGCTTGTTCTTCATCAATTTGCTCAGTAATTAATAAATCTTGGTTTTCTTTATTATCCAAAATACCACCACCAAACTTATTCTACTATAATCCTCCGCCAGTTCCAAATGAATCTAATTCTTGTTCTGTAGCTATTACTTCTATTTGCATTCTTCTACTACCACAAACAAATAAAGCTTCACCTTGATTATAGTGCTTGATACTTTCTTTTTCATTATCGTTTAAATCTATTAACTTAGATAAATCTTCAACAGCTTGTTTCTTAAGTCCCATTACAAGATAATATGAAGCATTATCAAAAATTGCTTTACCTTGTGTTATAACATTAGGATCACTAAAGTCACTTGGTTGTTGAGTAATAATGATTGTTCCAGTATTATATTTTCTAGAACGTCTTTGAATTTGAGCTAAGAAATCAGCTCCTAAAGTATTATTAGCAGATAATAAGACATGAGCTTCATCTACAGATAATACTGTATCAATTCTTCTATCTAATGTAAGACCCCAAGCATATTTTAATATATTAAAGAAAAGTGCATTTCTGATATTTACATCAGCATTCATTAATTCTTTAATATTGAAAACTATAAATCTACTTCTTGGTTGAATTGTTGTATGACCATCAAAATAGTATTTAAGTTCTTTAACTATTGGTCTTACTTTCATTTCTAATTGTTCTAAAACTTCTTTTTCACGAGTTTTTTCTGTCATTGAATTAAGTCTACCTTTAATAGTTGCATAAACATCTTTAAAAGTTGGATAATCTTTTGAAGAGAACTTAGTAAAATCTGATTCAAAATTCATTCCATATCTTCTATAAGTTTCTGTAACAATTTCAGTAAACATATTTAATACATCTTCTGTTATTGATGGATCATAGTATTTCATAAATGCTTTTATTGTTTGAAGAGTTCTTGTAAATACTGTATATCCTAATCCTTTTTCTGCTTCTTCTTCATCAGCATCAATAACTACTTCTAGTGGATTAATCATTCCATAATTACCACCTTTACCTAAATCGATAAAGTCTCCACCATAACGTCTTGTCATACCCTCAAGTTCACCTTCAGGATCTATACAAACTAATTGACAACCATTTCTAATATGAGTTCTAAATAGAATTTTTGCAGCAGTTGATTTACCACTACCAGATGTACCTAAAATAATCATATTAGCATTATTTCTATTATGTTCTTTTCTTATTTTATATAAGAATTGATTAAATAATATAACTCCACCAGAGAAATCTACACCTAGTAATGTTGAAAGTCCTGGATCTTTAATACTATCAAATATAAATGGATACATAGCCGCAATAGTTGGACTAGGTATTGGTAATCCAATTCTACCTTCTATTTCTTGATCATCATAGATTGGTAACATTGATTTAAAAATATTTTCTTGTTCAAAACGAAGTGGAAAAGCACGCATTTCCATAGCTTCTAAGTAATTTCTTACTTGCATTTTTTTATTATTTAATTCTTCTTCTGTATCAGCAGTAATCATAACATGCATTTGAAAATCAAATATTCTAGCTTGTGATGCTGCTAATTGAGAAATAAATAATTCTAAAGATTCATAATCTTGTCTAATTGATTCTTGATAAGTTAAGTCTTTTTCATGTTGATATCTATCTTTTAATAAAGCAACTTCCTTATTTAACATTTTTCTTAAAATAGAAAATTCAACAGGTATATGCTTTATAACAACTTTAATACCAGACATACTTGTTAAATTAGATAAGTAACCTGGAGTAATAATTCTTGGATAAGATATAACTGTTAATATAGTCGCATACTTATCACTAATTATAAAACCATTTGGTTTAAACTCTAACCCTTTAGGTGCTATTTGTGATTTTATACTTGTCATGCAAATACACCTCCAAAATTAGTAGTTTGTCCACCATTTAAGAAATTATCTAAAATAACTCTTAAATCATCATTAGATACTTGATGCGAATTTAAACCAGCATTCGCAAACATAGTAATTAATTGTCTAATTCTTTTATTTAAAACTTCTTGATCTTTATGTTTAAATAATACGAAATACTCAGTATCAACAACATTGTTATTTGTAAAAGTATTGGCTTTTTCTATATCTTCAAGAATTAATTTCCTAACTACAGAATCATTATTTCTTGAATATAATAATTGAAGTTCTGATAAGAATACATTTATATCCACTGGTCTATCTGCAGCAATAATCCAAAATTCATAATCCATAACATTATAAACATTTTGAAGATTAGCTATTATTGCATTTTGAGTACCTGGATCAGAAATAAAAATATTTCTTGGTACAATTTTTAAACCAGTAACTTTTTCATTATTCTCTAAAACTATAAAACCATTAGTAATATTTTTAATAGGAACATATTGTTCTGTATACTTAGTTTTTACCGTTTTCTTCTTTAAACTCATCTTTCACACACCAACCTTTCCAAATAAATCTTTGTCTTGTAGTATAGAATGTCCATACCGATATCAATAATGTTAATACATTATGATAATGTAACAAAGGAAATACTAATAACCCAGTAATAAGAGCAGGGGAAACAACTAACATAAGTATAACCCAACTGTCTACAGATTGTACTAAAGACATCAGGATCAAAGTTGTTATAACACCACTACCAAATAATATTAAATCAAATTTATTAAACAAACCAAAGATCAATAATGATCTTTTAGAGTTTGCTGGTATTAAATACTTTCCATTATTCATTTGTTTCACCCACTTTTTAATCTATATATTTTATTATTTTGAACCTGGTTTTGCTATATTAGATTGCTTATCAATATTCTTTGATAATTTATCCTTTTCAGCAATTCCTTCTAAACGTTCATTTTCTGAATCTTGAGCTGCATGTAAATATCCTAAAGTAGTATCATATAAAGATTTAAATTGTTCAAGCTCATCATGATTCATATTGTCAAGATAATTTGTTTTAAAATTATTATATTCGTCGCGTTCTTTTATATCTAGACTATTAACATAATCTGAACTATTATTTCCATATCTTTCTTCAAATGAAAGATTACGTTTCCATATATTTCCACCATTTTCGTTCATTAATGAATTACCATTTGCATCTTTAGCAATTTCACTATGTAAAACTTTACTTTTCATCATAGCTTCTCTGATTTTTTCTGGAGCATTGTTTTGAGTTTCCATTGCTGCTTTATAAAATGTATTTCTTTGTGCTTCAGCATTTTGAATTCTATTATTTAAAGTTTTAATACGGGTTTTCATCTCATCGGTTGATCCACCTTTTCCCCTATAACCTATAACATCAGTATATTTGTTATGAGCCATAAATCGTCCTTTAGCAAAGGCAGGTTTTTCCCAACCTAGTGCTTGTTCTACTTTGTTAGGTTTAACAGCGCCTTGTTTAATTAAGTCAATATTTGTGTTTCTATCATCACTAGCTTTTTGAGTTGCATTAATGCTTTCACGAAGAACATTAAATTTGCCAGATTTACCAGCACCATAACCTGTTCTAAGTCCATTATAAGCACCATAAGTTACACCTTGACCAAACGCATTTAAAGTTCTATGTACAGTTTTACCTAATGTTCTATCCTCAGGTTTAAATTCATTATTTCTTCTTTTTCTTATATTATTTGCAAGATTTGCACCAGGCGCCAACAATGCTCCTGTTGCAAGAGCTGTTGCTCCTCCGATCAAAGCACCATTTATTTGCTTACCACCTAATGCTTCACTTTCTATTTTCTTAAATGGATTTAATGTGAATGATCCTCCAGACATTTTTAATCCAGGGAATAATTCTTCTAATAATTTTGGTAACTTCTTAGCAAACATAAGTGTACCTATTATTAAGATAATTTGAGCAAATAAAGAAATATTACCATTTCCAAACATTTTTATTACATCTGTTTCACAAACACATCCTATAAATGAAACAGCTAATGTAACAACTCCTATTCTTATAAATAAACTTAACCATGTATTAAATAATTTCTTACCCCAACTAGATAACATTTCTGAGCTTTTACCATCTGGACTAACATAAGAAATTATTGGAATAGGCGCTATTATTTGAAGTAATAATAATGTAAATGAACGAACTACAACATCAAAACAAAAACTTAATAATATTAATAATACTACAGCACCTACTATAGTAGCCCATAGTCCATATCCAGCAAAATCAATATAAAAATTGTTATCCATGAATAGAACATCAAATGCATTACCTGCATCATTTTTTGTTGCTAAACTTAAATATCTTTTTGCACCTGAAACAGTATCAAGTTCTGCATTATTAACTATTTCTTTTGCACTTAAACTAACAAGAACTCTTATAATAGTTGGGTTTTTATCATCTCTTGCAACATCTTCAAGCAATTCGGCAGCTTCTAATTGTGCTTTTACTTCAGGAGCTAATGTATAACCTCCATCAGCTTTTTTTAATCTTGTTCCACAATAGGATATTTTTTCATCTTTCAATTGATTTATTCCTATATTTTCATTTGGTTGAACAAATGGTTTTAATACAAGTAATGCAAAATGATCACCTTGTGTTCTAGTAATTGTTCTACGGATAGCCCCATCAGTTTTATCTACTTCTTCACACATTTCAGACATTTGTGTGAAATAGATTGGGTTACCCTCTTCATCATCATATATAACATCATTTTTATCACCCAAGATAAATGATTCAATTACACCTTGTTCTAATATTTCCGATTGAACATCAAATAGTACATTAAATATAGGATTGATTGACGCTAATAAAAGTATTGATATTATTACTCTTTTTATTATATTAGCTGCCCCTTTATTTTTGTCACCAAATGTTTCAGGAGCTATTATATATTTTAGGAATGAAATAGTTAGTTTAAAAATCATATATATAATTAGGACAAAGAATATTTTTTCACTAAAATTTTTCAAATAAGCATCATACCCATATAAATCCCTATCAGCTAAAGATACCATTAAATTATAAGTTGATCCCATAAATCCATATAAAAACTTACATATAGAAGCAAAAAAACTTCTTATAACTTTTATACCTTCTTCGCCTACTTCTAATGTCATAGCATAATTTTCAAACAAACAAATCACCTCCTAACATAATTTACATTGTTTATTTTAAACAAGCAAGATCAATAAGATTATCACCAGATTCTAGGATTCCTGCTAATTTAAGTAACGATTCTAGAATAATTGGAATAAATAGTATTGCTATTCCAACAATTAATCTAATTATAAAGTTTTTCTTAGCTTTAACCATTTTGTCGTCTTCACCAGTTATTACTACACTAGCAAAATCTATTGTAGAAAATACTACGATTAAAGCTGGAACAATAAATCTCATAAAATTATATATTCCTTTAACATAGCCAAAAGTCTTTGGCATGTTTTCACATTTAAATGCAACACCAGTTTGCTTTTCTTGTTTTCTTGATTTTTTCACTGCGAATAATGTATCCATTACTTCATCAGCCCAAATTTCTTGTTTACTTCTTGTTTCATTTGGATAATCAACCTTTGATGGCATTTCGCTATCAGCAGAATGTCCATTTTTATCTTGTTTAAATCTTGCTGGTTGTCTTCCACCAAAGGCATATACAGCATAACAAGTATATGACTTATCAGCCTCTGAACATCTTGGCTCATAAACATCTGGAGTAGCCTCATCTGGTTCAATATAATTATTTGGTATAACATAATAAACAACATGTATGTAATTAGGACAATCTCCAGTTACTTTTAAATCAGCATCTATAATCTTTGAATATGCTTCATTAGAATAAGTTTTTTCATCATTTCTACCAGTTGCTGTAGAAGAAGTCTTCTTTGTGTTAATATCAAAGAATTCTACCTTACCAGTATTTTTAGTTACTCTTATTAATATATTACTTTTTAATTGACCACCTTTATAATAACAATATTTATTGTCTGCTTTTACTTTATTTTCAAAGGCAAATATACTTATAAGCATTATTACAAATAAACTTATTTTTTTTATATTTAAATGTCTATTCATAGTCCACCTCTTTTTGTACAATACACCACATATATTATAACATAAAAAAAAACAATAGAAAAGATATTTCTATTGTAATTTATTAATTTACTATTTTGTTTTTGTTTTAACTCGTGTACAAGCAGTTGAATCACTTATAAAGCAATTAACACAGTTTACTGTATTAATATCTGAATTTTTATCAATAGTACTAAATACAAATTTAACTAAAAATACTATAAAGAATACTAATACAGCATAGATAAATCTTTTGATTAGTATACTTTGTGCTTTTTTCATATCGTCGTCTTTTTGAGCAATAACTGCTTTAAAAATATCAATCATTCCTAAGATTACTAAAATTACTGGAACAAATATTTCAATAAATGTTACAACAGTTCTAACTAACTCAGGAATTGCTGAAGAAAATTCAGCTCCAGAACCTCCACAAGTAACATCATATACTTCGTTTAACATAAAAGCTAAATTCATAAGTAAACCTCCTTTAAAGTAATAGATTATAACATCTAACAATATAATAATACTGTATTTTTACTTTTTTGTCAATATTATATACATTATTTTACACTAGCTAATCTTCGTAAATCCTAATTTATATAACAATTGATTTAATTCAGGACTGCTTTTTATTCTTTCATTAAGTGGCGGTAAATTGTAAAATACTTTTAAATTAGATTCAAATTCAAAATCACTTATGTCTTTATCTTTAAGTAAACTTTGATTTAATACTAATTTCTTATTTTGCATTTCACTTAATATATCTGGATTTATAAGAAGCATCTTATTCAATTTAATAATAGATGGTTCTAATAGATATATTATATCACCACACATACTAATAGCATTATTACTATTATTAACATCAATTAATATAACATCATAATTTTTTACTTTAGATATTACTTCAGCTATATTACCATTAGTTGTTGAAATCATATTTTTATCATTAAAAAATCTAAAATCTGATTTATCAACTTCTATAGCAACCACAGAATAATATTGTTCTAAAGTCTTTTTCATCATGTATGTAAGTGTTGTAGCACCAGATTGTTTAGCAGCACACTTTATACCCAAAATTCTAGCATTTCCATCAAAATTATTAGAACTTTCTTTTGGGGCACTTACTGAGCTAAAAATATTAGTTGGTTTTTGTTCTTCTACAGTTTGATTAATCAAATGTAGATGAGCAACATCCCTATAACTATTTGGACTATTATATAAATACATAATTCCATCCAAATTAGTTGTAAAATTATAAATTCCAAGCGAAATTAATTGTGACATAAATGTAGGTGATACAGTAGTAGAGTTTTCATCCAAAACTAAAATAACTTTATTCATATCTAATGATAAAGATAGTTTTTGCATAGTCTTAATATCTTTATAATTTTTAAGAGCTGTAATATCTAAAATCATTTTTTGAAAAAAGAAATTTTTGAAACTTGAAGCTAATTGTTCAGCATCAAATTCACCATGTAACTCTTTAATTACTTCGATATTCAAACCTTTTAACATATCACGTTTTTGATTTGAAATAATTACATTCACACTAATCACCCTTCATTTATTCTATTTATAAAAACTTTTTGTATTACCTGTTATTTTAAAATTAACCACTTTATTTACAAGTGGAAAATCCATTTGCATATATGTTATAACATGATAAAATGTGTTCCCATTATCTTCTCCACCATTTTCATAACACCTATAAACACAATAATTATATTCTTCTTTATTACCATGTAATCTTTTATCACAATATCTAGCAGTTGAATTAGAATCCTTATATATATCAGAAGCAGCAGGACATGTTTCTTTGTTTGAATACTTATACCCTACATCTTTTAAATATTTCCCTATAGGCACTGATAAATTTTTCTCTTCTTTTTCCTCTATTTCTTTTAATGATGGATCTTCTTCAAGCCAACCATTAAAGTCTTTTTCATCAGCTGTACAATCTGCAAAAGTCTGGCATTCTTCTATTTCATCGATTATATGATTTTTGATTCTATAAGATTTTGAATAACTTATAGCCCCAACTAAAAAAGATAATACTATTGCGACAACAGATGTCATAAGCGTCATAAGCAAAGCATTACCCGTTGATTCTCTCATATAGTATCACCTCTCTATAAAATGATATATAGCATGTGTCTTAGATCTAACTGGTATTTTTACAGTTTGATCTATTATAGGAATGTTTAAAGACATAAAAGTAACAACCTCTACTCTAAATTTTGTTTTGGTTTTATAATCTTTTTCATCCCAATAAATACAGTAGCTGCTTGCAGGATTACTATGATTGCCACTTTTACATGTTATATTACTTTTAACGTAACCTACGGTTTCTAATTTTTTTTCAATCTCAGCTTTAGCAAAGTCATTATATCCTTCGTACTTTTCAATACTTTCTGATATAAGTCTATTTACTTTATATGTTTTATAATAATTTAAAGAGGCAGTTAAAAAAGCAAATATAATTACTATAAAAATCACAATAATATTGATAGTTACAGAAAATCCTACACCTTGCTTCATAGCCTACCTCCTATTTATTAATATTTTAATTAGTTGAGTTTGCACCGTTAGCATCATTTACACAACTATTATATTCAGTTTGATTATAGTCTTTACATGTTCCGTTTTGATATGTTCCCCCTGCTGCTGCGCAACAAGAACGGTTACTTGTACCTGACATTAGATTTTTAACAATAACTGTACCAACACCTAAAACGATTGCTATTAATACAATTGTAATTACTGTCATATTTGCTTCTCCTGCTGCTTCTTTCATTCAATCACCACCCTTACTTTATACATTTATATTATATCTCTTTTTAAATATTTTATCAATATTTATTATTATACTTTACACACTCATCATGTTCATCATTGCGAACATTAGAAGTGCTAGTATTCCACCACCTGTAGCAAATAGCATTATCATGGTTTTCTTTTCCATTGTATCAAGACGTTCTTTATATTTATCTTCACGCATTTTATTTTGTAATACTGAAACATTTCTTGAAAACATTAATAATTGTTCTTGTTTAGCATCTTGCGAACCTAAACTTAAACGATATAAAAGTCTCATCATTCTCATCGAATCTCTAACTGGATATTCTTTAGCAAAATCCATGTATGGATCTATACTTGAATCACCAGCATCTATTTTTGCAATAAGTTTTTGTAATCCATCCCTAAATATTTCAGGAGCAGATTCTAAAGACTTTCCTAAAGCTACTGGTACAGTATAGTGTTGTACAAGTATCTCTAAACTTTTTAAATAATATGGTAACATTTGATTTATCGTTGACAAATTATTTCTATAATGTTTTTGTAATTTTGAATATGGACTTTTAAATACAAGTACAGCTAAAATAATAGCTACTAACATATTTAAAAATGTCATATTAGAAAAGAACAAAAAGTATAAAATTGCTACCAAGAAAATTGTTATTGCCGATTTTACTCTTTTATTGAATAATTCTACGACATTTATATTTTCATCACCATATTTTACTTTAAGCAAAAATTCATAATCATCTTCCATCATCATACTAAAATATGGTTCTATATCACTAACAAATTTTTTTGAATCAATTGTTTTTGTATAAACAAATACAAATATTACTATTATGGCTACTAAAATAAATTCTATCATTATTCAGCACCTACATTCTCATTATAGAATCTTTCACCATCAATTAAGAAATAACTATTTATTAATATGATCCCATGTAATAAAATTCTTACAAGTGCATTACTATCAAGTAATTCAATATAGCTTTCTTTACTTAATAAGAATTGGACTAACATTACCATTAAATATAATATAACCCCAAATCTTAAGAATTTTTTATGAAAAGTTGCTCTATCAATTCTATCTCTATATACTGCTTCAACAAGCATATCTATATCTTGCGACATACTTTCTAAAGCATCACTAGAATTTTTAGAACCTTCATTTGTTATTTGTAAGAATAATTGATGAGTGTTTTTTACGATATAGAAATCGTATTTATTATTGAAAAATTTAATTGATTCTTCAACTGTACCATTATCATAAGCCATATCAATCATTAGTTTTACATCAGATTTAACTGGATCTTCTAAAACACCTGATTCATAAACACCCTCTAATGCTTTAACAAAAGCCTGAGTTGTTGCGAACTCCATGATAACGTTTGTAGTATAAACTTGTATTTGTTCAAAAATAAATTCACTATATAATCTTTTATATCTTAAATAAGCTAAATAAGGAACAAAAGAAACTGCAAGTAGTATATATATTACACACCATATAACATTATAGAAATATAAATAAGATACTATACCTGCTAAAAGAGCAAATACAGAAACTTGGATAAGATATTGCTTTTTAGTATAATCTTGGCCTAGTTCTTTTATTTTTCTCTTCATTTGAGCATATGAATATTTATTTAAATTCTTAGAAATAGTATTTTGTTGAGCAAAATATTTTAATTCTTGTTGTTCATCATCGCTTCTTCTACTTAATATTACATAAGTAAATAATAGTGCGATAACTATGAAAATAATATATTGCATACAGTCCCTCCTTTATTCTTGATTAGCTTGTATATTTTGATTAACACTTTGTTGATTTACATTTGGCATTTGCCTATAACCTGGATTTACATTAACTGTAGTATTTGTCGGTACTGCAGTTTGTTGTGTATTATTATCATTTGCTTGTCTCATCCCACCACCAGAATGAGTTTCACCTTCTTTAATAATATCTTTACTTAGAACAACTCCTTGAGCATCTAAATAATCTAATAGATATTTTGAAGGTTGTTTTCTTATGATATTACCTGTTGTTGTTTTTCTATAAATTGTATTATATTCTGCTTTATTATCTTCTGTAACATAAAATTCTGTAACTTCCCCAATTTCACGTTTAAATTGACGAGTTTGTTTATCCATATAACCTCTTATATAAACACCTAATTGTATATAACGATAGATTGATTTTAAAAATTGATCTATATCTTGATTAGTTTCAAGTAAACTATACATACGGTTAGGTATACTTGCTGCTTTATCAGCATGAATAGTAGATAAAATATAGTGTCCTGAAGATATTGAATTTCTAACTGCTAGCACAGCTTCAGCACTACGAACTTCTGATAACAAGATCCATTTTGGATTTTGTCTCATACAAGTAACTAATACTTCTGAATAAGAAGCAATATTATTTGTTTTCATAGCTATAATATCCCTATGTGGGAATATTCTATCTAAATGAAGTTCCAAAGTATCTTCAATAGTAATTATCTTTTCATCTTCTCTAGTATGAGCAGCTAAGTACTTAACAAACTCTGTTTTTCCTGATCCAGTTTCACCACATACAATTATATTGCAATGACCTAAAACACATTGAATCAAGAAATCGTGTATATCTAATTCAATATAATCATCTTTCAACAATTTTTCTTTCTCTAGTCTTATTTTAGCAGGCGTTTTACGAATAACACACGCTATTCCATTGCTTGCTATTGAGTCATGAACGAAATTTAAACGTAATTCTGCCCCCTCAGCGTCAAGAAATGGGTGAGCCATATTAAATGTCTTACCCATAACGTTTGCGCACTGGAATGCAAGTCTTTCCATAAAATTGTCGTTCACCACATTATTATCTACTCTAAATAAACCTCTTGATAATGTCTTTAGCCAAAGTTGACCTCCATTACTGTATGAAATATCAGTAATATCATCATTATCAAGAAGAGGTTTTAATGGTCCAAAATCAATTTGGGAAAACATTGAATCATTCATTTATATTACCTTTGTGTTGTTGAAGTTGTATTATTTGAATTTGTTGTATTGTTTGTTGTTGCGTTATTTGTAGTTGTAGTCGTATTATTTGTAGTAGTTGTTGTATTAGTTGTTGGAACCTTAGTTGTTGTTTCTATCTCATCGTTTGGTACCGAATGAGAATTAATGAAATCTTTTAATACAGTAGATTTTACTACAGTTGCACCAGTTTCTTCCTCAACTGATGTACCATGTGGTACTGGGAATAATACTGCATTATAACCATCTAAATAGCTTGCTTTTCTAAGTAATAAGAATACATCATTAGAAACACCAAATATTAAGAATGCTGGAGTTCTACTTTCTTGAGTATTTTCAAATACATTTTTACCATTTGAATCTTTAACTGCTAAAACTTTTACATTTTCAAGTAATTTTCCAACTATAATTTTTCCATTATCTTTAACAACTTTCATATAGATATCTATATAACTGTCTGGATAAATAGAGTTTCCATAAGTTGAATCCATACTAACTGGGAAGTTATATGGAACTTGTCCTTTCTCAGTTTTAGTAATTGCATAATCTGGTAAATCTTCTTTACTTATTACTGTGTCTTGGAAGAACATACTTCCTTTTGGAATCATAGTATTAACATTACTATATTTTCCAACAACTTGTTCTCTTGATCTTATTACATTTCCTCTTAACATGATAGGAGCAACGCTAATAGTATCAACCATATCATCTGTTATTTCTGTACGAGGTTGAATTGTGCTTGCAGCTACAGGAATACCTGTAATTGGATCAACTTGCTTCTTAATTTGATAATTATATCCAAAATATAATATAACAATTATAAGAAGAATACCTAGAACAGTAACAACATTTTTGTTCTTCAACATTTTTTGAAACGAAACCATTAAATTGTTCATATTATCTCCCTTTCTATTCTATTTATTTTAGTTTAATTTTTCCACAATCATATCAACCTTGTTTGAAATATCAAAATCCATAATCTCTCCAGTTGCGCTTGTTGATTCTGTTGATTTAACAAGAAGACTAACTTTAGGAGGATATTCATTGATATCATATATTTCAATAACATAAGTCTTAGATAAATTAGCACTTTCTGCGAATCTTCTAATAAAATTTTCAGTAAATTTTTCAGCATCTATTCTTACAATACCTTGGGAATAAGCATCCTTATCAATAGCATCATACATAGCTGATTCTGCTGTTTCTTTAAGTAAAGTGTAGTTTTGTTGATCAGTATTTGTTACATTTTGAAAAAAGTAAATAAGCAAAATTGAAATTGTAGCAAATACGATAATTACTACTCCCCATAATGATTCTCTCATTTATATTCCTCCCTAATTATTCTCCATAACATTTTTTAAATTTTTCTTCACTAGCACCTTTTGATAAACTTGAGCAAGCACCAACACTCTTAGATTTATTTATTTTTACATATTGAATGCCTTTTTTACTTTTAGCGCCATGTAAGAATTCACTAGTACAAGCTGTAGTTCCATTAGTACCACTACATTTTATACCATAATAATCTGATAATGCATGTTCTTTGTTATATTCCTCTTTTATTGCTTTTAAACTATCATGATCTAATGTTATTGTATATAGTGGTGTTTGATTATATAATGCATATCCTTGTGCATTTCTACCATTTTTTATAACTTTTTCAACATCACTTTGAAGCCAGTTTGGACCAGGTTTTCTAGTCAAACCTTTAGATCCAGGGAATGGATTATTTAAATCCACAGATCTAACTATTAAATCATTATATATACTATTTTGAGCTTTTTCACCTCTTGTTGTTCCACACGAAGTTTCTTTTCTACATTCTGCTAAATAAGCATCCACATCACCTTTTAGGTTTCCATTCGAATCACTTAAAGCTTTTGCAAGTCCATCAAGATCATCATTAACCGATACTCCATTACTCCTTAATTTACGTGCGACGCAAGCTTTATAGCAACTTCTAATTTCAATGCTACAAGTTGTTTGTGAATCAGATGAACCCACAACTTTTCCGGTTAATATTATATCTCCAGTAGAATCTCCAGTAGAATTTCTATCTTTTGCCCATGAATTACATAATTTTGGACATCCTATACAAGGACTATAACATTCGGATTGAGTACAAGTTTGTTTACTAAATCCCTGAGCCATACAATTAGAAATATCTATTTTTTCAACTTCTCCAGTTTGTTTATCCATTTTATAGCACCAATTTGAACATAACAATTCTTCACAATCTGATTCTGTATTATCTTCTTCATCAACGCATTTATTCCATTCATCAACTGGAACATTATAGTTTGTATTTGGACATGGATGACCACAATATCTTTTAGTACATATTGCTTTTGCATCCTCATATGATTTATTTTTCTTTTTTTCTTCATCAACACAATCTGTTATATCTACTTCAGTGTTATCATCTTTAATACACACATCTTTTGAACTTGGAGGGTAGCAATACTCTTTTTGAACTTCTTCACAAGTTCCGCCTGTACCCTTCCATACATCAGTGATAGTTTCACCTGCACGTCTTGAATCTGGAGGACATACACATGTAATTCCTACTTTAGCCTTACAAACATAATTGCTAATTTTATATCTTCCATTAGCACCTAATTCAATATCTGTTAATTTTAAAGGTACTTCTTTAGAGTCTCCATTATATTTAAGTGTTTTCTTTAAAGAAATAACTCCTTCTCCTCTATCTATATATAGACCACTAGATTTATCAGCATCACTATAATCTCTAACAGTTGAATTACCTTTATTTTGTAGACGGTTCTTTTTATTATCTATTTCTAAATTAACTTTTGTAACTACACTAAATGTATATTTTTTATTAGCTAAAAATTCATCTCTTCTATATGTTTTTTCTCTTCTATTTGTTTCTACAAGATTGTAATTAACTAAAGCTTTATTATCACCAGCAGTTAATTTAGCACCAAATTTTAGTTTTCCAGTAACATATTTTTGACCCTTGTCATATAAAATCTCTAATGTTTTTGTACTATTACATTTTTCTTTTCCTATTCTTCTAAATAAGAATTTTGTTTTCATTTCAAGTTTTAAACCTTTACTAGCGTTATATTTAGCTGGCCAAGCAAAATATCCACCATCAACTATATCTTTACCTAAAGTTTCAGTTCTTGTAATACCTCCAGGCAATTTAACACGTCCACTTTCTTTAACATATAGTGTGCAACCATTTTCTTCTGCTACTTTTGTACCCCATTTAGATATTGTTCCTTTTTTGTTTTGTTTATACAAATCACTATTAGTTTTACATTCTACATTATTTTTAACGACATCACGATATTCACCAATATTGTAGTCATCATTTTTTTCGCATGTTACATCCTCATATTCATCTTCAACCTTATAGCAAGTTGTTACAGTAGGGCTTAGCCCTACATCATATATATTAAGCCCGCATCCATGAGTTATTTTTTTACCTTTTTCTATTGTAGCAGCCAATTTAGATACACTTATTTTAGAACATATGTCTCTTCTCTCAGCCCACTTACCATTTTGTTTAGGTGCAGGAATACCGACATCTTTAAATTCTGTAAACAAATATTGTGATTGCGCATACTTACTACCTGTTAATGGATTAATATTTTGAATAGAAATCCATTGTTTTCCTGTCTTTTTAAGTCCATTTATAGTCACAGGTGTATTAACTTTATCAACTCCAAAATATTGAGCATATTCTTTTGGAGTCCAAAGTCTTGGTAAACTTCCAGTATAAGTATAATTCATAAGTGGTTCAATTAATATACGCCACCCTTTTTTTGCAGCTTTATTTTTATTAGCATATTCAGTTTCTTTTTTTAATAAAACTTTTTCTTTAACTTCTTTCCAACTATATTTTTTTCCTTTACCAGCATTAACAGATTTTACAATAAATTTCTTTAAATTTCCATTTATTTCTTTGTCATTATTCAAATCTTCTTTTTTATCATCAAAGAAATTTCTTAAAGTATCACTAGCTACTTTATACTTAAGATTACTATTTAAATCTATCCCTTCAGCTCCCCAATCGTCTGCTTCATAAAGATATTTTTTATCAATCTTTACATTATTTAATAAATAGTTAGTGTCATCCTTAGCAAATATAAAAGATGGGTAAACTTCTTCAAGCACACCTTTATTTATATAAACTAATGTAGCACGTAGTGCAAGGAATCTTCTATTGTTATACATACACATTCCTTTGATTCTACAGTCACCACCGGGTGCAATACCACCGACTCCACCTCCACCGATATTAGCAATAGCTTTTACACTTCCTATAGAAGTTACTAAACAAAGCGATAATACCATTATTCCTTTTAATATTTTTTTCATATGTCCTCCTTTTAAAACAACGAATCTTTCTTGTCTTTGATATACATAATTATTAAACAAATACCAGCTACTACAGGCAAAATAATATAATAATATTTTGAAACTTTTAATATTAATTGTTTTGCTGTATCAATAATATTTGTTTGTGCTTCTTTCTTTTTTTGTTGTTTCTCTTCTTTTTTATTTTTTTCAATATAATCTGAAACCTTTGTTTTCCATTCATCATATGTTACTTTTTTATTCAACCACTTATTACAATAAGTAAATGTTTCTATTCCATTGCATTCACTATTTTTATAAAAGTCATTGTAATATGGAAGTAACACATATAATCTACGTAGTTCAAATACACTGCATTTTTCAGATTTATCATATATAGCAAATTGATGTTCTCCAGAATTTAGAGTTGTTATAGTTACTTCTCCATTTGCTGTATATGTTTTTTCAGTTGTTTCATCTTCAAGTAATAATCCCGGTTTTAAATTAGTAAAAGTTATTTTGAATGTTTTACTACTTTCATCAAAAGTATATGACGTTGTAATATTCTGAACTACTTTTTCTAATTTAATCATCTCTTGATCACTACAAGCTGCATGCACTTTAATAGGCACTAAGAAAACTAAAAATAGCAAGATTATATATTTTTTTATCACACTATTCCCTCCCTAGTCTTCTATCCTATATAAAATTATAGCATACTAAATACTTAAAAACAAGCAATTTTTATTATTTTATAACATATTCATATTGGTCGTTTCTTATTAAAAATAATAGTGATATACTTGATGCATTTTTAATCTCATCTTTTATTTCAAAATAGTATATATTTGCATCATTTTGCTTTTGAGGAATGATTCTTTTAATTTGTTCATTCATAGTTTTTGTTTCATTATTTATTTTATATTTTATTACCGCATGTCTTTCAACTATGCTTGATAAATCTGTCTTACTTACTAATTTAAGTACTGCTTTATCATAATTATCTGTTAGTGTTGGAACTATATATTCATAATTATTAGCACAGTCATTACTTGAATAACATACTTGATAATTAGCTTTTATTTTATCTGCAATTTCATAAGAAGATATATTTAATTTTAAATTAGAATAACTTTGATTACTAATTATTAAATCACTTTTTAATTTTCCCGACGAAACTATTCCTTTATCAAATTTAGAAGGGTTTAATTTGATTTTTTTAGAGGAATATTTTATTAACATTTTTTTATCTAATTGTGATTTTGGTATTTCAAACACAAATAAATAGTTTTTATAATTATCAGATAGTGGATCCCCGTTATAATTAACACCTAAATCCTTTATAGCATCGCTATATTTATTAGTAACATGATAATTAATATCACCTATTTTTAATATAAAATCAGCTGTTTTAAATTTAATATTTTTATATGTTGTTTTTTTAACTCCCGCTTGTACTACAACTAAATAATTATCTGTTACAATTTCATTTTTATAGTTAGTATTTGTTATATAAGATTTTGTTATTACTAAAGATGTATCTTCAGTATTTATAACTGTATTTTCTTTATATACTTTATGAATAACATTTCTATACACATAGATAAAAGCTCCTACTAATAAAATAGAAAATACTAAAATTATAATATATAAAACCTTATTTTCTGCATAAGAATATTTTAAATTTCTTATGATTCTTTTAAAATTTCTTTTAGTTTTATTACTATCATAATCAATATCAAATTCAAATTCTTCATTATCAGTTTCATCAATATCTAATTCTAGATCACTAGCAAAATTAAATTTCTTTAAACTGAAACCAATTGCTCTAGTAAATAACATTATTGTACTAAATAATTGTGTTATAAAGCATATAGTTGTTAAATCACTAGCAAACTTAATAGTTTGAACACCTAGTATATGTAACTCTAAAGTTTTAATAATTGAATTATCATAGATATAAATAATAGCTATAATTATATAAGCAATTATATTAACAATATAAAATAATACAGGTTTTTTCTTAAGTTGCATTATTATAAGTATTATTATAGATCCAAAAAACACTAACAATGATAATCCTATAAACAATCCCGAAAAATATTTATTACTTGTTCCAGCACTTATAATTGTTTCAGAACTTGTTTGATACTCATTAAAAAAGTTCATTAAATTAAGTGTTTTGGATAAAAGATATGCACTACATATACCCAAAATAAAGTGAATTAATTTAAAGTTTTTAATTAATATACGATATGGTTTTCTTAGTATCACATTATCCCCTCCTATTATCAAATATAGTATAACATAAAATTTACAAAATAAAAAGAATTAGAAAAACTAATTCTTAACTACCCATGCATTTGGATGTCTTCTTTCACCAGTCGCTCCATATCCAACTGGATTATTTATTATTTTATTATTAATAATCAAAATACTTGAAGCTCCACCATCTAAATTAGCAGCATTATAAGCTTTATAACGTTTTAAAACTTCTATCATTTCAGAATAAGTTGCTCCACCTCTATATCCATACTTACTACCATTTCCATCAATTGTAATAAATAATACTATACCATCTTGTCTTTGAGCTATTACAGTTCTTGGATGTGCACCTGTTCCACCATTACCAAAAACTGTTGATTCTTTTCCGTTTATTATTAGGAAAGGTCCAAATGTTACAGCATCCATCATTCCTTTATTAATAGCTTCAGTTGGTGTATCTTTAGTTAAAACCAATTTATGATCTTTATTAAATCCAATTAATCCTTTACCCCAACGACTATTTTTTCCACGCCATACTACTTTTCCATCTTTTATAACATTACCTGTAGCACGAGCTCCATTACCATTTCCATTTAAGTCTTCAAAACCACTAGCATTTATACCAACTACCCCACCACTATTTTTTACAATAGTTTTTACTGTTTCACCAACTACACCTGGTTTAGAAGCTAGTTCCAAAGAAATCTTAGAAGGATCATAAACTACAGTTATATAATATGTTTTACCAGACTCTTTAAATTTGAAACTTTTATATAAATCATTACCTTTATTTTTCTTTAACACTTGTTTTTCTTCTTTAGTTTCAAAATTACTTGTTTGATATGTTCCTATTTTAATAGCATCTAAATCTATATCTTCATCTAGTTCAACAATAGTATTTTCTTTTAATACTTGATTTATAGTTTTTTCGCTATAAATTGTACGAGCCAAATATTTATGATTCATAGTAGCCATAGCTGTCGTAACTAAAAAGTTTTTAAATTTCTTATTAGGTCCATAAGCTAATAATAAACAAAATACAGCTATTATATCTAACACTATCATTGTTATTACTAATTTTTTACTTACTTTATACATTTTAACCACCTATTATATAAGGATTTGTTTTAGTTCCTTCACCCTTATTAATTTTAATGTTTTTTCTAAATACAAATGATGGATAAACATCTAGGTTTGTTCCTATATCATCTAAGAACAAAGCACCATTCTTATCTATAGAGTATATCTTATCGTCTTTTTTAGTTAGTAAAAATGAATTTTTGATATCACTAACAAAATAGTCTCCTACTCTTAAAATACCAATATATCCATAGAATTTATTGTTATATGTTGTTTTATAATCATCTTCATACATTCCTGTATACCAATTAACTTGAACTAAATCATTAGTATTAACATTCTTAATATAGTTTTTATTTAAATAGAACGCCAAATCACCAAAGTATGTCAAATTAAAATTATTATGGTAACGCGAAAAAGTATGCTTACCAACTGAATTAACTGATACAACTTTAACTCCAGCATTTGTTTTATCTACAACTCTAAATAAGTTATTATTATATTTTAGATATTCACCAATATATAAATCATTCATTATACTAGGTGTTTTTTCTTCTACTATATATGGATTAGAAGCACTACCATTACCTCTTAGATATTTTATATTCTTAAGAGTTATGATAGGTCTTACACCTAAAAATTCTGATTTTGTTTGTGACTTTGTTAAACCATTCTTAGTTACAACCAAGCCATCTTTACCCCAGAAATCATCTTTTATTATGTAAGATTTTTGGCCAACTAAAGTAAATGTTTTTTTATCAATTAAATTTACTTGCGTATTTTTTAAATATTCTTTTTTTAAATTAACAGTATAGTTTTCTTTTAACCATTTTTCTATGTTATTTTCACCATATTTTAACTTTGTTATATCATTATCTGTAATAACAACTATACTATCTTTATTTAAATATAAAATTCTATACATTAATCCACAATAATACAAATAATTA
>OCTX012285869.1_pt1 | contig 25208 bp, 53 predicted proteins | sample 1539691 | NCBI WGS metagenome assembly OCTX01 (sample SAMN02144231, study PRJEB22623) | gut metagenome | biome: sheep rumen | host: Ovis aries | place: New Zealand
AGGCTGCTTGGAACTACCGCAAGCCAGTCCGAAAACTATGGCGGGTTTGCTATTGATTCAGATCATACTGTTGTCGGTGAATATGGAGCGTTTGCTACTCCCGTAGCGGGCTGTCGTGGCGCGGTAATCTATATCGCCAACACATCCTCAACCAATGCCGGGTTTATTCTGTCAGAGGTTATGGTTGTAAAGAGCGAGGCAGAAGTCCCGTTCATCAAGAAAAACACCGTCAAGGATTACGATACACAAGCCCTCTCATTTGAGCATCAAGAAGCGGCAAAGGAGTATGCAAACACGGAGGTTATGAACTCTCACTTTGCTACCTATGCCAAGAGAAAAGCGCGTGTATCTATCATAGATGACGATGGGCGTATTGAGTTCTATAGCAAACTCCTCCCGATGATCCGCACATACAATGTCCCGATTGCAACCGCTTATGCCGCAGATACCAACGGCTGGCGCGGTGATGGGTCTTATTACATGACCGTTGACCAGCTAAAAGAGGTTATCGCTGCTGGCGGTGAAGTTATCGCGCATGGCACAACGAATCTGGCAAGTGTGAGTATTGAAGAAGCGGAGGCGAATGTGAAGCTCTGTCATGACAATCTCATGCGACATGGTTTTAAGAACTTTGATTACTATGTGTACCCGTCTGGTGGGAACAATGAATCTGTACGGGAAATGATTTCCAAGTATTTCAAAGCCGGGATTATTACATCCAAGAAAACTCCGGGCGATTCTCACCGCGCAAATATCGGCTGCATTGCAAACTATTGGATTAACCGCTGGCACTGCGGAGGTGCGTCTTATGATCCGATCGAAACGTCTGGGCCGTTTGCCAATCTGGACACATCGAAGATGGAATACTTTGAGGCGTTAATACAAGATGCAATCGAAAATGACGGCTGGCTGATCCTTTACACACACAGCTTTGAAATGGCAAGTGGTCAGCAGCCTACGGACGGCGTAACGCAGTTCCAGCGAATGGAAGAAATTATCCAGCGCATCCTTGAACTGAAAGCGGGCGGTACAGACATTGATATTATCACCGTTGCAGATGGTTTCAAGATGTTCGGAAATGCTATGCAGTTCGGAGATTACCTTGGCCCGTGGAACGAAACCGTCGAGCATACTCAGCCCGGAGCAGCTATCAACAAACTTGGGCAGTACGATTTCCCCACTGGCAACGCAATGTAAAGGACACTTTAAATCAACATCGGGAGGAGACGCCATGGCTATTTTAACGCATCTGATCGCAGCCGTTATGGGCGGATGCATCGGAGTAGTTGCCATCTGCTGCTGCATCGCAGGGCGGCACGGTCACGACAATCGCTTTGAGACCGATTTTTTTTACTTATCAAGTTGTGAGAAATTCCACCATCGGAGCAACAGCGGCTGGTAGTCAGGTAACGAATTTGAAAGTTGTTCGGGGCACAGACAGCTTTTCTATTTCTCTTAATGTAGGTAACTCAGTTTACAGATACCCGCCAAACATCACGTACAACTGGCGTCTCCTCTATTTCGGAAGCGACCCGCAAAATGACATCGTGGAGGTGGTATGATGAGCGTAAAGGGCTTTTATTTAAAAGGCAAAGTTGAAAAATATGATTATAATGACCTTGCCAATAAACCATCTGGCGAAGCGATTGACGAGTTAAAGAGTGCAATAAACACGCTGACACTCGGAATTGATGACGATGATGGACTTCTTTATTTGTATGTGAACGGAGTCAAACAGGGCGAAGGCATTGAGCTTGGTGGCACTGGTACAAGGTACACAATCACCTATAATCTTGCACCAAATATGATTTCCAGTAACACTGCCCGAAAAGTGCCGGAAGGCAGTGGATATATGACTACTATTAGCAGTTCCCACGTTGATTACCAAGTCGATGATATTTCTGTTTCAATGGGTGGTCTTGACATTACCGCCTCTGTAGTTGACGGCAGTATCATCAATATCCCAAGCGTAACAGCTGATGTAACCATTGCCGTCACAGCTGTGTATTATCCATCTGTTGATACTGATGTAAGCACACTTACAATTTCAAGTGGCGGCTCCGGCATATTAAAAGTAAAACTTCACGCACAACCAGTGGCGACTCAAACTGTCACTATCCATTCAGACGATTTAACTCTCAGCGCAAGTACGCTGAGTTTTACAACTTCCAACTGGAATACATGGCAGACTGTTAACGTAACTGCTCCGATCGTTGACGAAACTAAGTATTCATATATTGTGCTTACAAACAGTGATCCGTTGATGACAGAATCTTCTGTCATGGCGACAATAAAAGAGTTGGGGTATGAAGATTTGGTTGATACAACGATCCCTACAGAAGGAATGCACGTTGTTACAACGGATGATTTCACCTCCACTTCTGTATATGGTAACTATATTCGTCTGTATGGGTATAATGCTGAATATGACAACATCAAAATCCCGTCAACATTAGGCGGGAAGATTTCGTGGGTTGCTTGTACCAGCACAAGTCCAACAGCATCAAATACAACATTCTCTTACGGCAACACCACTATCAAGTATGTAACCTTTGAGGATGGGGTTATTTATCGTAGCGCTGGTGTGACATCTGGCTGCTCTGCTGATGGCCTGTTTCATGGATGCACTTCTCTTATTGGTGTATCAAACATGAATCCGGCTGTTACATCAATGACCAGTGCTTTTGCAGGTTGTTCATCTCTTAGATTTATTGATAATTTGTCCGAGCTTGTGAATGTGACAAGTGATAACCAAACTTTTATAAATTGTACATCGTTGGAATATGTACAAGATTTGTCTAATTGGACTAATGTTGGTTTGCAGAGGACATTCCGTGGTTGTACGAATTTTAAAAAGATTTTCGGTCTTCCACAACCGTCCTCTCCCAAAACATTTGAATATGCGTTTATGGAGACGCAAGTCGAAAAGGTTACAATCCCCGAAAACGCCTCAAGTCTTGTTTACTGTTTCCACCAGAACAGCCATGTAAATAATGTCACAATTCTGGCAGATGGATTGACCACTGCAAATTTGAACACTGTTTTCGGTGGTTCCCAGACGCAGAATATTGACGTTTATGCCAATGCTGGTAGTACAACGTATGAATCTTTGCAGAGTATGTTTGCAAGCTCCACAAAGGTCACGATTCACGATTTAAGCGGTTCCTCTTTGCCGTCTATTGTCGTGTGGGGCGATTCCACTTCATCCCCCAACAGGTCATGGATTGAATGGCCCAGACGGCTACAGACGAAGCTGGGTACGAGCGAGTATCTTGTGAAGAACGAAGCTGTTTCTGGCGAGTGTACTACCTCTACATCTGCAAGGCAAGGCGGCAACGCTATCCACACGAATGCTTTTGAAATCCCGGCAGATAACACGGCGGCGCTTGTTACGCTGACAACTGCTGACAATCAGACATTCTCCAATGCACCGATTTTTAGCGCTGGTGGTTCTTACAATCCGTGCAAAATTGGTGAAGTCGATGGCGTTATCTCCAAGAATGGAGCAGACTACTATTTCACCCGTGTAAACTCTGGTAATGCCGTATCTGTTGCAAGCGGTTCAATCGTTACATCTGATAAAGATACTGAGTTCAACGCCAGCGGTAATGTCATGCTCGTAAACATTGGTCATAACTCCGGATGGAATGGAGACGCAGCAACCCTTGTCAATCAAATGCAGTTGATGGTCAACCATTTCTTGGCGCTTGGTGGTACGGATTACATTATCACAGGCCCGTGGAGTGGCACATGGATCAGCACCAATTCCGGGTGGGCCGTTACGCAGCAGGTCGCTACTCTCGCATCAACCGCATTCGGAAATCACTGGCTTGATCTGCCAAGTGACATGGCGGCAAATTGCCAAGCAGACAACCCTGATGTAACATGGACGGCAGAAGATTTGCAGTACATTTCGCAGGGTAAAACTCCATTACCGTCATTAACGTATGATAATACGCATCCCACTGAAGCAGGTGCAAACAGCCAGATGCTTGCGTTTTATCGAAAGGGCGTATCGTTAGGATACTGGAGTTAAAGGACACTTAAAGTCACGGAGGATCGCCATGAAATTCCTAATCGGATGGCTGATCGCCTCATCCCTGGGGCTGCTGCTCTGGCATCCCTTCGGGCGTGCGGCGAAGAGAGGAGACAAGGATGCCCTACCGCAAAGTAACGTATCTGGAGCAGTGCTGGTATCTGCTCCGCTACAAAATCCGGGAGCTGCTCGGGAAGGAGAGAGACGATGACTGAAAATCAACTGCGAAAACGGATCGTTGACCAGGCCAAGTCCTGGCTGGGCCGCTCGGAAGCGGACGGAACACATCGCGTCATCATCGACGTTTACAATTCCATCACCCCGCTTCCTCGCGGGTATCGGATGACCTATTCAGACCCGTGGTGCGCGGCATTCGTCTCTGCTTGCGCCCAAGTATGTGGCCTGACTGACATCGTGTTCCCCGAATGCGGATGCGCTCCCATGATCTCCGCCTACAAAAAAGCTGGTCGCTGGATGGAAGACGATGCCTATGTTCCCAAACCCGGTGATGTGATCTTCTACGACTGGCAGGACAACGGCTACGGCGACAACATGGGCGCATCTGACCACGTTGGCCTTGTGGCAAGCGTGAGCGGCAACGTCATCAACATCATCGAGGGCAACTGCTCGGACATGGTGCAGTACACCGCCCGTCAGGTGGACGGCAAATTCATCCGTGGCTACGGTCTTCCCGATTACGCCAGCAAGGCAGACAGCGAGGAAGCGCCGGAAGTAGTTATCATCCCGGATGAAGGTGAAGATGTCCCTGCCACGGAGCCTATTGATGCGGCGCATCTCTATTCCGTCCAGCTTCCCCTGTTGATGATTGGCGACAAAGGGCCTTATGTCAAAGCGGCCCAGACGCTGCTGATCGCCCGTGGTTACGACTGCGGCAATCGTCCGTTTGTCGGTACGGAAAAGGCTGACGGCGAATTTGGCCCTGCCACACAGCGGGCCGTGGGATTCTTCCAGGCGAAGAAAGGCTTGGAACTTGATGGTGAGATAGGCGGTCAGACCTGGGCCGCTTTGCTCAAATTTGATTAACGGAGGAGAGAGAAAATGAAATTCCCTGACAAAATCTATGACGTACTGAAGTGGATCGTGCTAATCGTGATTCCCGCGCTGGCTGTCGCCTATGTTGGATTCGCCGGTATCTGGGGCTGGCCCTTTGCCGATGAAATCAGCAAGACCGCGAACGTGCTGTGTACCCTCCTTGGCGCTCTCCTGGGCATCAGCACGGCTACCTATTATCAGGAGAAGCACCTAAAATGAGCGACGCAGTAATCGTCGCCCTCATCACGGTCACGGCGAACGTCATCCTTCAGGTGGTGTTAGCCGGAGTCCAGAGCAAAGACCTCCTTGCGAAACTCCAGGCCGAAAGCGAAATCGCGGATGAAAAAATCAAGTCGGAGATCAAGGCGAACAACGCTTTGATCTATGAGAAGATCGATGAGCTTTCCAGGCGGGTGGAAAAGCACAACTCCGTTGTGGAGCGAACCTACAAGCTGGAGACAGAGGTAGCCAGACAGGGCGTCATGATTGAATCGCTGGCGAACAAGTGATTGATAACCCGATAGAGACATGATATAATTCGATTGTCAAATTATATCGAAAAGGGGTACAGAAAGAGTGCAAGAGAAAGAGCAATACGCAATCGACATTCTGAAAGCGCTGGCTACGGAGACCATCAAGAAGCTGTGGGTCATCATCATCCTGCTTATCGTGCTTCTGTTTGGCACGAACGCAACATGGATCGTGTATGAGTTGCAGTGGGAAACCGTGGACGTTACTCAGAATGTTGAGCAGGAAGCCGACAACGGCATCAACAGATTTGTGGGTGGTGATTACTATGGCGCGGCAGAGAGTGACTACGAGGGTCAGAACAAGGGTCAATAAAAAGACCGGGACGAAAAACCTTCGCATATGCAACGTGTGCCACGGCACGGGAGTAGTCCGCAAGAAATAACAAAAGCCCCGTGGAAACACGGGGCTTTTTCCCAAAGGTGGTGTAACCATAGACTACGCATTCAAAGCAAAGTGTGTCGGGGCGCTGGCTACCATGACCACGCGGGAAGTGTACGACAAGATTTTCGTGCCGGAGTACGGCAACCGATGGTCATACGAAAGCTTCAAGCGGCAGATGCGCAACTGGAAAAACAAGCAGTTTGCGGATGAGCGGACGCTATCTGCTGGCACGTTCCCTAACTTTACGCCGCACAACGCGACCGTCCAGGTGGACGCCAAAGGAAACATCACACAGGCGTGGATAAAGCAGGGCCAGGAAATCGACTGGCTTTATATCCGGGACATGATGGCAAGCGGACTCGTGAAGTCTGACATCAAGCCATCCAGTGTTCGCGGGGAACTGATGCTGGAGATTCCGCTGTTCGATATGCATTTCGGCATCGCCACGTTTGAAACCTATGCTGACACGCTTTCAGAAATCCTCGGCATCATTTCTGACAGAGAGTGGAACGAGGTCAATATCCTATTCGGTCAGGATGTTCTGCACAACAATGATATGCGTGGACATACGGCGAAGGGGACGCCGATAGAGAAGATTGATTTCGCGGAGGCGTGGAAAGCCGCATGGGATTTCTTCCGCGTCGTCATTGACGCTGCCCTTGACCACACGCAGACCGTGCATATGCGCTATTCCAGAGGAAACCACGATGAGTGCGCCGCCTGGTGTCTCTTCAAGACGCTGGAGGCGGTGTATCCGCAAGTGCATTTCGACGATGATATGTCCGTGAGAAAGTGCATCTTCTGGAAAGGGTGCTTCATAGGCTTCGGTCATTGCGAGTATACAAACAAAACATCCGCGCTGTTTCAGGACTTCGTCCTTGACTTTCCAAAGGAGTTTGCAGAAGCGAAGGTGCGGGAGATTCACTCCGGGCATCTGCACCGTGAAAGCATTGACGAAGGGCTTCTTGTGCGGAGGCTTCCGTCTGCCGTCCCGACCGACAAGTGGTCGAGTGAGAACGGATATGTGGGCGCGCACAAACGATTCCAGATTTTTGAGTGGGCCGAAAACAGGCTCCGGGCGGTATACTATGTCTGACTTCCAATACGACTATTCCCCGATGGAGCGACTTATCAACGAGAAGGTCACCGGTAGAAAGTGCGAACGCAACAGGGAGATCCTTCGACTCCGCTTCCTTCGCGGTCTTACCTTTGAGGAAATAGCAGAGGCCATGGATATGTCCGACAAGCAGGTCGGACGCATCGTCCACCGCTACGGAGACCCGCTTTTGCTGATGCTGGCAAAAGGTCTGTAAAGTGTCCGGTAAAAGTACATAAAGAGTCTTGCTTACGTCATGGTGAGCAAGGCTCTTTTTTTATACACTTTTTCCAGAAAGAGGGTGCTTCTATTGGACAGCTACGACAACGATTGGCTCTTCTTGGATGATGATTTGTTCTGCATCCTAATCGACGAATATCTGGATGACTGCCGGGAAGAGGAGGAGCGCGAGTGCGCCATGCAGAGGCTGGAGGATAGAGACTGATGTGGGAATACTACCAGCCGAATCCGATTCGCTTTGACCCGGTAGGGGACTGCACCGTCAGGGCATTGTCAAAGGCGCTGGATATCGACTGGGAACAGGCCCATGTGCTTCTGGACTACAACTCGTACATGATGGGCGATATGTCCAATTCAAACGCCGTTATGGCGGCAGTTTTGCGGAAACACGGATTTTACAGCGCGGCAATCCCAGACTCATGCCCGGATTGCTACTCAGCGAAAGACTTCGCGAACGACCACCCGCACGGAACATTCATGCTTGGCTTTGGTAACCATGTGGCAACGGTTGTGGATGGCGTTATCTATGACGCTTGGGATTCAAGCGATTTGATTCCAATTTACTATTTCTATCGAAAGGATGAGATGTAATGGCATTCCCTTACCAGAGTTATCAGAACCCTTGGCAGCAGGGCTACTACCCTGTGTATCAGCAGCCGCAAGTACAGCCGGTGCAACAGCCGGTACAGCAGAGCTACACACCTCCCATCACACAGAACGGAATCATTTGGATTTCCGGGGCATCGGAGGCGGCAATGTACCCAATAGGTCCAAATGCCGCAGTTGCCCTATGGGAGAAAAGCGGCAAGACAATCTATCTCAAGTCCGCTGATGCGACCGGCAAACCGACCATGCGTATCTACGACCTCGTAGAACGCTCTGATGCGGCTTCTGAGGGTACTTCTTCTTCGGATGGCAAATTACCCGCCTACGCCACAAAAGACGATCTGGCGGCTGTTGTGGGCGTCGTGAAGGGCTTCGACGAGTTGATAGCCGGGATGAAGTCCGACATCGAGAAGATGAGCGGCGACCTCTACGGCATTGCCGGGAAGAAGCGTGTCGTAAAGAAGCCTGTGGAGGTGGACGAGGATGAATAACGCCGTTGCAAATCCCATGCAGTTTTTACAACAGCTAAAGCAAAACCCTGTCCAGTTCCTGTTACAGCGGAAGATGAACATTCCCGCTAACATCGCCAACGATCCCAACGCTATTTTGAACCACCTCTTGCAGACGGGTCAGGTGTCACAGGACGCTGTGAACCGCGCCTATCAGGCAATGGGGCAATTTAAGAGGTAACCTTTTGCTCCAAAGTGCAAAAGTTGCCCCCTTAAGTGCCAAGTTTGCACTTTGAAATTGCACTTTGAAATGTAGTTTATTTTTCTCCGCGAATTATATGAAAAGTGTAATTGGTGGAGAAAATAGAATCTGCCAACTATGTATCTTTTCCGCTATTAAGTGCGCATAGATAGCGGCTTAGAGACCCCGTAGTAAATCTGTCTGCTACGGGCTTACCCCAAATAGTTATGGGGAGAAAGGAAACAACTAAACAATGGACGAACCTAATGGCACTCCCTTCACCATGCCTGTTGCACCTATGTACGGCAATCAGGGCGGCTTTGGCGGCTGGGGCGGAGATTTCTCGTGGATTCTGCTCCTCGTTCTGCTCTGCGGCGGCGGCTGGGGCGGCTTTGGCGGTGGCTTCGGCGGTATGCAGCTCGGCTACGATTTCCCCTGGCTCCTGAACGGTCAGCAGGGTATCAACACCAACGTGTCTGATGGATTCCGTGATGCCCAGCTTCACGACTCCGTGACCTCCGTTCGTGACGGCATCTCCTCTCTGGCCCAGCAGCTTTGCTCTTGCTGCGGCGATATGCAGATGAGCCTCGCCAACGGCTTTGCCGGAACGACTGCCGCTGTTACCGGCGCTCAGAACGCCATCTCCCAGCAGCTCTATAGCAACGAGCTGGCCTCTCTGAACCGCAGCTTTGCGGAGCAGACCGCCAACACCGCTGGCTTCACCGGTGTGCAGTCCACTCTGTGCGACATCCGCTACGGTTCCGCTACCAACACCAGAGACATCATCGACAGCCAGACCCGTGGCACTCAGGCCATTTTGGACAAGCTGTGCGCTCTGGAGCTGGATGGCTACAAGCGTGAGGCGGCTGATCTCCGTCAGCAGCTCAACATGGCCCAGCTTGCGGCTTCTCAGACCGCTCAGAATGCGTTCATCTCCAAGGGCTTCTCTGACGAGGTTGACGCTCTGTACAACCGTCTGAGCAACTGCCCCGTCCCCACTACTCCCGTGTACGGTCGTACCCCGATTTTCACTTGCAATCAGAACGCCGGGTGCGGCTGCGGCGCTGGCTTTGTGAACTGAGGTAACTGCTATGGCAAAGTATATTACATCCACCGACCAGAATGTGGCGTTGAATAACACCATTCCGTTCGATGTCGTATCTATCCCGTGCAACAAGGGCTGTGTTGTCCCTATTACAACCGGGGTTCTTACTTTGCAGGGCAGCAACTCCAACAGATTCGCAAGGTATGAAGTGAAGCTTCAGGCGAACGTGGCGGTTCCAGAAGGTGGCGCTGTGACTCCGCTGGCTCTGGCTATCACGCTGAACGGCGTTGCCATTCCCGATAGCGTGGCGATTGTTACTCCTGCGGCTGCCGAGGATGTGTGGCACATCAACACCTCCACCACCGTGACGGTTCCTTGCGGGTGCTGCGTATCCGTGTCTGCGGCTTACGTTGACGCCACAGAGGATGACGCGACGGTCACGCCTACCCCCTCTATCTTCGTGAGGCGCAGAGCTTCGCTTGAAGTTATCAGGACAGCCTAACGGGAAGGAGGACAACGATGGAACATCTTGAAAGCATTCTGAAACTCGTTGATAACGAGCTGGAGGCAGTCTCCAAGAACGGCAAGTTCCGTTCCCGCGAGGAAATCGACTCTGTGTACAAGCTGTTGGATATCGCCAAGGACACCTACTGCATCTGGCAGTACGAGGACGATATGGACGGCGAGTCCTACGACGATGGCATGAGCTATGAGCGTGATCGTTCCCGGCGCGGAAGCTACGACGATGGCATGAGCTACGCCCGTGGCAGACGTAACGCCAAGCGGGACAGCATGGGCCGGTACAGCCGTGAGCCTTACCGGGACGGTCGCTCCTACCGTGGGTACTCCCGCGATGGGAAGGACGAGTACCGCGAACAGCTCATGGATATGATGGACACCGCGCCAGACGAACAGACCCGTCAGAGCATCCAGCGCATGATTGACAACATGAAGTGACCCAAGCAGAGGGCGAGAGGATCTCCTCCCGCCCTTTTTTCTTCCATAATGTGGAAAATGATATAGCACAATTAGTTACGGAATTATGCCGATAACTGCTGAACCGTGAACAATTCTGGCGATTATACTATCTTGATTATATCTTTTTGTACTAAGGCGTACCGAATGCTCAAAAGATATAGTCACTCGGCGAAGTAAATATCGAAGGTGTTTTCTGGCTTGTTGAAGACGATTTTATCCACTATTGAGCGGAGGGCGATGTTCTTCGCTTCGCCTGAAATATCAGGGGATTTGAGAATCGACAGCACCTCCACGACCTTCTTTTGATAGGCGTTCTTGTCCACAGTGGCAGGAGCGTCTTTTTTTCGCGCATTTTCCAGCTTGGAAATATTTTCCTCCACGGACGATTTGACTATTTTGTACTCCTCACTTGAAAACGCGCCATCCAGCAGAGCAGTTCTGGCACGTTCCAGACGGGCTTTTTCCTGGGATATTAGTTTATCCCAGTCTCGCGTTATCTTCGCGTCTGGAGGCTTCTGAGGGGCAAAGGTGAAGGTTCTGGAGCCAATGGCCTGTTCCAATCCTTCTATCACGGCGGCTTCAGCTTTCTCCGCAACGATGAAGTGAGAGACTTTGCATTGGCAGCGCATATACCCACAGCACTGGAGGCGAAGAGACTGGCCTTTGGAATAGTTCGTACAGCTTATGAGCGTCTGCCCACAGGAACCGCACCGAAGCAAGCCTTTGAGCATATACACGGGTTTCCCTTCTCTTGCATACTTCACATTGCTGGAGCGTGATGCAAGGCGTTTCTGCGCGGCTTCCCACAGCTCCACGGAGATCAGAGGCTCATGCTTGCCATCCGGCATATTTTCCACCGCTTCCTTCTCATTGACATAGCGGTAGAGCCGATGCTCCTCATCTGACCACCTTGTTTTTCCGATGTAAGCCGGGTTGCAGAGGATGTACTGTATCGCAGTCAGGTCAAGTCTCTTGCCGAGGTTTGACTTTACGCCAGACTCATACAGCTCGTTGGCGATAGAGCGGAAGTTTCTTCCAGAAACATACTGCTCAAAGATCCACCGCACGATGTCGGCATTCTCGTTCGGAACGAGGATCTTGTCCTTCACATCGTAGCCAAATGGGGCCTTGCCCATTGCCTCTCCGCGCAGTGATTTCTCCTTCATGCCTCTCCGCACCTCACCGGCAAGATTGATGAGATAGTATTCGTCCATCCACTCGATGATGCGTTCAATCAGAGAGGAGAATGGAGAATCGCTGGACGGCTCCGATATGCTCTTGACTTCCACCTTCTTTTTGCGGAGGAGGTTTTTGTACATGATGGCCTCCTCCTGATTCCTTGCAAAGCGGCTGTATTTCCAGACGAAGATGCAGTCGAAGGGCGGGTTTTCTTCCTTTGCGGTGGCGATCATCAAGCGAAATGCCGGGCGCTTGTCCGCGCTTTTCCCTGAGATGCCGTCATCCTGATACACAAACTCATCCGGGATGATGTATCCTTCCCGCTTCGCAAAATCCCGAATCAGCTTGATTTGCGAATCAGGGGAATACTCCACCTGGTCGGTGGTGGATACCCGCACATACGCCGCGCCTATTTTTATATCATCCAAGCTATCACCGCCCTTCGTTGGTTTGGTTTCGACAGATGCAGAAAGCTATTCTGGCATTGTCGGCAAGAAGATTTCACAGTCCCTCGACTTCCCGGATGTCTTTGCCGTTGTAGAAGTCATCGTCCTCGATATGTTTGCGCTCATGGAAATAACTGCGAATCTGCTGGTCTCTATCATTCCTCGCGTTGATATAGACAGAAAATGTTCCATCCTCGTTTGTGGCGCATACGCCATGAATACCAACAGGAAGGTCAACGAGACGAACAAAGAAATCCGCGTCCTCCAGATAGGTCATTTGTTTTTGCTTTCCTCCTTATACCGCATAAGTCCAGCCGCAGTTTCCAGAATCAGGCTTGTCGGAATATCCTTCGCGGCGTGATAAAGAATCTTCATTTCCGGTCTTTCCCGCATCAACTGTCTCACATCAAAAGTGTCATCTTCATCATACTTTCTGTCTGGGTCAAACCGCTCGACAAATTCTTCCACAGGCATACCGGTAAACTCTTCCAGACGCTCAACTGACTTTTGCGAAACGACAGTGCCCTGTCTCCATTGTGTGAGCGTAGCGGAAGAAATCAGCGATACTTTGTGGAACTCCTTTTTCGTGATGTCGTTCGCCCTGCAATACTTGTCGATGCATTTTGCTAATTGCTGACTGTCTAATTTGAACAAATGAGACACCTCCAAATTGTGCAATTAGCTGAAACTAAGTAAAATTAGTTTTTGACGTTGACAAACTAAGTATCCGGTGGTAGAATCCTAAGCGTCAGTTAGAAATGGCAACGAAAAACTAAGCCCCCTGCTAATTGCGGACTTGATAGTTTGCATTGATTGTTGGCACTTTCAACTTACTACAAATCCGTAACAATGTCAAGCAGAACTTAGCGCGAAATCAGAAAAAGAAGGAGGTGATTCAATGGGATTTAGAACGGAACGCCTGAAAGCTGAGAAAAGTGTCGAGGATGTCATGAAGCACTTAGGCGTGTCCGATGCCGCCGTTTATTACTGGGAAAACGGAGACACGCTTCCGAGATCCGACAAATTGCTCAAGCTTGCCGAGTTCTACGGATGCACTGCCGACGCTCTTCTCACGGGCAATCCTACCAAGAAGCGAGTCCAATAAACAGGACAATCAAGAAAGGAAAGGTAAACATGAAAAAGCTTCACGTCAGAATCAACGGCGTAAGCACGTTGCTGATGAACAATCCACGCGGAGTTAACCCGTTAGACCCTATCGCCATCAAGCTTAAGGGCTACACAAGCAGACGCGATAAGACAGAAGAAGACAACCAAATTATCTCTGATTTGGAGTGGGAAATGCACATTTACTGGGATGATAGCATTGGCCTTTATATTCCTAACGAAGCCCTTGCAAAAAGTTTCTTTGAAGGGGCGAAGCTAAACAAGAACGGCGCAAAACTTCAGAAATTCTGCCAAATTATTGAAAATAGAGTTCCACTCGATATTGGCGCAGTTCAAAACTACGAGAAAATGAAGCTCGACAACAAGTTTCGGGACGTCCGTTCTGTCGGGCTTTTGAAGAAGCGAGTGATCCGAACAAGGCCGAGATTCGACACATGGCGGTGCGAATTCGATATGCTGTATGACGAGTCCGGTATCGATGTAAACGTAATCGGTCTGGCAATCGGGAATGCAGGAAAATACTTTGGGCTGCTCGACCACAGGGAGGCCGGTTACGGCAGATATGCCGCGTCCATAGAAGAAGTGCCGTTTTCCATCTAATTGAGGTTTTCGTGGCTCGGTCAGGCCCGGCAAGGCAAGGCGAGGCATGGCAAGGCAAGGATTCCAAGGCGAGGCATGGCATGGCTCGGCACGGCATGGCGAGGCACGGCATGGCGAGGATTTCATGGCGGAGCAAGGCTCGGAATGGCTAGGCTCGGCTAGGCAAGGTTTTCGAGGTTACAGAAAGGATGGTGAACATGACCAAAGAAGAAAAGCGTAAGGCGCTTGTAGATGCTTTCCTGAACGAGGCATACGGAACGACCTTTGAGCATTGGAAAATTGCCGGGATCATCGGGGAGCAAGTTGGTTCTCCGCAGTATCGGCAAATCGTCTCCAGCGTGAAGAAGGAGCTGCTGGACAGCGGCAAAATGATTGCAAGCGTACACAGAGTCGGCTACCGCATCGTGAACCCGGACGAGTACACAGACCAGTCCGCGAAGTGTGTTGTCAGCGGGGCGAGAAGAATCGACAAGGGAACGAAGATTCTGGAACACGCCCCGGTGAAGGACATGACGATGGACGGTGTCCAGCGGTACAACGCAGTATCCGACAGGCTCAGAATTCTCAAGGCCGCGATGTGCGGTGCGAAGGTAGAAATCAAGATGCTCAACGCCAAGCGTGAGCATCCGCTCAAGGCTGGACTGTAAGGAGGTAAACATGATTCAGAAAATCGAAATCAACGAGATCCCCGGTCGGCGTACCAGCTACAACAACGATGTTGCCACTGAGGTGGAGCAGTTCCACAAGAGCGACTGGGCTGCCTGTGAGGTGAACGCCGCAAAGTACAAGAGCGTCCACAGCGCAACGGCGGCGTACCGTCAGGCCATCAAGAACCTGAAACTGGACATCATCGCCATTGAGCGTGAAGGTCGGCTGTTCCTGGTGCGGGGGAACAAGTGAGCAAGATCAGAGTCCGGCTGTTCGTCCATGACAGCGGAAGCATAAGACCGTATGAGGATTTGAGCGAGGAGGAGCGAGAGGCTCTCGCCGCACGGTGCGGCTTGAGGATAGGGGAAACCCTGAACGACTACTTCAGCAGAAATGCGGCTGAGTATAATGCTGTAAAGTATTTTCACTTGACAGATGGAGGTGGAGCGTATGGACATTCCTGACGATCCCGTCATCAGACGGATGGAGAGAACCGGGTACGGATTCGACGATGAGCGCAGACCCATCTGCCCCTGCTGTGGGCAGGAATGCAACATCGTTTACAAGGATGTGTACCGGGAAATCCTCGGATGCGACGAGTGCCTGACGGCGTTCGATGCATGGGACGAGGACGAATGCATGGGGTACGACGAATGAGCGGCGTGACCGACTATGTGAAAGCAAGCGTAGACATCTTCTTTGAAGAGGGCCATGTGGCCTGTGCCTACTGCCCACTTCTGGAGACCTACAGCCGCAATATGTGCCGCAAAAGCGGCGAATTCATCGTGGACACAAGATACACCGTTGGTCGGTGGTGTCCGCTTAAATTTGACGAGGAGGTAATCAGTGGAACTGAAATTCAGGCAGCTCCGGGCAGATGAAATCGACTGCCGGGTAGCGCAAATCAAGCAGAATGGTCTGTCGCTTCTGCTGTACAAGGATGCGAGATGCGACATGAACATTCTGGACGAGACGGTAGGATGCCTCAATTGGCAGAGGCATCACAGCAGAGATAACGCCAACTGCATCGTCAGCATCTGGGACGATGAAAAGAAACAATGGATCGAGAAGGAGGATACTGGGACAGAAAGCAACACGGAAGCAGCCAAAGGTATTTGTTCAGACAGCTTCAAAAGGTCGTGCTTCAACTTCGGCATCGGCAGAGAGCTGTACACCGCTCCGTTCATCTGGGTCGGGAGCGACAAGTGCGAAATCAAGCAAGGCAACAACGGCAAGGCCGCTTGTTACGACAAGTTCGCCGTCCGGGACATCGGCTACACCGACGGCAAGATTTCCCAGCTTACCATCTGGAACACCACGAAGAACTGCGTGGCCTATGAGATGGGCAAGCGGTCGAGCCAGCCGAAGCAGAAGACCCAGGAACAGTCCGAGGATGAGATCATCCGGGCGTTCATCCAACACGCCGGAGAGAACGAATACGCCGTCTGCTCCAAGTGCGGCAAGGCGTTCTACGCATTCAGCAAGAAGGACGGCTCCGTGATGAGCGTCCACGATATGCTGGCGCTTGGCATCCGGGATCTGGGCAAGCCGGTGTGCAAGGACTGCTACAAGGAGGCTCTCCGTGAGAGCAAGGGTCGCTAATTATCTCTACATCGGCCCGAAGCGCGGGAGGCTGACGCTGGATATCTATGGTGACTTCCGAAGCCGGGTGGACGAGCTGAACGGCAAGGACTTGTGGCTCAAGCTGGAGCCGTACTCCGAGCCGAGAAGCAAGGATGCCAATGCGTACTGCTGGGTGCTTATCCATAAGATTGCGGAGAAGATGCGGGAAGCCCCTGTGGAGGTCTACAGAGGCTTTATCCGGGACTTTTCCTGCAAGACCACCGTTGTATGCGTCAAAGCAGAAGACGCCGCAGAAGAGGTCAGGAGCTTCGTAGACGGGCATATCGGCAGACTTGTAGACATCGGAGACAGCAAGCTGCCGGGATGTGTCCTGCTCCACAAGAAATACGGTTCCTCATCCTTCTCGCGGGAGCAGATGTCCGCATTCATCGACATCATCATAGACCAATGCCGGGAGCTGGGCATTGAAACCAGGACGCCGGAGGAAATCGAATCCATGCTGAAGGAGTGGAACAAATGAACTTCTGGATCAAGCATCCTGTGAAATGCGACATTGTAGCAAAAATCCAAGGAGACTACTGGTACTTCTGCTCGGTCTGTAACGGGCTGTCTCACTACGCATCAAAATACTGCCCCAACTGTGGGGCGCGAATGGAGGAAAGCGAAGATGCTGAATAAATTTGTCGGCATGGGCCGACTGACCAAGAATCCTGAGTTGAGGTACACCCAGAGCAACACCCCTGTGACGTCCTTCACCATCGCGGTTGACCGCGACTTCGGCGGCAAGGACGGCGGTGACCGCCAGACCGACTTCATCGACTGCGTGGCGTGGAACAAGACCGGAGAGTTCGTGGCGAAGCACTTCACCAAGGGCCAGCTTGCGGTAGTAGCCGGTAGGCTCCAGAGCCGCAAGTGGCAGGACAGAGACGGCAACAACCGCATCTCCTGGGAAATCATCGCCGACAACGTGTACTTCAGTGGTGACCGGAAAGCGGAGAACGCCGCCGATGTCTACGGCAACAAGGCCATCAGCGTGTCCGCTCCTGAGTTTGAGGAGATGGAAGGGGAAGACGGTGAACTCCCGTTCTGAGTATGCACCGTCCATCCTTCAGGATGACCTCTCCGTCTGCTACCTCTGCGGCAGGAGAGACAGGAAGCTGGACAGACATGAGATCTTTTCAGGCCCCTACAGGCAGAAGAGCAAGGAGGATGGCCTGTGGGTGATGCTGTGCCACATCCCATGCCATGAGGGGAAGAACGGAGCGCAGTACAACCGGAAGCTCCGTAATCTTCTCTCCGGCTATGCGCAGGAGATGGCGCTTCTGGAGTACGGATGGACGATGGACGAGTGGCTTGCCAGATACGGCAAAAACTGGCTGGAGGTGGAGGATGCCAAATAGAATCATTAAAGAGAGTATCTGCACCAGCGAGGATTTGAACGATCTGAGTCCAGAGGCAGAGATTCTCTTCTACCGGCTCCTCGTGCAAGCGGACGATTATGGATGCTATTTTGGCAATCCGAGTCTGGTGAAAAGCAGATGCCTACCACTAAAGTCCGACGATATCCACAGCGAACAAGTTGACTCTTGGCTTGATGAGATGGAAAAGGTAGGGCTGATTATCCGATACACGGCGGCAGACGGGCGAGATTATTGCCAGTTTGTGAAGTGGAGCAAGCATCAGCGTGTGCGGCAGAGCGAACACAAGTACCCGCAATATGACAAGTCGAATTGCGTTCTGAAATCATCTCGCGGCGACTTGCCGCAACTTGCGGCGAACGGCGGCGAAATGCGGCCTAATCCAATCCAATCCGAATCCAATACAATCCAATCCGAAATAGAATCCAATCCAACTGTTGAAGAGGTCGAGGAGTTCGCTCTCTCCAGAAACAGCAAGGTGAAAGCAAAGGACTTCTTCGATTACTACGCCCCGGATTGGAAGGATGGAGACGGTAACCCCATCAAGCATTGGAAGAAGCTGTTCATCTCATGGGAGAGGAGGTCAGGCGATGGATGTGCAAGCGATCCTACAGAAAGCGAGGACAGATTCGGATCTCTCAAGTATGACAACGAGTGAGGCGAATCTGCTGGAGTGCGACCTGGGCGGTATCGACTGTCCCATCTGCCACAACAGGGGGACGCTTCTGCGGCTGGAGAACGGGATGCTCTTCACAAGAGAGTGCGAGTGCATGGCGAAGCGGAGATCCATGCGGAGGATACGCAGGAGCAACATGGAGGATATGCTCTGCCGGTACACCTTCGACTCCTACGAAACGCCAGATGAGGAACGGCAGAAAATCAAAAGTGCCGCTTTGGATTTTGCAAACGGCAACAGCGGATGGTTTTACATCGCCGGTCAGAGCGGCAGCGGGAAGACCCACATCTGCACCGCCATCTGCTCCCGTCTGATCGACCGGGGGAAGGAAGTCTACTACATGAGATGGCGGGATGAGTCCAGACAGCTCAAGGGGATGCTGAACACCGAGGAGATCGAGAAGCCACTGGAGAAGCTGAAGCGAGTACCGGTTCTGTACATCGACGATTTTTTCAAGGGCGGGGCCAACGACGCGGATGTGCGGATGGCGTTTGAGATCCTGAACGCGAGGTACAACGACACCAGACTGCGGACGGTGATCTCCAGCGAGATGACCATCAAGTCCCTGCTGAAGGTGGACGAGGCGCTGGGCGGACGCATCTGGGAGCGGAGCAGCGGATATCGCATCACGGCTCCGCGAGAGAATTGGAGGTTACGATGAGCGAATACATCAAGCGCGAGGACGCTGCGGAGGCAGTCGAGGGCTGGGGGCCAAACGACCTGACCGAGGCGATTCTGGCGGACATTAAGACCATCCCCGCCGCCGATGTGCGGCCTGTGGTCGTTTGCGCCGACTGCAAGCACAACAACGCCTGTCTGACGCAAGCCTTTGTCGAGGACGCAAGCAGATTGCCGTTTGATAGAAGCACATTCTTCTGCGCTGATGGAAAGAGGGCTGACGATGTATAAAGCATTAGTTGCGCGAGTGCGCTATCACATTCAAAAGGCAAACTTCATGGGGCTGAAAGAAGCGGAATCAACGCTATTGCTTGCGGAAGCCGCCGATGCCATAGAGGAACTGCAAGCCGATAAAGCCGCACTTAACGGCACGGTTTCAAATCTCATTCAGCAGATTGCGGAACTGAGCAAGCCCCGCTGGATTCCCTTTGAGACTCGTCCTATGGACGAGGAAGAGCGGCAGTACTACAGTGAACAATACGGCTATGAACTCGCGGACGAGGAAGCAGTTATCTACTGCTCCCAACTTCCGGAGCATGGACAAGAAGTGCTTGTCTGCAACAAGTGGGGACATACCTGGATAGACACTTTTGACGATGATCCGAACTATGGCGTTGGCTTTGAAACGAACGGCGACATGGACGGTCTTGTGGCATGGATGCCTTTGCCAAAACCGTATGAGCCGCCGAAGGATGGAGAAGCATGAGCCTTGAAGAGTACAAGCATGAGATAGAAGCCATGCTTTTGGAAGCGTCCATGAGGCTGACTTGCGCTGAGTACGAAGAATTGACCGATTGGCTTAGAGAGGAGGGTCTTGTCTGAAGAACGCTTGCAGAGGCTGCGACAAGCGGAACACGTTCTGCCACATCCCCGGAAACTGTCTGCAAGAGCCAAGCTACCATGAGTGGCGAGGTGCGGTGACGGCGGCGATGGACGCAAAGCGGAAAGCGAGTATCGTGACGGACTTCTTTGTGAGGAACGTGCGCCGGACGAGGAAGCAGAAAAACCTGAGAGAGGAGTGATGATGGGTGAAGCATTTGGGAGATATCACAAAGATCAGCGGCTACGAAATTGAGCCTGTTGACGTGATTACCGGCTGCTCACCCTGTTAGCCAGGACTTGAGCGTGGCTGGCAAAAGGGCGGGTCTCGCCGGAGAACGCTCCGGGCTGTTCATGGAGCAAATACGAATCATAAAGGAGATGAGACAGCATGAACGAGACTCTGGAAGGTCAGGTGTCCTTGTTCGGCCCCGATACTGCATTTGGGAAAACGTCTGCGGAGCCTTCAGCTCCAACGGAGGCAAAGATTTCCAAGCCGTCCTCACGGAGTTCGTCAAAGTCTGCGACCCGGACGCCCCTGATGTGCCTATGCCTGACAAGTGGCCCAAAAGTGGGATGCTCTACTCCGATGTGGGTAGATGGTCTATTGCCTATCGGCTGCATGACGCTCAATTCTGGGGCGTTCCACAGCGACGCCGACGGCTTTGTGTCCTTGCCGATTTCAACGGGCTTACCGCTGGGGAACTACTGTTTGACCCTCAACTGCGGGGAGAAGCCGAGGATTCCAAACCCAACGAAGCTGAGTCAGATCCTTCAGGAAGACCCAGACGAGAGATACCGTCTGTCGGCGAAGGCCTGTCAGGGAATCCTGAACCGGGCGAACCGGAGAGGAAAACAGCTCCCGGAGGAGCTGGACAGGGCGCTGAGAGAGCAGATACTGGCGTGAGCTGGTCAATACAAGGCAATACGATAGACAGATGCGCCAAGCAAAACGGCGGCGGTATATCGCAGGATGTCGCACACACGCTGGATGCTGCCGACAGGCATGGCGTTGCCTCAGGCTTCGATGGAAGCATGGGAACCAAGGCCGGGAACATAGGGTATGAGCCGGAGATGGCGATCACCACGAAGTCAACAGGGGGGCGAATGCCTCATCCGATGTGACGGAAGATGAGCATGGAGAATAAAGCGTGTACGCTGAAGATCAGGGGGGCAGTCATGGAAGTAACAGTTGAGATGACCGCGACCCTCCGGGCGCAAGACCACGGACACCCGCCGCTGATCTTCGACGCCAGAGGCAACGGAGGGGGGGCAATTGCCCCGACCATCACGGGAGACCATCAGAACCGGGTGACGGATTACACGGCGGTGGTAGTCAGCTATGAAGAAAGTCAGTTTTCATCAGAACACGGGCCACGGATGGTGGATGAACGGCGAGATAGCGGAGACGCTTAGAGTTCCTGGGGGGGGTGACGCCACGAAAGCAAATCTTGTAGTGGAGACGCTCATATTTGATGAGGGGCAGATCACTTGCCCGTTGAACGGGAATGTGCCGACCTGGGGGGGCAATGCCACTCACTTTCCGGGAACGCCGGACGGACGGTCGTGATAATCAGGGAGGTTGATGAAGCATCCATAGAAACGAGCCGATTTGCTTCAGGCCAGAACAGACAATAAAAATCGATGGGGGGGTATTTCATTCACTCTGGAGTCGAGGGAATACAAAGCGCCGCAGTGCGTGGTGCTGATTGCGGGAGAAGCACATGGAACCATTGACGATGGCGCACGGACAGGCGAACGCGGAAATCGTGGTGGGGGGGTGCAGTACATTGAATTGCAACCATGAACAGCCGATTCTGCTGTCTGACCGCAAGGGCCACAACGGCGTAACGACAGACGGCGTGGCGACCACGCTGAATGCGCAGGACAAAGAAAGACCAATGATAGGAGGTGGTGCGATGAACAGCGTGGTAAGAAGACTTACTCCGCTGGAATAGCGATTGTGAGAGACTTCAGGGTTTTCCTGATAACTGGAGCAAGTACGGGAAGTACCCGGATGGCAGCGTGAAGGAACTGTCAGACACGGCAAGGTATCGGCTCCAGGGCAACAGCATTGCGAGGCCGTTCTGGAAATGGCTCATCAAGCGAATCTCGGCGCAGTATGAAACGACGCCGACGATGGGAAGCCTGTTTGACGGGCAGGGAGGATTCCCTCTTTGCTGGGAAGAGGTGAACGGCAAGGGAACCGCAAGATGGGCAAGCGAGATTGAGAAGGACGCGGTAGCTGTGACCAGATACCATTTCCCGGAAGAATAAAAAGAGCCGCTTTGGGTGCGGCAACATCCAAAGCGGCAGGGAGGCCCCGAAGGGCCACACATGAAGTGCAAGGAGAGTGTAACACAAATGAGAATCCTTTACAACCCGGAATTCAAGCGGTGGGAAGTCTACCGGGACGATCCCATCATTCGCAACAACGAACCGCAGCCGTGCTATGTGAGCGCGGACTACTTCAAATGCGAGCTGTACCGCAAAGCGGTGGAGGGCGAAGAATGAGAGACAGATGGAACGGGTTCTTTGTCCCCGGCAGCGGCCTGAAGACCGCGCTCCGCTATGAGCGGAAGGAACGCTACAACAAGATGCTGGAGTGCGCGGAACTTCTGGAGCATAACCAGAAGCTCAAGGAAGACAACCAGCGGCTACGGGAAATCGTGGCGGCTCAGGCGGCGGCAATCAAACTGCTGATGGAGGAAACATGAGCCAGTTGGATGATGTGCTGCGGTATATGCAGACGAAAGGTCCTATCACGGGGCGCAAGGCTTCGCGGGAGCTGGACATCGACCGGCTCCCCGCGAGGATCTGGGAACTCAAGGCGCTGGGTGTTCCGGTTAAGAGCAGACGGGTGTCGAAGCTTGATGAGCGCGGCAAAGAAATCAAGCATTGGGAGGAATACTACCTTGCGTAATGCACCGACGATTTACTTTGGGGCCGGAGACGCCCCGACCAAGACCGTGCTTGGCGGCGAGTTCAAGAAAATCAAGGGGACTGCCGTGGTAGCCCTGTGCGGCATCAAAAACGACGGCAAGTACGGATTCGGCGACCGGGTCGCAATGGAAGACATCAGCGGTGTGTATGCAAACATCGTGTTCTGCAACAAGCGGTCGCTGGAGAACTTCATCAAAGATTTGGATGGCCTGAAACGGGCGATGGAAGGGAAGTGGAGAGCGTGATTTGCATTGAGAAGGGCCAGCTCCTTCAGGAACTTATGGACTCCGAGAAGGACAGATTCGACAGGCAGGAACTCATCGAGCGTCTGATCGCCCATGAGGAATTCGATGCGGAGCCTGTCCTAACCGCAAAGATGACCGTGAACTGGGGCGGCTTCTGCATCCGGCACGTCACTTGTGAGAACTGCAAGTCCATGTTCGACGAGCGGACGGATTTCCCGTACAACTTCTGCCCGTACTGCAACGCGAGGAGGGATCTGAGTGCTGAGTAACATTGCTTGCATTGTGTTCTTCGGCTTGCTTGCCGTGAACGCCATCGCCATGCGGGAGGAAGTCAGGGCAGAGGCAAGAGACGAAGATCTCTATGATGACGCGGAAGGATGGGAGAAAGTAAATGACAACGGAAGAGCTTGTTAATGACCTTGCGCTGGAAGCCGAATGGGCTTCGGCAAACATCTGGGAAGTGCCGATTCTCCTTCCAGACCACCTGATGGAGGCGGCGCACAGACTTGTGAGTCTGGAGTCGGAGCTGAAAGCATGCAGAAAAGAGCTGTGCCGCAAGTGCGGCAAGACAGACTGCGGCGTGTGCCGGTGGAAGGAGGCCAATAAGGCAGTACCCGCCACCGATGCGGTCGAGGTCGTTCGGCACGGGAAGATGAAAGGAGCGGCATGAAATGAGCGACTACATCGAACGCGACAAAGCAACACAGATTCTGCAAAAAGAGGCGGCAAATCATTACCCGACGCCTTATCATGTCGGGCTACTTGCCGCCGCCAGAGCTATTGAAGCGATCCCCGCCGCCGATGTGCGGCCTGTTGTGCGGGGGAAGTGGATTCCCGATTACGATTATGCAGAGTACGACTTTGACGGAAGCACACCACTTTCCGAGCCGCGAAAATTCCAAGATGGATGGAAATGCAGTTTGTGCGAAGGGTACATGCCGTTCGAAGCAAACTACTGTCCCAACTGTGGGGCTGACATGAGGGAGGAAAGCTGATGGAGCTTAAACCTTGCCCGTTTTGCGGCGGGAGCGCAGAATGGAGCCTTGATGATAATGGCTTTTATATCATCGGGTGCGACGATCAAAACTGCTATGGCTGGATCTATGAAGCAGCCCGCAACTTTGGCAGCCTGGAGATCGGAGCAGAGATGTGGAACAGGAGGGCAAACGATGTATGATGAGCTGGTAAAGCGGCTGAGACATTCTGCAAATTTCGCTGAGCGTGGTCTGACCACGCCACCGTCTGAATTGCGCGAAGCCGCCGATGCCATAGAGGCGTTGAGCAAACTCGCACTGGATGAGCATAACAGAGCGGCTGTTGCCGCGTGGGAGCGCCGCTGGATTCCGGTGAGCGAGAGAAAACCGAAAACGGATGACATCGTGATTGTTGCGATTCACGATGATTCCGGTGATACACCATACGATGTAACGAATGTAGGGTTCTACCTTGATGTATTTCCACTTGGCGTTTGGGTCGTTGAAAACGAAAGATGCAACTATGTCACCCACTGGATGCCGCTGCCCCAGCAACCGGCAGAGGAGGGCGAGGAATGAGCAAGTGGTACCCCTGTATCTACTGCACGGAGGACCTGCACTGCACCAAGTTCGCCGAACCCGGCTATGAGTCGTGGTGTGTCCTCGGACCATGCACGGCGGAAACGCCATCCGTGGGCGATATGTTCCGGCGGATGAGCGACGAGGAGATCGCCGAGTACATGGCCTCGAAGGAGACGGCCCTGACAGATCTCATCTTTCTCAAGGTCCAGGCCGAGCTCAAAAAGAAGGGCCTGCTGATCGACTTCTCCTCCCGCTTCCATCCCGATCTGCTCAAGCAGCGGGACTGGTGGCTTGACTATCTGAGACAGGAGGCGCAGCCATGATCGCGCTGATCTGCGCCATGGCAGCGCTGGGGGTGTGGTGCTGCTGCCGGATGGCGGCACGGGAATATGAAAGGAGCGGGATGAAATAATGGACGCGAACAAACTAAAAGAGATTCTTGATAAGCATTTGAAGTGGCTGCGAGGCGAGGAAGGAGGCTTCAGGGCCGACCTCTCCGGGGCCAACCTCACCGGGGCCAACCTCTCCAGGGCCAACCTCACCGGGGCCAACCTCTCCAGGGCCAACCTCTCCGGGGCCGACCTCTCCGGGGCCAACCTCTCCAGGGCCAACCTCACCGTGGCCAACCTCACCGG
>OCTX014576504.1_pt1 | contig 25201 bp, 19 predicted proteins | sample 1539691 | NCBI WGS metagenome assembly OCTX01 (sample SAMN02144231, study PRJEB22623) | gut metagenome | biome: sheep rumen | host: Ovis aries | place: New Zealand
GAACGACGGCAACGCCGAGCTGCTCGGCTGGATGCTCGCTCCCACAGATCCCCGCGACTTCTCAGTGAAGTTCCAGAACACCATCGACGGCAAGGACATGAAGGAGCTGAAGGGCACAGGCTGCTACTGCGTGAAGTACAAGGAGTACTGGGCAGACGGCGAAGAGCACTACGAGGACATCGAAATCGTATGCCAGAAGCTCGAGAACGGCCCCGTCGCCTTCGAGAATCCTTGGCGATAAAAAATCTATTAACTATTAACCTGCTCACAAAGTGCACGACACCTTGTGAGCACTTTTTTTGATGCCAAACGGTTACGGTTACAGTTGTAACCATGTAACCTTTTGAGATTTGACAGGTTAATTTTGTAAACTAATTTCAAATTTACCAATTTAAAGGCGCTATTTTGTATCCATCTGACATACAACCAGTTACAAGGCGCTAGGTTTATCGTTAGCAAACACTGAGTTTATAGGGACTAAAAGGGTGGTTTGTCGTAATGAAACCAGTGCTTACATTACGACAAACTCGGTGTTTGTAGGGCATGATTTCATATTGTAAACTAATTTCAAAATGGCATGCCAGTAAAAGGTTACATGGTTACAACTGTAACCGTAACCATTCGAGCCCCAATACAACGCGATCCCTGAAAAGGTGTTATTTTTATTTTATTTATGTTAAATTGTATGGGTGCGCCCCTACCCGTTCCAATATTATTCTTTATATTTGCATGATGGTACTAGAAACCGATCTAGGAACACTCTATTAATATAATTATCAGAGAAGTGGAGCAACATATTGACCAAGACATTCACAGACAATCTGAATGAACGGGAACAAGCCAATAAGTAGTTATTAATTTAATTCAAAACAATATCACAATGAAAATCCGACATTATTTAACAATGCTTGCTGTTGCCCTGACAGTTCAGGCCAACGCAGACAATCGTTTTGACATGTCTCCCCTCACACTGGAGACACCTGAAATGAAGGCTGAACTGGTGGATCTGCCCGAACTAAATTCCACCCGTCTTGATATGGTTTCACCTTCTGAAAGTCCGAAGATGGATTTTGACTTCTTCAAGTCGAAGACGAATCCAGGCGTCAAGCCCTACAAGTTTATGGACGACATGACCTTCGTCGGCATCCCCCTGTTCGTTGCAGGCTGGGCCATCAAGGGCGACAAGGCTATGTTCCGTGTCAATGCAAAGGCAGAGCAAGGCGGCAAGAAGAATACGCAGCTATTGACGGACTTCAAGACAGGTATCGACGACTACACACAGTTCTTCGGCCCCGCTATGGTAGTAGGACTGAAACTTGGTGGCTATGAGGGCCGCAGCGACTGGCCCCGCCTGCTTGCCAGTTCGTTGATGTCATACGGTATCATGGCCGGCTTGGTCAATGGAATCAAGTACACCGCCAAGGAAATGCGTCCTGATGGCTCTTCAGCCAACTCTTGGCCCTCTGGCCACACGGCCACAGCGTTCGTAGGTGCCTCGCTGCTGCATAAAGAGTATGGTCTGACGCGTTCACCCTGGTGGTCGGTAGCCGGCTACGGTGTGGCCACAGCCACAGGTGTGATGCGTGTGCTGAACAACCGTCACTGGATTAGCGATGTGATGTCGGGTGCCGGCATCGGTATCATGTCTACTGAGTTAGGCTATGCCCTCTGTGACCTGCTCTTCAAGCAGAAAGGCCTGCTGCGCAACGATCTTATCCTGAATAGTGAAAACCCGTCGTTCTTCAGCATCTCAATGGGTGTGGGCCTGGGAAGTAAGGATCTCGAGTTCGAAGACAATGGCGATAAGAGAACCATCAAGTTCCGTGCCGCTACGGTGGTGGATGCAGAAGGAGCCTACTTCTTCAACAAATACATCGGCGTCGGCGGTCGTCTGAGAGTGAGAGCCCAGTCTGCCAAAGACTTCGGAGACTTTACCGACTATGCTGCATGGGAGGATATGTATGCCTGGGAAGGCTTGCGGACAACCTATCAGACACTTAAACCTGAAGACTACCCCGCTACTAGTACTGAAATCGAGAACTGGGTTACTTATATGAACAAGATCGGTTATGACACGAATTCAGAGACTGCATGGAATGCCAATGCCCCCGTCACAGACATCTACGGCACCGTGAAGAGCGACCATATTACCGAGTTTACGGGTAGTGTAGGTGTATACTTCAACCTCCCGCTCAGCAGTCACTTCGCCCTGGGCACCAAGGCCTTGATTGGTCGCTCTATCACCCAGGAGCTTGACATCGACGGCCATGCAGAAGGTAACAAGAAGGACATCAGCTACTCGATGACACTTGACAACAGGCCAAACCAGCAGATAGACGGCAACCCATCCTTGTCGATCAACAATCTGGAGTATCCTAACAATACTGGTGAGAAATGGACTGAAGATTGGGAATACCTGACAATCGGTGCCGAATCATCGACGTCGTTTGGCACAGGCATCTCGCTGACGTATAAGTACAAGTCTAACTTCTCATGGCGTCTGTTCTGCGACTACGACTACACCCGAAAGAACTTCACAGCGAAATACGACCCCTTCCACTTTATGGAGAAAGGTGTGACAAGTGGCGCAAACGTATTAATGGAAACCGTAGGCGACTATGCTGACGGCCTAGGATTTGAAGCCAGGGAATACAAGATGAAAAAGCACATGAATTATGTGACCCTGGGCCTTTCGTTCCTCGTAAATCTATAATATATAATAAAGAGGTATATGAAAAAAAGAAAACTGTGGATGCTTGCTGCCATCTTCACTATCTGCAGCACAGTGGCTGTCGTTACGGCCTGTAAAGAAGCTAATGCCCAGAGCGACAATCCCGTTAATTCGGTACAGTCTACCGAACTGATTCGCACCAGCCAGAGTTGGGACGGTGTAGAGTTACCAGACTATTTACAGGGACGCCCCGAACTGGTGGCCGTGAAATATGAGTTCCCTGCTGGTCAGAAGCTGGGCTGGCATCATCACCCCGTAATGAACTACGGCATTCTGGTGCAGGGTGAGCTGACCATCATCGGACAGGACGGTAAGGAGAAAACAGTCCATGAGGGCGAGGCTGTCGTAGAGATGGTAAATACCATCCACCACGGCGAGAACCGAGGAACGAAGCCCGTTATTCTCTATATGTTCTATCTCTCGCAGAAGGATCTGCCCTTGGCCGTGCAGCACCCGGAAATCCCGCTGGAGTAGGAATTGAAGTCAGGAAAAGAAATCCCCGCCATGTAGCGGGGATTTCTTTTATCCAATAATCAAGAATAGCGAGACTATTTCAGCATTTTCTTGCCCTCTTTAATATATACACCGTTGGTAGGCTCATCTGAGATACGCTGGCCTTTGAGGTTGTAGATAGCTGCTTTCTTAGAACCAGCACCAGCTCGTGTAGGGGCATTGATGTCCGTCAGCAACTCATCGTAGGCTGCAATGCGGTCCTCAAAACGGGCTTCAAGATCAGAGAGTTTGTAGAGACCATCTTCGTTAGCCGTCAAGCCCTCAAGAGCCACGGGGAACACCATTGGGGGATTCTCAAGCATGAGCAAGGGCATCTGGCGCAACTGATCAACACGCTGATAGACGAGATTGATGGCGGCATACTGACTGCCGTCGGCTCCCTCCCATTTCTCAAAGACAAGCTTGGAACCGATGGGTGTCTTCGACTCGATGGCTTGAGGAAGCGTATATTCCGCCAATCCCAGCGCAGCGAGCACACTGCCGAGATTTGAATCATGTCCGCATAGGAAAGTGAACAGTCGTCCCTCTGTCTTCAGTTCTTCAAGGATTGTCTGCAGCAACGGATGAGCCACGTTGATGGCCACCAAGGGAGCCGTAAAGAGGATATCGCCATAATAATCCTTCACGGCAGATATCTTCTCCCAATCGCTGAGCGACAGCTGATGGCCAAAAGCAGCCTTCAGCTCATCGGACTCTTCATAATACTGCAATACGAGGGCATCACTGGCGCTACAAGCCGTCTTGAGCGAGCCTGTCATACTTGGCTCTTTATTCAGTTCAAGAAGAATATTGGTATCGTCAGTCTTGAAGCCACTGAACTCACCAGCCTGCCAGGCTGCGCTCTGCTCCACATCGAGCACATCCTGCAAGAGTGCATAGTTCTCAGCCAACTTATCGCCAATACCCTCTAGAGAGCCGTTACCGAATAGGTCAGCAATCTGCTGGCGGGCTCTTGCACAATAGTCATCGCTCGCAACAGTTAGCTGGGGCGTAAAAACAGGGTCCATTGTATTCAGGTCATAGTGGTGCTCAATCTCCACATCGGCCACAGGGAGCAAACCGCTGGAGAAATACTGCGCCGTGGCGATAGTGCGCTGCATGGAGTTAGCATAGAAGCGCATTGAGCCTGCAGCAGGCAGATGGTTCTCGTCCATAAGTCCCTCGCTGACAAGCCACTTGCGGAAGAACTGGCCCATCTCCGTCTCAAGCACACCGCCACGTAATGACAGTTCGCTCTTGCCCGAAGACCAATGGAACCACTCATGGGGCGTAAGACGCCCCAAGGCTGACTCTGGCCCCGACAATGGTGAACGGATATTGTGACGACTCAAAACGACAGCCTCCTTCAACGTATAACGACTGTGGAAGTCGGCTGTTCTCTCAATCTGTGCCTCAGCACTTATCCCGCTGCAAATAAGGATGGCAGCCAGCATCCAACGATAGCTCCTGTTCATATTAATAGTCTTTAAATGCGTCCATAATTGCCGTTGGGCGATGATTGCGGAAAGCGCCTAGCCGATATTGCCCCTCAGCCTCTGGTGCCCAGTAGAATACGCCCTTGCAATGCCCGTCAGTCTGAGTGCGGGCTGCGCTGATAAGGCGTTTCAGCCACTTCTTACCTGCTTCGGGATGATCGGCATCGTAACCAGTCTCCACGATCATCAGCGGCGTCCGATAGGTCTTATAGAGGGCATTGATGTTGGCGATGGCTTTGGTCAGCGTCTCGTCCTCGTCTTTCGTCAGCTTCGCATCAATATCCCAATAGGGATAGACACTCAAGCCAATCATATCCCACTTCGCACCATATTGCTTCAGTCCGTCGAAGATAAACTGATAGCGCTTCAGATCGCAGGCAGCATCGAGGTGTACGATACAGACGGCTTGTGGATAGATCTCCTTCACGGCGTCGTAGCCAGCTTGGGTAAGTCCTGCATAGTGCTGCATCTGCTCTTCGGCACGCGCCATCGGCCATAGGAAGCCGTGCGTCGTCTCATTGCCCACCTGCACCCACTTCACATCGATGCCGTTATCCTTCAAGAGCTGGAGAGTTTCTCGCGTATGCTGGGCCAGAGCCTTACGCATCTGCTCATAATTCATCTGCTGCCAAGCTTTGGGGATATTCTGCTTGGCAGGATCAGCCCACCAGTCGCTGTAATGAAAGTCAATCATGATAGCCATTCCCTGCGCTTTGGCACGAAGGGCCAGCTTCAGTACATCCTCCTTACTCGAAAAACCGTCTTTAGGATTTACCCAGACACGGAACCGGGCTGCATTCAGGCCGTATTCACGCATCAGGACGGTATTCTCACGAGGCTCACCCTGCGCATTATAGAGTTGCACCCCTCGGGCCTCGAGTTCTGAAGTGCCGCTGATGTCGGCTCCCAGCCAGAAGGCATCATCGCCGGCAAGTACCTCGAGTGCTTTCTTTACCATCGCACTCTGCTCGTTGAATACAGAGAAATATTCGCTCATATCCCAAAGGTCACGAGCTATCAGCGCCTTTAGCTGCACACGGAGATAGGGCAGTGTCTTTGCCTTTTCAGCCTCATCGCGGGGCTTCACGTCCTGCTTTTCTCCCTCGGCAACGACGGCATCGATCAAGGCTTGGGGAACTTCGTAGTTGGCCTTGAAATCGGCAAACGATGTCCAGCGGCCCTGCAGTTCCTTTCGATGATTATCCACATAACGGAGGTTCTGCTGGATGACAATACCCTTGGCAGCCAGTTCACGATGGTATTTGGTATAAAGGGTTGTATCGAGAGGCACAAACTCATCAGGCATGATACCACCGCCACCATAGACGACACGATGCTTGCGCAGCGTTTCATATTTCAGGGAATCAGCGAAGTGTACGCTGTCGGCATTGGTCAGTTCACCACTCTTCAGGCGGTTCAGCATATCCATCGCATAGTCCTTATTGCCACCTTTGGTATAAGGCTTCTGTATACAACGGCCTGAGGGTGTATAATAATGGGCTATCGTGAGCCGGATCATCGAACCGTCAGGCAGATCGATAGGACGCTGGACAAGACCCTTTCCGAAAGTACGGCGGCCAACGACAACACCACGATCCTGATCCTGAATGGCCCCTGTGACAATCTCTGCGGCAGAAGCCGTATAGCCATCGACAAGAACCACGACTTTACCTGTCTGGAAAGCCCCACCGCCATTGGCAGTATATTCTGTGCGAGGCACTCTCCTACCCTCTGTATAGACGATAAGGTCGTCCTTCTGCAAGAACTCCTCGGCGATATCGACAGCTGCCTTCAGATATCCGCCGCCATTTTCCTGCAGATCGAGAATGAGATCAGTCATTCCCTGCTCACGCAACTTATCCAGACTCTCCAAGAACTCCTGATGAGTCGTGGCGCCAAAGTTACCAATACGGATATAGCCGATGCCTGGGCGAATCATATAAGTGGCATCAATAGACTTGACGGGAATCTTATCACGGACTACAGTAAACTTCAGCATATCCTTGATGCCCTGACGCACGACACCCAGATGAACGGTCGTACCCTTCGGGCCACGCAGACGCTTCATGATCTCCTCCTTCGCCATCTTGACACCAGCGATAGCTGTATCATTTACCAAGACGATACGATCGCCTGCCAGGATGCCCACTTTCTCAGAAGGCCCATTCGTAACAGGCTGGATAACGAGCAGGGTATCCTCGATCATATTAAACTGCACACCAATTCCCTCGAAATTTCCATTCAGAGGCTCATTGAGGCTTTTCACTTCCTTTGGCGTGAGATAGCTGGAATGTGGATCGAGCTTATCCAACATGCCCCGAATAGCATCTTCCACCAGTTTCTTCTCGTCAACACTATCCACATAGAGATTGGTAATGGCCATCTCTGTAAACTGTAGTTTGCGCAATGACGAATCATCACCATTGCCAACACGGAACTGAGCCGATCCAAGGAGGCTCTGGCACAGCATTGCCGCCATCAAGGCGGTCTTCTTTATATCAATCATAAACATCTTCTTCCGGACGGTCTTCCTCGACTACCAAATTATCAATAATGAAGTTCTGACGCTCCATCGTATTCTTTCCCATATAGTACTCCAAGAGTTTCTGCACCTGATCATTCTTATGAAGGGTGACCTGCTCCAGACGCATATCAGGACCTATGAAGCCCGCAAACTCATCAGGTGAAATCTCGCCAAGACCTTTAAAACGGGTAATTTCCGGATCTGGCCCCAGTTCATTAATAGCCGTCTGACGCTCCTCTTCACTATAGCAGTAACGGGTGATGAAATCGCCCTTCTTATCCGATTTGGCATCCGCTTCAGCAATCGCTTTCTTATTCTTGATCTTCGTACGACGGTTACGAACACGGAACAGTGGCGTCTGCAAGACATATACGTGGCCCTTCTTGATCAGTTCGGGGAAGAACTGCAGGAAGAAGGTAATGATGAGCAGACGGATATGCATACCATCGACATCGGCATCGGTAGCCACAATCACCTTATTATAACGCAGCGAATCGAGACCCTCCTCAATGTCGAGGGCAGCCTGTAGCAGATTGAACTCCTCGTTCTCATAGACCACCTTCTTAGTCAAGCCGAATGAGTTGAGCGGTTTGCCTCGCAGCGAGAATACGGCCTGGGTGTTCACGTCGCGGCTCTTGGTGATGCTGCCGCTGGCAGAGTCACCCTCCGTAATGAAGATACACGACTCTTCCTTGCGGTCGTTCTTCTCATCGCTGAAATGGATACGGCAGTCGCGCAACTTACGGTTGTGGAGATTGGCCTTCTTGGCACGTTCACGGGCCAGTTTTGTCACACCAGCCATCGCCTTACGCTCACGCTCGCTTTCCTTGATCTTAGTTTCTAGAGCCTCAGCCACATCCTGATGGATATGCAGGTAGTTGTCGACTTCTTGCTTGATGAAATCGCCAACATACTTGTTGATGCTCACCCCGCCAGGGGACATCGGCAGAGAGCCCAACTTGATCTTCGTCTGACTCTCAAAGACCGGTTCTTCCACATTGATGGCTATCGCAGCCACGATACCTGTACGAATGTCGCCGTATTCATATTTCCCGAAATAGTCACGGATGGTTCGAGCGATATGCTCCTTGAAGGCGCTCTGATGGGTACCACCCTGCGTGGTGTGCTGACCATTAACAAAGGAATAGTACTCCTCGCCATACTGATTGGCATGGGTAAAGGCAATCTCGATATCCTCACCCTGCAGATGGATGATGGGGTAAAGCGCCTCGTTGGTCATACGGTCTTTCAGCAAATCCTCCAGTCCATGACGGGAGAGGATACGTCGACCATTATACATGATGGTCAGTCCGATATTCAGATAGGTATAGTTGCGGAGCATATTCTCCACTATCTCATCATGAAACTTGTAGTCCTTGAAGAGTTTGGCATCGTTGTCGGGCTCGAAGAAGATGTATGTGCCGTTCTCGTCCTGAGAGTCCTCCGTCACATCGCTGGTTATAACGCCTTTCTCGAAAGTGGCCCTTCTGACTTTGCCGTCACGGTAGCTCCGTACCTCAAAGTGAGAACTCAGCGCATTAACAGCTTTCACACCAACACCATTCAGACCTACGGATTTCTTGAAGGCCTTTGAGTCGTACTTACCGCCTGTATTCAGGACAGAAACGGCCTCGATCATCTTTCCCTGAGGAATACCACGACCATAGTCGCGGACAGAGACACGCAGATTATCCTCGATGTTAATCTCCAGACGGTCGCCTGCCTTCATCTTGAACTCATCGATGGAATTGTCGATAACTTCCTTCAACAACACATAGATACCATCTTCAGGCAACGACCCGTCACCCAAACGGCCAATATACATACCAGGACGGGTTCGTACATGCTCCATGTCACTCAGATGACGAATATTCTCGTCGCCATACTGCACTTGCTCGTCAGCATTCTCAACTAGGTTATTATCTTCTATCATAGATTCTTTTTGTTGCAATATAGATTGGGAACATCATATTCGTTGCAAAGATAAGGAAAAAGAGGCAAAAAACAAAATTATTAAGATTTTTTTCGGCAAATAAAAAGCTGATGGCCTTGATTTGCCACCGTTGTTGCAAAAATGAAAACATCACCGCCATCCTTTATATTCAGGCGCTTGCGCAAATCAGCTACAGACAATGGGAAATTCCTTACGGCAATGTTAGCTTTCGTAATGCCTGCCAAAGCCTGTTTCAATTCCCGCTTGTTCATGGAAGTCATCTGCTCAACAACGAAACACCTGCCTGGGAAATCCGGAATCTCCCTGTCTGCCACAAACAGATGGCTATTGTCATCCAGCTGCGCCAACTGATACCTTTCAGAGATCTCCCCAAAACAGCCCGCCTTCATCAGCGAGGCATTCGGCTCATAAAGGAAACAAGGTTTCGTAATACGAGAACAGATAAGAGCCTGTTTGGTCTGACCCGCCTGATAATCAAACACTTCCTCGTTGTTGACACAATAGATATGAAGGGGCTTCTCATTCTTTGTAACGATCAACAGCAGTTCCTTACACTCGTTTGCCACAGACAGGATATGGACCTCGTTTACAAAGACTTGACGCCCACCTATTGATTGAAGGTCCTCTACAGCCTTCCGCCAGTCGAGCATCGGCGACAACTTTAGCATCACCCTGTCTGCCTTCTCTGTCATCTCGCCGATCAGTTCCAGCACATTCGGCTCACAGTCGGAGATGTCATAAGTCCGTCCACCATGAGCATCCCTACGGGCAGGATCTATAAACAGCAAGTCGGCATGCCCCATCTGATGAAGATAGGCAATGCCATCACCACAGATCACCTCTATCTGCTTTAATCCCAGTCGCTTATGATTCTCAGCCGCTATCTGGCAAAGCCGTTCTTGTCGCTCTACGGAGACTACCCGCTGAAAGCCTTCGGCGATGAAGGCAGTATCTACACCAAAACCTGCCGTCAGATCGACAAACAGTTCACCTTTTCCTGCAATGCCAGCCTTATATCTCGCCGTCTGTTCGCTCGAACATTGTTCCATGGAGAGATGAGGCGGATAGATCATCCCGTCCTTGACAGCCCAAGAGGGGATTTTGATACGCGCTTTCTGGCGCCCGGCTATCTGTTCCAAAGCATACATCAGGTCTACCTCGGGATTCTTGAGTTTCCGAAGTGCCAGCTGACGGATGTCAGCCTCAGCATGCTCACGGATAAAATCGAGCGTCGCCTGGTTCATGAGCCTATCTTCCTCCCGTCAGCCAACTACAAAGCGTAGGCATAAAACGCTTCAAGAACAGATATAGCCCAATGCACACAAAGGCTGTGATAAAGGGAACGGTAAGATACAACCCTAATAAGGCATAAGGGCTATCGGGGAGATGAAGAACCAGAAACAGAACCTTCGCCAATTCAAAGATAATCATTGTATGCAAGGCAAAAATGAAGAAACTGCTGTTGGCCAGCGTCTCATTCACTTTCACCTTACCCTTCTCCAGCAAATAGGAAGCAATCACCATGAGGGATACGATACCGATAAACGGTTCCAGACCACCCATCAGAAGACTGACAGACGTACCATAGGTTGCCAAGTCAACGATGGAAACCAGGATAAAGACAAGGGGTGCAAACCAGACCTTGCGGAAACGCTCTATCACATCCACCTTATTGATACTATAATAAGCCCCCCAAGAGAAAAATAGTGCAGGCGCCATGAACTGGTTTGCATAGCCAGGAAGATGAACAAACAGGTAAAAGACCGCCATCACCAACAGGAGCCAAACACGCAACTTCTTGATCAGCCAATACAAAACAGGCGAAATCAGAACCAGCACCATCAGGTCGCGGATATACCACAAAGGCCCGTTAATCGGTATGGCAGGGTTTACCAGATTCACCTCTGGTGCCAAGAACAATCCACGACTATTGTCATAGAAACAATTGATAAAGCCCCATATAGTCAGATTCAGTTTCACGCCATCGGCATTGGAGAACAAAGACGACAGGCCTGGCACGAAAATCTTGGCAGTCCATAGAATCGCTATCAGGTTCCACAAGATATAAGGCACCAGCAGCGTCCTGACCCTGCGGCGAAGCTTCTTCTTATAGGCTTCAAGGCAGAATTCCGTCTTGTAAAAGAACAGAAGCCCTGAAAACCAGAAGAACATGGGAACGCTGACAGCAGACAAGATGCCACTACAGAACACATTCAAATAGAAAAACCAGTCAGGCGCATCGGCACCGTATTTCACCCCGTGAATGGACAAGCCCGTCTTCGCCAGATAAAAGTGAACATAGAGAATCCCTATGATAAGTGGAAACCTCAGGAAATTAATCGATTGCGACAATAGTTTATCGTTTGTCATATCATGGAAACAATTTTATGGCACGTGCCACGCTTCCCGCTTTGAGCAGGCGCAGCCGTGCCTCTTCATAATCCAAGCCCTGAATCTCCATCAGCATACGAGCACCACGATCAATCAGTTTCTCACTCTTCAGTTGCATCTTCACCATGCGATTACCTTTCACACGGCCCAATCTGATCATCAAAGAGGTAGAGATCATGTTCAACACCATCTTCTGAGCCGTGCCGCTCTTCATGCGACTTGACCCCGTCACAAATTCCGGGCCAACGATTGTCTCAATGGGGAAGTCAACAGCCTGAGCCAACGGCGTGTTGTAATTACTGGTGATACAGCCCGTAAGCAGTCCGTTCTGCCTGGCTAGCGTGACGGCTCCCACCACATAAGGCGTCGTACCAGAGGCGGCAATACCCAAAACGGTATCATTAGCAGTAGGCTGATAAGCCTGCAGGTCTTTCCAACCTTGTTCAACATTATCCTCAGCCTTCTCGATAGCCTGACGAAGTGCCTTGTCTCCACCTGCCATAATGCCTGTAACCCACGTATCAGGCACCCCAAAGGTTGGAGGCAGTTCGCTGGCATCGAGCACGCCAAGCCGACCACTGGTGCCTGCACCAATATAAAACAGTCTGCCGCCTCGTTTCATCCGTTGCTCCAAAGTCTCAACAAAGGCCTGTATTTGGGGAACAGCCTGCCTCACAGCCGCAGCCACACGACAGTCCTCTTCATTGATGTGCCGCAAAAGTTCCGATACCGACATCTGTTCCAGATGGTCGTAATGGGAAGGTTGCTCCGTTATCTTGTCTTTTATATCCATTATTCCCAGCACTCTAATTCTTTTTCCAACTCGGGTATCTGACTACGGTGAAAGACAGGTTCCTTAATACCCTGCCGCCGCTGATGGCGATAATCGTCGAGCAAGCGGAAGGCATAACGCCCTAAAAGCACGATAGCCGTGAGGTTGCAAGCCGTCAGGAAAGCCATAAAGAAATCAACGATGTTCCAAACCAGTTCGAAACTCGCCATAGCACCAAAGACCACCATCACACCAGCAGAGAAAATGCGATAGACAGTCATCACCGTTGTATTTGACGTGATGAACCTGATATTAGCCTCACCATAATAGTAATTGCCGATGATGCTGGAGAAAGCGAAGAGCAAGATGGCAATCGCCACAAACACAGGACCAGCAGCACCAACCTCACTCTGCAAAGCCGACTGCGTCAGGGCAATACCGTTTAATTCCGGTACACTATAAAGGCCGCTGATAAGGATAATAAAGGCCGTACAAGAACAAACCAACAGCGTATCGGTAAAGACGCCCAGTGCCTGAATCAGTCCTTGTTTGACAGGATGCGTTACTGCTGCTGTAGCTGCCACGTTTGGTGCACTACCCTCACCCGCCTCATTCGAGAAGAGGCCACGCTTCACGCCGTTCATGATCGTTGCCCCAATACCACCTCCAGCTATCTGCTGGATGCCAAATGCATCGAGCACAATCACTTTGAAGATATGGGGAATCAGCCCGAAGTTCATCACGATAATCACAATGGCGAGCACCAGATAGCCAATTGCCATCAACGGCACCAAGACCGCGCTGACATGGGCAATACGCTGGATGCCACCAAAGACGATGAACAAGGCTAAGGCCGCCAACACCGCACCAACCCATAAAGGAGACCACCCAAAGGCTTCCTGCATCGCTCCACAAATGGTGTTTGCCTGAATAGAGTTGTTTGACAATCCGAACTGACAGGTGATCAGGATGGCAAACAAGATGGCCATCCAGCGCTGATGCAGTCCGCGCTGGATATAATAGGCAGGACCGCCGATAAACGAGTCCTTGTGCTTCTGCTTGAACAACTGTGCCAACGTAGACTCCACGAATGCTGTAGCAGAGCCGATAAGGGCAATGAGCCACATCCAGAATACGGCTCCAGGTCCTCCGATGGCAATCGCAGAGGCTACACCAGCCAGATTACCTGTTCCCACACGAGTGGCTACTGAAACAGCAAATGCCTGAAACGAGGATATATGCTTACTCTTGACCCCTTCGCACTGTTCCTTAACTTGCTCCTCAACCGTATCAACAGCCGAATCAGTCAACAGACGCAGCATCTCTCCTATCATGCGGAACTGGACGAAACGGGTCTTAAAGGTAAACCACACACCACAGCCCACCAGTACGAAGATCAGCACATAGCCCCATACCGCATCATTGACTTGCGTTATCAGCGCATTCAGGTCCATCGTCTTTGCTCTATTTACTTAAAATCTGTTCTGCATGTTCTTTGGTCTTCACCTGTTTGCCAGCGAAGATCTGTTCGATGACACCTTCCTCATTGATAATGAAAGTGGTACGGATAGTGCCCATCGTCTTCTTGCCATACATCGTCTTCTCGCCCCAGGCACCCATCGCCTCCATCAATGTCTTGTCTACATCAGCTATCAACGGGAAGGGCAGTTCGTGCTTCTCCTTGAACTTCACGTGAGAAGCGGCAGAATCCTTACTCACGCCAACCACCTCGTAGCCTGAACCCTGAAGCTCGCTGTAGTGATCTCTCAAACTACAAGCCTCAGCAGTACAGCCGCTGGTATTGTCCTTCGGATAGAAGTAAAGCACCAATTTTCGTCCACTATAATCACTCAGACGGATTTCCCGTCCCTGCTCGTCCTTGCCCAATATCTCAGGCGCCTTATCTCCAATATTCATAATCGTTTGGGGTTAAATAATGTCGCAAAGGTAGTGCAAATTGGTCGAATCACCAAATATATTACGATTTTTATGAAAAGTTTTATCCAAGGAAGAAGAGACTGACACCAATAACCGAGATGAAAGCACCAACGACAGCGCGCCAGGTAATCTTCTCATGGAAGAGCCAATACGACGGCAACAAGATGATGATTGGCGTCATGGCCATCAGCGTAGAGGCGATGCCTGCTGCCGTGTACTGCACAGCCATCAGTGAGAAGCCAACACCCACAAAAGGGCCGAATATGGTGGTCGCAGTAGCAACAGAAAGTCCCTTTTTATCGTGCATGGCCTCACGCAAAGGCCCCATTCCATCGCGGAAATACAATAATAAGGTAAAGCCGATGATGCCTGCGATGCAACGATAGAAATTCGCACTGAAGGGTACCAGCCACTCAGGCATAGAGGCAGAAACCTCATAATGATCCATCCCTATCTTGCTCAGCACCAATCCTACTCCTTGACACAAAGCGGCTCCAATCGCATAAAGGACACCGTTAAGGGGTAATTTAAGCGATACCTTATGATGCTCGCCTCGCCCAAGCACAGAAATGCCGATACCGAAGAGTGTCACCAACATCGCTACAATACTCATCAACGTCATCTGCTGCCCCAGCGTCACCCATGCCATCAAGGCTGCCGCCAACGGAGCCAGCGTCATGAAGAGTTGCCCGTAGCGCGAACCTATTATTATATAGCACTGAAAGAGACAGAAGTCGCCAATGACATAGCCCACGACTCCTGACAGCAACATCCAGCCAGCAGCCTCTGCCGAAGCCCCCGCTGGCATTGGAGAACCTGTGACCACAACAAATAGCACCAGCGAAAACACCAGCGCCAGCGCCATTCGCAGCACGTTGAGCGTCAGATTGCCTAGCCGCTTCGAGCCAAACTCACTTAGCAGCGCAGTAGCCGTCCACGAGAAGGCTACGCCTATCGATATCAGTTCGCCTAAATACATCATCGTTTAGTTGACGGGTGCAAAGTTAATAAAAAAAGACGAAAACATCGCGGAAAGCAGAAAGAAATGTGTATCTTTGCAGCAGAATGACAGGACCAACAACAGAACGGCAGCGCCACGTGATACTCGACGCACTACGTGGATTGGCTTTGATGGGGATAGCCTTGGCTAACTTCCCCGAGTTCGCGTTGTGGACATTCCTGAGCAGCGAACAACAGGCTGCGATGCCTACCGCCTGTATCGATGAAATCGTAAGATTCCTGCAATATTTGGTTGTTGACGGTAAGTTCTATTCCATATTCTCAATACTCTTCGGCATCGGCTTCTCGCTGATCATGGAGCGTCATGGACTCAGACTCTTCGTGCGAAGGATGCTAATACTAGTCATCATCGGATTCCTGCATCTGATGTTTATCTGGAGCGGCGATATCCTGCTACTCTATGCCGTTGGCGGACTGTTGCTGACGTTGATGATAGGTTTATCCGACAAATCGTTGCTCTTACTCGCCTTATCGCTGATTCTGATTCCCGTGGGACTCGATGCACTTATAGAGTTTGGCGGCTTCAACTTTCCAGAACCTTTCTATCAGGCTTGGTGGAATAAGGCTAAGACGCTGGGTATCAATGAGGCGAATTTTGCCTCTTGGCTGCGCGATGCCAATAGTTACGGACAGATGTTCGCTTTCTTGATTCAAGGTGCCTATGAGCGATTATGGGAATTCGTTGAGGGCCATCGCCTGCCAAAGGTTGTAGGCTTGTTTATCCTAGGTTATCTTGCCAGCAAGCATCGGCTGTATACACGTTTACAGGATTTGCCCTTGCGGAAGGCTCTATATTGGAATGTGTCCATAGGTCTGCCTACATCATTATTATATGCCTGGAGTGCTACGAGTGGACATCCTTGGGGACTTACCGTCCATTCGCTGCTTTATGGCGTGAGTGTGATTCCTCTGGCCATCGTATTCATAATAGGTATATGCCTGCTCTATCTGCAGAGCCCCAAGTCTGTGGTGTTCCGATGGCTAGCTGCCCCAGGGCGTATGGCACTCAGTTGCTATATTTCCCATTCGCTCATTGGCGTTCTGCTGTTCTATGGTCTAGGATTCGGTCTTGGCACAAGTCTTGGCCTCGTCTATATAGAATTGATAGCCCTTGTGGTATTCTTCATTCAGATTATAGTGTGCCGCATCTGGCTCAACTATTTCCGCTTCGGGCCGCTGGAATGGCTTTGGCGGATGCTCACCTACGGACGTTATTTCCCCATAATCAAATAAAGTAATTGGAAATGAAGAAAATCGGATTATTGCCTCGCATCATCATCGCGATAATAATAGGTATACTGATGGGAAACGTGCTGCCAGAAATGTGGGTGCGCGTTTTTGTGACATTCAACTATGTATTCAGTCAGTTCCTGGGCTTTCTGATCCCACTCATTATCATCGGACTGGTTACCCCTGCCATAGCTGACATCGGAAAGGCAGCAGGCCGTCTGTTGCTCCTGACAGTAGGACTGGCTTACGCAGACACCATCATTGCTGGACTGCTGGCTTATACTACAGGCTCGTCGCTCTTTCCTATGCTAATAGGCAGCGAGGCCTCAGTAGCAATTGAGAAAGCTGATACGCTGCAGCCCTACTTCCAACTGAATATTCCTGCCATTCTCGACGTGATGGCGGCGCTTGTGAGTTCCTTCGTAGTAGGCATCGGCATTGCATATACCAACTCTCCGACGCTGAAGCAAGGGTTTACAGAGTTCCGTACCATCATCGAGAAGACGATCCAGGTGGCCATCATCCCACTTCTTCCACTCTACATCTTCGGTATCTTCCTCGGCATGACGTTTACGGGCGAGGCTTATCATATCATCCTGGTATTTGCCAAGATCATTTGCATCATCTTCATGCTGCATATTGTCATTCTCGTGTATGAATTCCTGATTGCCGGCGGCCTTTCCAGGAAAAATCCAATACGCTTGCTGGCGAATATGATGCCAGCCTATTTCACCGCTTTAGGCACTTCGTCGAGTGCTGCTACCATACCCGTCACCCTGCGACAGACGAAAAAGAACGGTGTAAACGATGAGATTGCAAGTTTTTGCGTACCGCTCTGTGCCACGATCCACATTGCCGGCTCGATGATGAAGATTACCTGCTGCGCTCTCACCGTCTGCCTCATCAGTGGACTACCTCACAATTTGCCGCTCTTCCTCCACTTCATTCTGCTTCTGGGTGTCTGCATGGTGGCGGCCCCTGGTGTGCCAGGCGGAGCAGCGATGGCGGCACTGGGTCCCTTGGCTGGTGTATTGGGCTTCAACCCAGATGCTCAGGCACTCATCGTTGCCCTCTATATCGCAATGGATTCCTTCGGCACCGCCTGCAACGTCACTGGCGACGGCGCCCTAGCCGTCATCATCGACAAATTGCACAAAAAACGATTGAGATGAAAACCATCCGTCATCTGTCACTTTTTCGTATAAGTTTCTGATATTATTAGTGTTATGAGTGACTGATGGTCGTTTCATCTATCACTTTCTGTCACTTTTGGGCGATTTTGGGTTTGAAGGCACCTTTCTCATAGTTTGTCGGTAGGCGAAGGGTAGTTTGCTTACGAGTGAGCACCCTTTTGTCGGTATGTGATTTGGAGAAACATGCCTGCAAAGTGATACTTTATAGTCGAAAATCCACCAAAATGCCACCAAAAAGTGACAGATAGTGACAGAATGATTTGTAAAATTTGATATTTATGACGCTCATTTTCAAAGTATTAAACAAAAAGGTGACAGATGACGGATGAAATATCAAAATCAAAGAAGATAAGCACTATGCACTTTTCATGCATTAATTCTCAAGAAAACATTTTGCAGAGCCAGCCTTTTTCATTAACTTTGCAGGCAATAATAATGTTCAACATAGCAATTATGGCAAAGATACACAGAAAGCTCACGATTACTGCTGGCGATATCAAGAAAAGACATCCCAGATACCTGACATGTGAAACCGATAGGCAGTACGCTGAACTGGCAAACGACATCTATAATATGATGTATGAAGAGTTGGACTTCATGGACGACTACGAACTCAAGAACGCCTGCATCAGTCTGGCGCTCTACTTTGAGGATCTCCATTCAGGAACCCACCTCTTTGAGACTTTCACCAAACTCTATAAAGAAATGTTTGGGCGATACGTACCCTTCTATTCGTCAGAGAGCGCAGATTCGCCTCAGGCTCGGCTCGATGCCATGAAATTCATGCTATGGCATGCTATCGCGGCAGAACGCAACGGTATGATGCTTAATCCGACGAATCTGGGTCTGGCCAATATGGCAGAAAGGCTGCTAAATCTCTGGGACGAAAGGAAAGACAAGATACAACCCAATGAGGAGCTGGCCGACTATCTCTATGCGGAAGAGACTCAGGATAATGCCAATGAGGTGAAAATGGTACTTATCTGGCTCAGCCTGTATAGTCTGTTTGGAAGATGGTATAGCAATCCCAATCCAAAGGATGACGAGTCTGGCCTTGGAAGATTATTTGGAAAAGCTACTAAAGAAACCTTGGACTACGCCAACGAATGCCATTTCGTATTCAGAATACAGACATGGCCCCTGTCGCTCACACCTCAGCAAATCTATGCCGAAATGATACGCATCGAAATGGATGATCCCAACGATGAAATCGCAGAATCCATCGAGCAAATCAAGGCCAGAGAATATGAGATGTTTCAGATAGCAGGCAGCGACTTGATGGGTTTGACTCTGAAAGACTTCCTGGGAAAGACTTTCTGGGTAGACTACAACGACTTCAATGGTGATGCCCGCAAAATGGTTAAAAAGCACACCCATATTCTGGCCTCTTTCATCAACTTGAATAACAGATGGGAACTGAACGGGCCAAGCCTCTGGCTGAATCCCAACAAAAAGCATAGCCAGATGTATCTTGAAGAGCTACAGCAGCACTACCACTGGATGCACGATTACGTAGGACAATTCGACAAATTCATTAAAAATCATCGTGGCAAGCGGCTCTATTTCTTCCGGAATGCCAAAGAATATCTCAAATGGGTGAAGGAGGATTTGGGGATGGAAGATACTAAGATGCCACCCGAATTCGAAGACATGGAAGAGCCGATGGCTTGCTTCTTCGAGAATAATGGCCAAACAACCTGTTGTATGAATGCCCAATGCATCAAGCATCCCGACAATCCTTGCTACGATAAGTCGTATGCCGAAGAAAACTCCCTCATATTTATTGGTAATACCACTAGTTGCACTCCCGACATGTTGCTCTATATGTTTGAGCACCGCCTGCTGCCCGATGCTATGTTTAACGACATCAGAGGGCGCAAACACGGCCGTCAACTGATGCAGGAGAACATCGAGTTTATGGCTCGATGCATGCGTCGCGACATCAAGAGCCAACAAGTGTTTTATCGGCCCACTATAGCATTGGACAAAGGCGGTAAGGACGTTCCTGTCGAAAGGTATAACACCAAATTGAAGTATGAAGATTTTGTTCTCGCCATAAATGAAGAAAACACCATTCTGAGCAAAGCGCGCAAGGAATGGAGAGTGGTAAGGGCAGACAACACCAAAACCATCATCGAGGACGTGGAAAAAGGAAAAACCTTCGAGATGAACACACGCGACCTCTACGAGGCCCATCTCCATCTGGAGGAAAACGACATCCAAATTTCTACCGTCGCTCCTTACGTCGGCAAGGAGAATGCCTCACCAGCATCTGCCCTACTCTACAACATCGTAGGCCGAGGGCAATCCTTCAATAATCTACGAAAATTTACTAATGAGGTTTTAAAGTACCTGAAACCGAAATGACAATATGTGGAACATTTCATTAACTAAAGCCGACAAGCGCAAATGCCGCGAACTGATACATGTCGGCCTTGAACGAGAATGCGAGAAATACGTCAAGGAGATGCAGAAACTGGCTAGCAAACCTATCCCGCAGGCAGAACTCAACGAGCCTTATCGCGAAGAGAGCGGCTTCTCTATAGAAGGCCCTTGGCATAAGCGATACATTGCCCTCTACAAGAAAACTGCCAGTTTCGACAAGCATATTGCCCAACGATATGACGGCATGACTGGCGGCCACTATCTCGACGGTGTGCTCATCCTCTACTGCGAAGGCATCATCTCCGACGATGAAATCGCCCCACTAAGCGATGAGCCCCGTGAATTCCTGCTCAAATATAAGAAGCATATCTTAGAAGACGAGCAGGTCAAATAATCCATGCTAGCGACCCAAAAGGGGAAGGAAGCCTATTATAATAGTTTCAACTAATTTGCAGTAGAGGCACCTTTTTCAGCATAAGCATCCTTTAACCCTTTCGCTCAATGGTATTATGGCCCAACAAATATGCATATAGTGCAGATGGAATAAAAACCAAGTTAAGACTCACCATTTCTTTTGCTCCAAACTTTGTACGAGAAGAGACGATGGCTGATCTTAACTGATTCTTTTCCATAAATGATAGCAGTGATTTTAATTCACCAGGTGCCTCATAATATCGATCAGACCATTTCATTTCTACCGCCCATGCCGGCTTTTGATTACGACGATCCAGACCAACCATATCCACCTCCCCATTATCACGCCCCATTTTCCAATTTGCATAGTACACTTCTTCATCGTCTCTCTGAATACGCTGGGCATAAAGAGCAGTTTCTACCATACTGCCCAAGGATTTGTCCAATTCTGTTAGTGGCGAGAACAATGCACAACGTAAGGAAGGATTTGTAAGATATATCTTAAACTGGGTTATCCGCTGCATTCGCTTAGCATTAGCATTCACACGATGAATCACCTTAATTAAAAATGCACTTTCCAGATAAGTGATATACTTACGAATAGTCTCTTTTCGAATACCAGATTCTTGAGACATATCGTCATAAGAAAATTCACAGCCAGAGCGATAGGCTATGTGAATAAAGAGCCTATAAAGTTCTTGGGTATCTTTAATACCATAAAGTCCAGGAAGGTCTTTCAACATGACTTTATCAACAATGTCACGTCGCATATAACGTCCAGGATCCTGCTGGATTTCCTTTGAGAAAACAACTTCCGGATAACCACCATAATTAATATAGCGAATAAAAAGTTCATTCAACTGCGTCATGTCAATGGTATCGAAAGCATCAAATTCTTGCTGATTCCACTCCAGTTTTCTTGGAACAATCAGACGGTCAAGGCCTTGTAAATGAATATACTCATTAAAAGTAAGGGGAGGCAATGCAAAGTCATGAAAACGCCCAGCACCACTCTCATCACTCTTCATCTTTAGTGCCGCTGCTGCTGAACCAGAGACGATAAACCGCGTTGAACGATAGGTATCAACGAGAGATTTTAAGTGCAGTTCCCAATCCTTTAAGTATTGTACCTCATCATAGAATACATAGAAGCCTTCATCTGTCGGCAATTTGGCAAGAGACTTCTTAGCGATATTCAACAACATCTCCAACGACATACCATTATAAATAGGTGTATCTATAGAAAGATAGATGATACTTTGCGGATTGACGCCATCTTTTATCAAACGTTCTATAGTATGATAAATCATAATCGTCTTACCAACTCGCCGTGGTCCCATCAATACAATCCCACGCCTGACGCCGACATCTCTGACAAGCTTATAAAAAGAATCAAGATACAAACGTCTATTCATCTGTTGAACATCCGCAGGAATCTGGCCTGTCGTCCACCACGGGTTATCCATATTCATCCTCTCAATAACTTGCTTTACTAACTCTTCTTGCTCTATCTTCATAACTAAAATACCTTTTTCGGTGGCAAATATACAAATAATAATTGATATTTGCAAGAATAAGTATTAGAAATGCATCTTATTTTGATATTTTAGTAAAAATAAGTACTTAAAATCATTCTTATTTCGACAATTTGGTAAAAATAAGCAAGAACACTAAAAATGATCAACCTTATCTTGACAAGTTAATATCGAAGAAATCTTATCCAAAAACAAAGAAAAGGGGAACACCCATTATAGTTTTCCCCTTCTCCCTCACAAAGTGTCAGACACTTTTTCAGCATTGTTTTGTGTTTCATAAACTTATTGTGTCAAACCGCAATCGAAAACATAGTCCGTACCGTTATAGCTGTACCTCCATCTGATTACAGGCTCGTCCCAATATCGACTATTACTCAAAACATCCCAATACTCTTGTTTCGGCTTTAATTCTATACCACCTAAATCTATTACATTACTATTTCGACCCGTATCAAATTCAATTATTTGAACGCTGTTAAGCGTAATTGAATGATTGCTGTTGTTGATTATGCTAATCGTCAAATTATTACTGGGAAATTCTACACCGTTAATAAAGACACTTCCAACTCTTCCTGTTTTTCCTGTTATCAGTTCTGTAATCTCTACTACCTCTATTACACATCTGTCGGTATATCCACCGTCATTAGTCCTTACTGTAACAGTGGTCCGACCAGTTTTTAATGCTGTCACTTTCCCGTTGTCATCGACTTTTGCAATGGACTGGTCTTCAATAAACCATATTGCTGATTTGTCATTGGCATTTGCTGGTGTTATCTCTAAAACTAACTGATATTCCTCACCAACGATAAGTTTCAATTCTTTGTCAGAAATGCTAACAGCACTAACGGCTACTGGTTCTACCATCACTTCACATATATCATTAACGGTTCCGTTTTCAGCGCTTGCTGTTATGGTAGTCTTTCCCGTCTTATGAGCATTTATAACTCCTTGGGAGTCAACGCTTGCTACAGTATCATCTGCCGATTTCCATGTTATACTCTTGTTTGTAGCGTCTTCTGGAAGTAGTATTGCAGTCAGCTTATGTGATTCACCCACGTGTAAGATGGCAGAAGTTTCGGAAAGCCTTATTTCATTGACTGCAATGTATTTCGCCTCCACAACCACTCTGCATGAGGCCTTCTTTCCGCCGTCAACGGTCGTGACCGTTATCGTCGCCTCACCCTTTCTTACAGCCGTGACCTTTCCGCTTTCGCTTACCGTAGCTGTATAAGGATCGGAAGAGTCCCATGAACATGCTTTGTTGTCTGAATTACTCGGAGCAACCGTCGCAAAGAGTGTCTCTGACTCATCCTCTATAAGATTTAAAATGCTCTTATTTAACGTAACGCTTTCGACGCTGACACTGTCATCATCCTTGCTGCATGAGCCAAACGAAACGAGCATAATGCTCACCAATACCGAAAAGTAAACAAATTGTTTCATTGTTAAGAATAAAAGGCGGAACCATTCGATGCTTATCTGCACTCTGGTTACCGCCAAGTAGACCATGCATAAAACAAGCATGAATAGTCCACGCCCATAAAGCGTGAACCTTCAACAACTTGTTCTTTTATGCGAATGTTTGGCGGTATTCGAGTGCAAAGAACAAGAGCAAAAGCTCAATATCTATGTATAAGTACGAACAGAAACGCTAATCTGTAAGTTTACAATAATTATGTGTATCCTGCCATCGTCTGAACGATGGAGATGAGAGAAAGAAATGGTTACTAAGCCAAAACACCTGAATGAAGTTGCTCAACGGGGAAAATCAAGTCCCAGTTTTTACCCCAGACAATGTTGCCATTCTCAAGCGTAAAGCGGTTAAACTTTCGAGGGTCAAGATACTTATTGTACTGAGGATGCGGATGGCGACGGATAAAATCACCAATGTCAACAGTCTGAACCGTATTATCGCTGAATGTCAAGCAAACACATAGGTTGCCTGCGTTTTCTGCCTTTATAATATAAATTCTATCCATATCTTTTTCCTTCTAAAGTTTCTTCTTGATATTGGTACTTCTGACACTCTGCTTCAGCACAAAGAACTTCACCCATTTCTCGATGATGTTCTTATGATACTTTCGGATGAAAGCCTCTGCTGTACGCTTGTCTTTTTCTGGCAGTGGCTCAGCTCCCTTCTTTTCACGAACGTTAACCTCAACTAACTCCCCGTTCATCATGATGAGATCGAAGATGCTCTCCTTTCCTCCGTGAAGAACATGCACATGAATAGGCTCATGCTCGTTGGAGAAGAAATAGAAAAATAAACCGAAATATTCAAAGATTTTTGGCATATCGTAGTTCTTTCCGTTCGCGTACATTATTATATGGTAGCGAGACCATTATGTCTCGCTACCAATACAATACCCTTAGTCGGCGAGCTTTGCCTTGATCATCTCGCGGTTCAGGCGAGCGATGTTGGCGATGGTCTCGTTCTTCGGGCAGACAGCCTCGCAGGCACGAGTGTTGGTGCAGTTACCGAAGCCGAGCTCGTCCATCTTGGCGATCATGTTCTTCACACGACGGGCAGCCTCTACGCGACCCTGGGGAAGCAGGGCAAGCTGAGAAACCTTAGACGATACGAAGAGCATGGCAGAACCGTTCTTGCAAGCAGCTACGCAAGCGCCACAGCCGATGCAAGATGCGCAGTCCATAGCCTCGTCGGCATCCTCCTTCGGAATCAGGATAGCGTTGGCATCCTGAGCCTGACCAGTACGGATCGTGGTGTAGCCACCAGCCTGGATGATCTTATCGAAGGCATTACGGTCTACCATACAGTCCTTAATCACGGGGAAGGCAGCTGAGCGCCAAGGCTCTACAGTAATCACGTCGCCATCGTTGAAGCGGCGCATGTAAAGCTGACAGGTGGTAGCACCACGCTCTGTCTTGCCGTGAGGCGTTCCGTTAATATACAGAGAACACATACCGCAGATACCCTCGCGGCAGTCGTGATCGAATACGAATGGCTCCTTGCCTTCGTTGATGAGCTCCTCGTTCAGGATGTCAAGCATCTCGAGAAACGAGGTATCGTCGGGAATATCGTGCATCTCGTGGGTGTCGAAATGTCCCTGGTCCTTGGGGCCATTCTGGCGCCAGAACTTTATTGTAAATGAAATATTCTTTGCC
>OCTX012279841.1_pt1 | contig 25193 bp, 26 predicted proteins | sample 1539691 | NCBI WGS metagenome assembly OCTX01 (sample SAMN02144231, study PRJEB22623) | gut metagenome | biome: sheep rumen | host: Ovis aries | place: New Zealand
CTTCTCACCCTCAGAAATAGCCTCAACGGGGCACTCACCCTGACATGTACCGCAAGCGATGCAGTCGTCACCAATTACATATGCCATAATCTTCTTGTTTTATTAAATTAATAATGTTAATACTCACGATTGATGATGCAAAGGTACAATATATATTTGAATCTACCAACATTTGGGTAGGGATTTTTCTTAATTTATACAGTGTCGAAATAACTGGAGATATAATAAACACCTGAATTTTTCGTTATAAAGAAGAAGGTAATAAAAGAAATGTCAAAGCATAAAATCATAGTTACAATAGTACTGATGTGTGCAGCACTGACTGCTGCCGCACAGACTCGCAAGATTCAGCACAAACCGTACATCGACCTGCGCCCGATGCACTTCGGCATCCTGGTGGGCATGAACATGCAGGATATAGAGTTCGAGAATGTCGGCCCCCAGACCATTACCCTTGAAGACGGTACGACACACGAGGAGACGATCGTGTGTGATGACGACCGTTGGAATGCAGGTTTCAGCGTGGGAGTGCTGGCCGACTTACGTCTATCGAAACACCTTAACCTGCGGTTTTCACCTACGATGCATTTCGGAGCCAAGCACCTGATGTTCCGTAGCCTGACAGAGACCGACCAGGAGGGGCGCCCAATGGAAGCCCGTCAGGATATGAAGAATACCTATATCGCACTCCCATTCGATATAAAATTCAGTGCCGAGAGATGGAACAACTATCGCCCATACATCACTGCAGGCGTCAGTCCGATGCTGAACCTGACAAGTAAGAATCAAGAGTACATCCAACTGAAACGATCAGACCTCTTCGTGGAAGTGGGACTCGGCTGCGACCTCTATCTGCCGTTTTTCAAGTTGATTCCAGAGCTAAAGTTCTGCTATAGTCTGCGTGATGCCCTGGACCACGACCACGCCAACGAACTTCAGGACGCAAATCTCCGTAAATACACCAACGCAGTAGCCAAGGGCTACAGCAAGATGATCGTATTGACGTTCTACTTCGAATAAGCAAGAACACCTATCTCTTTTCGAGATCGAGTACGAGTTTCCCTACAAACGCGCCGTGCTTACCATTCTGATCCACAGGAATCATTTTCCCATTTTTATCAGGCGCATACTCCAAAGCGGGCATATAAGTATGAGTATGTCCACCCAGCACCAGATCGCAACCTTCTGTCAGGCTTAAGAATTTCTCATCAGGATACTCTGATTTATTCCATCCTAAATGCGAGATACATATCACGAGGTCACACTTCTCCTGTTTTCGTAGTATGTCTATATACTTCTGAGCAGCCTCAGCAGGATCAATGAAGGTGATTCCCTCACAGTTGCCATCAAAGACAAGTCCCTTCAGAGGAGGCGCCAAAGCGAAAAGGCCGATTTTCACGCCATCACGAACGACGGTGACATAGGGCTTGACAAGATCCTCCAGCACCGTCCCCTTGCAGTCGTAGTTAGAGCAGACTATCGGGAACTGGGCCATACGGAACAGCTTCGCCATATTCTCCATGCCGAAGTCAAACTCATGGTTTCCGATGGTGGCGGCATCATAGCCCATTTGGTTCATCAGTCCTATCTCAACCTCTCCCTTAAAGAGCGTGTAATAGCCTGAGCCTTGCGAGAAGTCCCCACTATCGATAAGCAGAAGACCGGGATGGAGCTTCCGCTGTTCCTTCACCATGCTGACCCTACGGAGGAAGCCTCCCCGATCAGCCAGGTCCTTATTATCTATATTGGGATTGACTGGCATGATGGTCGAGTGCGTATCATTCGTATGAAGTATCACGAGTTGCTTGTGCTTCTTGCCACTTACTGTCAGTCCCGTGAGCAGTACTAATATTATAATAAGGTGTAAACGCTTCATATCTATTCCTATTATTATTCACTTTTCGCTACGATTCTCCCCTCCAACTGAGCATCAACGATCTTTCCCTGAGCCTGCATATCGCGGAAATAGTTCATTATCAGGAACCGCGAATTATTGCTGGCATCCTCAGGAGCGACCTTGTCTGACCCCAGTTTGAAGGCTGCCATACCATCATTGCCCTCCAACAGATAGTTGATGGTGGTGACACGATACGAAGCCGTCGGATCGATCTCTCTGCCGAAAAGCCGGGCAGAAAGAAGTTTCCCGGTTTTCGTGATTACAAGTTCCGTTCCCTTGCTGACACCCTCACCTCCTCTTGCGGCGATCTGCCGGAAGAGCATCATCAGCTGTTCCCCCGTGAGCGTCACAAAACAGATCTTGTTTTCAAATGGTGCTACGGAAAGTATATCCTCATAGGTAACGTCGCCCTTAATAAAGTCGGCCCTGATGCCACCCATGTTATAGACCCCCAGAACAGGTGCCTCGTTATAGTCCTTTGCCGCCCATACCAAGATGTCGGACAGCAGATTCGACAGTTCACTCTCAGGACGATGGGGGTGCATGTTGCGGGCGACCATCCCCATGACAGGCCTCATGATGCTGTCGTTCACTCGCTTGTATGGTGCGAGAAATGCCACTGCCGCCTCGTCCGGATTCTGGTCATAGCGGCTGTCGATGATAATCCTCGTGCGCTCCACACCTACCAGCTGGTAGTGTTTTGGCGCACACGACTCAACCATCAAAGCGCCTATAAAGCCCAAAAACAATAACCTACTACACATATTTATGCTATTTTATGGTGCAAAGATACAAAAAAAGGGCGAATTATTTCTTGGAATCGGGAAAAAGTTGTACCTTTGCACCCGCTTTTCGGCGTAACCGATGGAGGGAAGTCACGAGTGGCCCGTCTATGTTGCGCAGGAACGATACAACAAATTTAATTATTAGATTAAAAATGGATTTAATTAAAGTTGCTGAAGAAGCATTTGCAACCGGCAAGGAGTTTCCTAAGTTCAAGGCAGGAGACACTATTACTGTCGCTTACAAAATTATCGAGGGTTCGAAGGAGCGTATCCAGCTCTACCGTGGTGTTGTGATCAAGATCTCCGGTCACGGTGACAAGAAGCGCTTCACTGTTCGTAAGATGTCTGGCACCGTTGGTGTGGAGCGTATCTTCCCCATCGAGTCTCCCAACATCGAGAGCATTGAGATCAACAAGATCGGTAAGGTACGCCGCGCTAAGCTCTACTATCTGCGCAAGCTCACTGGTAAGGCTGCTCGTATTAAGGAGAAGCGTCGTCCCGTCACGGCTGAGTAATCAACCCTTCTGAGAAGATAAAAAGAGATGCATTTCTGATGATGCATCTCTTTTTATTTATAATTCTCGTCAGCGCTGGTTTCACCGTGGATGGCGTTCTGGAAGCTGTCCCAGTCCTGAAAGCCAGCCAACAGCGACAGATGGTCGAGTGTCTTACGATCCGGCTTACGTAGTATTTCCTTTTCCACTGCTTCCAGCAGCTTGCGCAGGGCTATGCGTTTCTTTTCCATATTTCAATCAATTTTGCTGCAAAGTTACAAATAAAGCCTCAGATTACATAGAATATCTCAGATTTTTTATACCTTTGCAGCAAATTTCAAACAAATAGCTTCATATATGAATCAACAAAAGATATTCGGACAACTGACAGACACGAAGGTGCTACTCCTTTTTATGCTGTGGTCGTTCTTCATACAGCTGTTCCTCTCCAACGACTCACCATTCTTCGGCCTGGCCCACCGCATCGATTCTGCGTGGTTCTACATGGAGGGCAAGGCTTTCTTATACGGTTTGCGCCCTTATGTGGAGTTCACCGATTTCAAGGGGCCCATCATCTGGCTGTTCTATGGTATTGGCTGGCTCATCTCCCCGTTGGACTACCACGGCATGTATGTGGTCTCTGGCGTGCTCTATGCGGTGACACTCTTTTTCAACTACAAGACGGCGAATGTCTTCCTTCAGAGCGAGAAACGGAGTCTGGCTGCCACGCTGCCAATGATCTTCGTATATTTCTTCCCGTGGTTCCATTTCGAGACGCGCTCCGAAGACTTGATGCTACCCTTCGTTGCCATCTCGCTCTATGCCCTGTTTAAGCGGCTCTATGCCGAAGAACGAGACGACAGGGCAGACTTCATGATGCTGGGAGGCTGTTTCACCGTGCTGGTGCTGATGAAATACAATGTGGCAGCCGTACAGGGAGTTATGATTCTGGTAGCCCTCTGGGATCAGTACAAGCACAAGCGTGGCCTGGCCCTGCCATTCGGATGGATGATCATCATCTCCGTAGTGATAGCAGCCCCGTTTATCATTTACTTCATCGCGACAGACACCCTTGGCGCCTTCTTCCACAACTACTTTGTGCTGGCATACGAGACGGTGACATTAGAGAACAGCGACAGTCCTTCGTATATGCAAGACCTGGCAGGGATCCTGGCAGACTACCGCAAGATCGTGTTCATCGTAGTGGTTTTCGTGAGCGGCATGCTCTTGAGCCTGAAGCTGAAGCGATACAAATATGTGCCCGTCGCCATCGCCATGCTCTTCATTGCCATGATGACGCGCCACAACGTGTGGAACTACTATTACGGCGTCTGCTACACCTTCGTGCTCTATCTGTTTATCGTCGTGCTGCTTGCCTACAATAAGCAGACACGCCGCGTCGGCTATGGCTTGTTGACAGCCTACATCATTCTCTATTGCCTCTATGGCAATCTTATCATTGGCGAGTTGCGCCAGAACACCATCTTCACCCATAACGACGACCGCGTGGCATTCCAGGAGATATCAGACGTGATGAAGGGCGTAGACCACCCACGCCTGCTGAGTTACGAGTGTCAGGAGTTTGGCTTCGGCGTGATGTACGGTGCCCTGCCCGCTGGCGACCAGTTTGCCTATCCCAATGGCGGCACACCACCCATGATTCGTGACCACAGGAAGATCCTGACAGACCGGAAAGCCGACTTCGTGGTGACCTACTGCCGCGATGATCAGCCAGAAAAGCTTAAGGTGCTGCGTGAAATCGAGGCTGCAGGCTACGAACTGCGACTGAAGCGGATGTACATGAACCAGCCCTTCTACATCTACGAGAAAAAGAAATAGGTTGTTGGCTATTATATATAAATAATGTGGAAGAAGGTCTACTCTTCTTCCACATTCAGTTTATCCATCACGATGAAGATAGGCCGTGCCTTCACCTGATCGAAGATACGCCCTATGTAAAGCCCCAGGATGCCCATCATGAACAGCAGCAGGCCGCAGGCAAACCAGATGGAGAAGATGGTGGTGGTATAGCCGCGCACCTTGTTGAGTTCGAAGAAATAGGCGATGACGTTATAGACCGCCATAAGTCCAGACACGAACGACATCGTAAAGCCTGCCACCACAGCCAGTTTCAGAGGCCGCGTGCTGTCGGCGATGATCGAGTCCATCGCCAGCCGGAACAGTTTCCTGAGTGTATAGGAGGAACCGCCGCCGTCGGCCCTGGAGTCGTGCTTCACGTCGATGGCCGTCACACGGAAGCCCAGGAACTCTATCAGGAAATTGAACGAGCGGGCCACCTCGCCCAGTTTGTTGTACTCTCGGATGATACGGGCGCTGTAGATACCGAACTCAGCGATGCTGGAGTCAGACTTATGTCCCGTCATCCAGTCGTAGACGGCATGGAACACGCTCGACGACATCCGTTTCCAGAATCCGAACTGCTTATGCACGCGGCGGGCATGAACCACATCCCAGCCCTCCTTCGCCTTCTGGTAGAGGGCGGGTATGTCCTCAGGACGGTTCTGGAGGTCGCAGTCCATCACCACGATCCACTCGCCCCTGGCATAGCGCAGGCCGGCCGAGATGGCATAGTGCTCGCCGAAGTTGCGGCTGAGGTTGAGACCCACGACACGCTTGTCGACAGCACACACCTGACGGATGGCCTCCCACACGTTGTCGGGCGAACAGTCGTTGACGAGGATGATCTCGTAACTGTCTGTGAGCGTCTGCAGGGTGGCATGCAGCCGCTTCAGCAGTTCTGCCAGCATCGACTCCCCGCAATACTCAGGGATGACTACGGATATCTCTTTCTTCTGTTGCATATTCATCTGAAGTTATTGATCAGTCCCACCACGGTCTCTGCCTCCTCACGGCTCACCACCTGGTTCATCGGGATGGAGAGTTCCTGCTGGTGGATGCGCTCCGTGATGGGATAGCAGCGATTGTTCCACTCACGGTAGCACTCCTGCTTATGCGGCGGTATGGGATAGTGGATGAGCGTCTGCACCCCACCCTCCTGGAGATATTGCTGCAGTTCGTCGCGCCGCTCACAGAGGATGGGGAACTGGTGGTACACGTTGTTCTCGTCGCTGAGCCTGCTGGGCAGGGTGATCAGCGGATTGCTTATGTTATCGTAATAGTAGGCTGCCAGTTGCTGGCGCTTCCGGTTGTCCTCGTCGAGGTATTTCAGTTTTACGTCGAGCACGGCGGCATCGAGTTCCGACATGCGGCTGTTGATGCCTACATAGCGGAACACATACTTCTTCTGACTGCCATAGTTGGCCAAGGCGCGTATCACAGAGGCCAGTTCTGCGTCGCCAGTGGTCACCGCCCCGGCATCGCCAAAGGCGCCGAGGTTCTTGCCTGGATAGAACGAGTGAGCCGCAGCGTCGCCCAGGGCTCCCGTCTTCACCCCTTTATAGGTACAGCCGTGACTCTGGGCGCAGTCTTCCATCAGTTTCAGTCCGTGTCGGCGACAGATGTCACCCAGGGCGTCGTTGTAGGCGATACGCCCGTAGAGGTGTACCGTCATCACGCCCTTCGTCCTTGGCGTGATGGCCTCCTCCACCCTGCTGATGTCCAGTTCGAGGTTCTCCCACGTGGGCTCCACCAATACGGGCACCAACTGATTGTCTGTGATGGCGAGGATGGTGGCGATATACGTATTGGCAGGCACGATGATCTCGTCGCCGTCCTGCATCACGCCCAGTTCCTTATAGCCCCGCAGGATGAGTTTCAGGGCGTCGAGCCCGTTGGCCACCGCCACGCAATGCGGCGTGCCGATATACCGGGCATAGTCGCGCTCGAACGCTTCGTTCTCGCGCCCTTGCAAGAACCATCCCGACTCGATCACGCGACGGGCTGCAGCCTCGTACTCCTCGGCATGCTGCATCGTGATGGCCTGAAGATCCAAAAGTTTTATCTGCATATTTACATCTTTCTTTGTTTCAACATTCATTCCTTCCCGACATACTCAAGAAACTCGTCGTAGTTACGGATGTAGTCTTCCTCGGAATAGGCGTGGCTGGCCAGCACGAGGCAGATGCTGCCTGAGGAGAAGCCCTGCTCCGACGACCAGATGCCTGGCGGCACGTGCAGGCCCCAGAAGGGGCGGTTGAGGGCGACGGTGCGCTTGTTGGTGCCATCGTCGAGCACCACCTCGAACGAGCCCGAGGCGGCGATGATAAACTGGTGGCACTCCTTGTGGGCATGTCCGCCCCGCTCCTCGCCGCCAGGGATGTCATAACTGTAGAACACGCGGTTGATCTCGAACGGCACGTGCACGTTCTGGTAGATAAACGTCAGGTTACCCTCCACGTCGTGCATCTTGTTCAGTTCGTAGAGCGAACTGTCGAACACGCTCCTGGCATAGCTCACGGCAGCAGGCACATGGGCGTGGCTGATCACGTGGGCCGAGGTGTTGTTCACATTGTCCGTCAGCATCGCCTGACCCTTCAGCCACAGTTTGAAGTCCTGATAGTCCATGATATAGTCGCCGGGATCATAGTCCGTCGAGGCGAGCACCAGCGCCAGCGAGTTCGTGGAGAAGTTGGTCATGCGCCGCCACATGGCCTTAGCCACATAGAGGCCGTTGTACGAGCGGTTCAGCTGATAGGTCTGCTTCTGCTCCCCGTCGTCGAGTTCCACGTCGAACGAGCCGGAGAGGGCCACGATAAACTCCTCGCTCTCCTTGTAGGCATGGCCGCCGCGGTCCAGTCCGCCTGGCACGTCGTAGATCCAGTACACGCGCCGTATCTCGAACGGCACGTGCCTGAGCTGCTCGATGATGGAGAGGTTGCCCCTCACGTCTGAGATCTTTGGCAGACTGATGATTCTGTTTCCCGATTCCTTCATTCCACTCTTACATATTTTTATATATCAGTCTGCAAAGGTACACTTTTTTTCCGAATAAGCCATCATCGTTGCAAAATATTTCGTAACTTTGCACCAAACTTTAGATTATCATGTCAAAAATCAAAGAAGGATACCGCATCGCCTACGATGTCTACCAGACACCAGGCAGCACAGAAGAGGAGGCCACGTACCACGTGCGCCGCATCAGCATGACCATGTCGAGCCGCTTCCTGCGCGACCATATCGAGGAGAACACCATCATCAGCGCCGGACTCTACGAACTGCTGATGGAGACACTGAAGAAGGAGATCCCCGAGCAGTTGCTGCACGGGCGCGACCTCCACATCGAGGGCCTCGGCACGTTCTACCTGAAGATCGGCCTTAAGCAGAAGAGCGTCACCAAGCCCAGCGCCATCACCGCCAACGACCTGCAGATAGAGGGCATCGGATTCAAGCCCGACAGGGAGTTCAACGACACCGTCCGCCAGGCCGTCGTCCACTTCGTCCGCGAGGAGCAGCGACACTCCGAAGAGGTCACGATGGCTGACATCATCGTCCGCCTGACAGACTACTGCCGCCAGCACGGACCGTTCACCGTGCGCACCCTCTGCGCCCTCTTCGGCCTCACCAAGTACAAAGCCAGCCGCGTCGCCAACCAACTCGTCGCAGGCCCTGCCGCCAAGTTCACCCGCCAGCGCGAGGGCAACACCTATTTCTACCGCCGCGTAGGCATCTGACAAAAAGCCTTTCAGCCGAGGCGCAACCATCTCATAATGAGCACCTTCCGCTGAAAGGACATTATTCTGCAGCGTGGGCATCCTACAGTTTCACCACGCGATAGACATTGCCAAACTCCGTATGCTCAGCCTTCCACCCAAGGCCGCTGAGTAATCGGCCCATGGCCGAGGCCGACATCTCGCGCATCAACGCCTGGTTATGCGTAGCCAGCTCGCGGATGATATCCTCTGCCGAGAGTTTCCACGACACCTCGCCGTCGCCAGCCTGGCGGAAGAACGTCGTGAGCAACTGCTCCACAGGCGACAGTCGCTGATAGCGGCGGTTACGGCGCTCCATCTCGCGCTCATCGGCCTTCGAGAAGTAACAGGGCATCCCCTCCTCCACCTCCCGGATCAGTTGCGCAAAGAGTTGGTCGTGGCAGATGCCGTCGACGCAGATCTCCCCCTCGGGCTCCACCACCAGGAAGCGGCGCGAGCCAGTGGGGTCGGAGAGCAACTGCAGGCAATTGCTCGTCCCCGTAAACGAGGCGATGCGCGGCAGGCGGTTGAAGTTCTTCTTGTAGGCACCGATGAAACTGGGCTTCATCGTCTGCATCAATGTCTTCAGGTCGGCCATCCTGCGCACGGGCTCTTTGTCGAACTCATCCATGTTGATGATGGCAAACTCCACGATCTTGCGCTGGGCATTGCCCTTCGACGAGAGCGAGAAGTCGTCGGTATAATAGTCGCGCAGTTCCCTGGGCAGCAACTGCTGTAGGAAGGTGCTCTTCTGCATGCCCTGGCGCTCGCTCACCAGCAGGAGCATCACCGCGTTGGCATGCTTCTCGTCCCAATGCATCCACTGGGCCACCACCGCCCGCAGCCAGATGCGGCCCATGCGCAGGAAATAGTCATCCTGCGACACTCGGCGCAGCAGGTCGTCAGCATAGTCGCGCTGTCCGTCCCACGTGCCGCGTACCTTGTTCAGATAGTCCGTCACAGGATGGTAGTCCTCAGAGAATACCGACTCCACGTAGCGCTTCACCTGACTGTCGAGGCAAAAGATGCCCGCCTCGGCCACCTCGTTGGCAATCGTGTTCAACTGGCGCTTGTCGATGATGGTCCACGCTGCGCCACCCTTGCGGCGATACTCATACACGTCTGTCACCACATTGTGACGCATGTCGTACGCCTGGGACACGAACGCCCTCATCTCACGCTGCGGACGAAGCATCGACTGCTGACGCTCCTGATAGCGCCCTTCCTTGTCTGCCTTGTGCTTTCCCGTATCAGACCGCTGGTTAGCGCAGTCCGCCGTCAGGCCGTCGCCAAGGCTTTCGGTCTTCAGGGTGTTTTCCAGGCACGCCACCTTCGAGGTCAGCAGGTCGCTCTGTGCTTTCATCTCGGCGAGCAACTTACTGTTCTTCAGCATCTCGCCAACAAGTTTTAGTTCTCTGATCATAAGCTTGTCAATGTCTCAAAATCCGTGCAAAGATACAACGCAAAACGCCCTGTAGCAAGCCTTTTTGCAACTATTTCGGCAGTTCTTCCAAAACTTACGAACCCCTAAGATAAGCCCTCCCGCACAGTCACTTATCCAGAACTTTACAGCCTCCTTTCCATCGTTTGACCTCCGTCAAACGATTGTTTGACGAGCGTCAATCAATTGTTTGACCAAGGTCAAACAACCGCCTCCATTATCCGACGTCCCCCTTTCAATGTAGCAAAGCCCCCGCAGGTCCTCCCCTCCTTTTTTCTTACGCTCACATCCTTTGCGAGTCACCCCCCCTTCAGCCGAATCCCCTGGCTCATAGCCCATTACGCCCCGACTGAAAGCAAAAGAATACGAGCAAAAGGCGACACATAGCAAATGAAATGCTACAAAATATTCCCTTTTTATTTGGAACTTTAAGAATTAATCCGTATATTTGCACACGATATTGCAGACATAGTCAAGAATATGAGTGAAGAAACCAGAGACATAGAGATGGAGGAACACGCCGTTTGTGAACCTGTGTCAGCACCAATTGCCGACTATCAAAACAGCATGGCAAGTATGCATGATGAGATTGACGATCTTGACTGGGACCGCATGCCAATATTCGGTCCCAAGACACTTGACGAAGCCATTGCCCGCATCAACGAGGCATGGAAGGATCGCAACAATCCCAGCAAATGGCATCGTATAGATGACCTACATGCAGAGTTAAAGAAAAGACATCCATGGCTATAATAGAGTGGACTGATCCTGCATGGCAACTATATAATAGTATGATGCATCGTCGTTTCAAACTTCTATATTTTTATGATGAAACAGAGGATACGGTCCATATCGTTGACATCTGGGACACGAGAATGAAACCTGAGACCCTGATGAAGAGAATAAAATAATGTTGAACCCTGAAAACAGGCTGTATATGGTGACATATCAGTTCAAACAATTATCAATAACAGTTTAAAACATTCACAATTATGAAACAAAAACATTTATTATCATTCATGCTATTGTTTATGCCGCTCATGGCAGATGCTTCAGGCATAAACTTCACTTTAGTAGATGGGATCTACTACGAATTCAACAAATACACTCATCGAGCGTATGTAAGTTGCAAGGGATTCGATTTTAGAATAGATACGGACGTTGATGATTATATGGTTCGTGACATAACACAGAAATACAGTGCTGGCTACTCCGGTTCTCTGGTAATACCCTCTGAAGTAACTTATAATGGTGTAACTTATCCCGTGACTGGAATTAATTATTACGCTTTCTGGGGTTGCAGCGGCCTGACATCCATCACAATACCAAGCAGCGTCACGTTTATTTGGGATTCTGCTTTTGATGGCTGCAGCGAGCTTACTTCCATCACGATTCCTGAGAGCGTAAAGAGCATAGGTAACAAAGCCTTTAAGGACTGCAGTAGCCTGACATCCATCACAATACCAAGTAGCCTGACGGATATTGGAGTAAATAGTTTCGAAGGCTCAGCATGGTATGAGAATCAACCAGACGGATTGTTTTATATAAATAACATCCTTTTCGGCTATAAAGGGGCCAAACCTTCAGGAGCCGTATCCATAAAAGATGGTACTACAAGGATTGGTGATAAGGCTTTCTCTGAATGCACCGAACTAACCTCTATTTCTATTCCTGAGAGTGTTACAAGCATTGGAGACTATGCTTTCTATAACTGCAGCGGGCTGACCTCCATCACGATTCCTAACAGCGTGACGGCCATAGGAGGAGGTGTTTTCTATAACTGCAGTAGTCTTACTTCTATATCATTCTCAGGCGGTATTACCACGTTGGAAAGTTCCCCTTTTGACGGGACTGCATGGTATAACAATTTGCCTGACGGCATAGTTTATGTTGATAAAGTCGCATACAAATACAAAGGGACAATGCCAGATAATACAAGTATAACCATAAAAGAGGGCACTGTGAAGATTTTTGACTGTGCTTTCCTTGGCTGCAGCGGCCTGACATCCATCACGATTCCTGAGAGCGTAAAGAGCATAGGATACAGTGCTTTCAATGGCTGCAGCGGTCTGACGGAAGTAATAGCCTTACCCACGACACCTCCAAGTATAAACACTAGTTCGTTCCCCTACGACAATTCACAAAAGATGTTCGATGAGAAAATCAAACTCATGGTACCAGAGTCTGCTTCTGAGGCTTATCTGTCTACCTCGCCCTGGAACCAGTTTGCCACCATCGAGACGTTGGAAGGAGGCTCGACAGAGAGACTGAAATGTGCTACGCCAACCATCTCTTTCACGAATGGCCAACTCTCCTTCTCCTGCGAGACAGAAGGCGTCACCTACAAGTACTCAATTTCAAGTCTCGGAGGTGGCTCAGGTACAAGTACAGGCTCTGGCTCTGTAAATTTAGGTTCAGGTGTCACTGTCAGCGTCTATGCCACCAAGACTGGCTATTCCAATTCTGACACAGCTACGTTGACGCTGCCTATCAGTATGAAGGGTGATGTGAATGGTGACGGCCAGGTGAACGCCGCCGACCATGTAGAACTGACAAACATCATCATGAATCCGTAGCCAAAGGACCAATCTGATGACTAAACCTGTTCTTTTTACCATAAACATTTGGAGATATAAAAAATTATACCTACATTTGCAGAAAAAATGAAGTGATGCCGACATTACTAAGAATTTTTGGACTAAGGTTCTTCTTCTATCTCGATGAGCACTTGCCCATACATGTGCATGTGGAATGTGGCGGAAAGCTGGCAAAAATAGAAATAGAGAATGAAGTCAAAGTCGTATACAATCATGGTCTGAAAGAACAGGAACTAAGAACGGCTGTCGACACATGCGTCATATACAAAGAGAACTTCATTGCCGAATGGCATAAAAGGTTTGGATAAACAAGGAGGTTGATTATGGAGACGATTAAGAATCTGTGGTTTGACGGTAGTAGGATTTACATGCGCTCGTCAGAGGGGCGGGTGCTGAGCCGTCCGTTAAAGGCATATCCCGAGTTGGAGGAGGCTACGATGGAACAGCGCAACAACTATACAATAGTGGCTGACGGTATGGCCATCAGATGGGATGATCTGGATGCAGACATGCACATATCAAGTTTCTATGAGACATCTGAACCTAACGATCAAAACGAGGTAGCCATCATGTTCAAGCGCTGTCCATGGCTGAATGTGTCGGAGGTGGCCCGTGCTATCGGTATCAACAAGAGCTTATTGGCCAGGTACATCTATGGCATCTCGAAACCAAGCGAACAGCGGGTTATGCAAATCCGCCAGGCTTTTCATCAGTTCGCACAGGAACTCCAAATGGTATAGGCAAGCATTGAGGCTCTGACGATGTTCCTCATGATACACTACTGAGATGAAGCGCATTATATTCGCATTACTGATGGCGCTGCCGATGATGGCGGGCGCACAGACCACAGAGAAGGACTTTGTGAAAGGGGCTGACGTTGGGTTCCTCGCAGGACAGGAGCGACAGGGAATCGTATTCCACGACCGCAACGGCCAGCAGCGCGAGTGTCTGGAACTGTTGAAGAACGACTATCAGATATCGGCCATCCGGCTGCGCGTCTGGGTGAATCCCCATGGCGGCGACTGCGATAAGTTCGCACTGCTGGCCATGGCCAGGCGGGTAAAGGCGCTGGGCATGGACCTGATGGTGGACTTCCACTACAGCGACTGGTGGGCCGACCCTGCCAAGCAGCCCATCCCGAAGGCCTGGCTCGGCCACTCCTACGAAGAGATGAAGCAGGACCTGCGCCACCACACGATAGAAGTGCTCTCGCTACTCAAGGAGAACGGCATCACGCCCCGATGGGTGCAGGTGGGCAACGAGACCACCAACGGCATGCTCTGGAGCGTGAAGACCAATGAGCAAGGCTGGGAGATCAAGGACTCGCTGGGCAACACCACCATCACCCACTCAATGGGGCACATCAAGACGGAGCCGCAGCAGTATGCCGGATTCATCCGTACCGGCTACGATGCCGTGAAGGAAGTCTTTCCACATGCCATCGTCATCGTACATCTCGACCGTGGGCACGAGCAGAGCCTCTACGACCGTCACCTCGACACCCTCCTGAAATACGGCGGGAAGTTCGACATGGTAGGCATGTCGCTCTATCCCTACTGGGCGATGGACGGGCATCCCGAACTGAATGCCGACGGCATCATCACCGACTGCATCAGCAACATCCGCCACGTCAGCGAGAAATACAACTGCGACGTGATGATCGTGGAGACGGGCTACGAGGTGGATGAGCGCCATCCGGAGAAGATGGAAGAGGGTCGCCGACTGTTGGCCCGTGTCGTCCGCGAAGCCCGTAACGAGACGGACGGCCACTGCCGCGGTGTGTTCTACTGGGAGCCCCAGTGCCTCCCCGGCGGCTATAAACTCGGCGCCTTCAACAGCAAGGCTGCCCCAACGGTGATTATGGACGGATTCATCGAATGAGCAGAAAGAAATGCAAGCTTTCCTCTTGTATTTCGCTCAACTTTTCGTAACTTTGCCATTAAAATGGCGAATTTACTCCGTCTCGGCAATTAAAATAAGTGAATTTATTTTGTATTGCTCTCGACTTTGCGTAACTTTGCAGCCAGAATCGAAAAAAGACTGTTAGCAATGAAAGAATTAGCACTCAAGTACGGATGCAATCCGAACCAGAAGCCCTCGCGGATCTTTATGACAGAGGGCGAGTTACCCATCGAAGTGATCAACGGCCGCCCTGGATACATCAACTTCCTCGACGCCCTGAACGCCTGGCAGTTGGTGAAGGAGCTGAAAGCCGCCACGGGGCTGGCAGCCGCTGCCTCGTTCAAGCATGTCTCGCCAGCAGGTGCCGCCGTGGGTCTGCCCCTGAGCGACACGCTGAAGAAGATCTACTTCGTCGATGACATCGAAGGGCTCGACGAGAGTCCCGTCGCCTGTGCCTATGCCAGAGCCCGCGGTGCCGACCGCATGTCGAGCTATGGCGACTTCGTGGCTCTCTCAGACACCTGCGACGCTGTGACGGCCAGGATCCTGAAGCGCGAGGTGAGCGACGGCGTGATTGCCCCCGACTATACCCCCGAGGCCATCGAAATACTGAAGGACAAGCGCAAGGGCACCTATAACGTGATCAAGATCGACCCCGACTACAAGCCCGAGCCTATCGAGCGTAAGCAGGTGTTCGGCGTCACCTTCGAGCAGGGCCGCAACGAGATACGCCTCGACGACGATGCCCTCTTCGAGAACATCCCCACACAGAACAAAACCTTCTCGCCTGAGGCTAAGCGCGACCTGATCATCGCCCTCATCACGCTGAAGTACACACAGTCTAACTCCGTCTGCTACGTGAAGGACGGCCAGGCCATCGGCATCGGAGCAGGTCAGCAGAGCCGTATCCACTGCACCCGTCTGGCAGGCAACAAGGCCGACATCTGGTGGCTGCGCCAGCATCCGAAGGTGATGTCGCTGCCTTTCATCGACGGCATCCGCCGCGCTGACCGCGACAATACCATCGACGTATATATCTCTGAGGACGAGCACGACGATGTGCTGCGCGACGGTGCCTGGCAGCAGTTCTTCAAGACGAAGCCCGAGGTGCTGACGATGGAAGAGAAGAAAGCCTGGATCGCCCAGAACACGAAGGTGGCCCTTGGCTCGGATGCCTTCTTCCCCTTTGGCGACAACATCGAGCGTGCCCATAAGAGCGGCGTGGAGTTCATCGCCCAGGCTGGCGGCTCCGTCCGCGACGACCATGTCATCATGACCTGCGACAAGTATGGCATCGCCATGGCCTTCACTGGTGTAAGACTGTTCCATCATTAATATTGTTTATAGTTTATAGTTTATGGTTTATAGTTGATTACCTGGCAAGCCATTATACGCGAGTCAAGAATCTGCCTATAGAACATATCATCTATAAACTATAAACATTAAACTATAAACATAAAAAGAAAATGGACGATTTTCAGCGTATCCTCGAGAACGGCATCAACTTCGGACGCGGAGGTGACAAGCCGAAGGATGATGGCAAGGTGAAGACCAAGGCCAAGAAGAAGCAGTATATCACTGGTGCCCACGGCAGCGGCTCAGCCCGTCAGAAAGCCAAATACCGTGAGCAGCGGGCCAACAGACATAAGAAATAAGAAAGGAAAAAGAAGGAATCCCTACCGTTGTGGCAGGGATTCCTTTTTACTTCAGAAAGCGAGGTTCTTACCTCGATAGAACTCTATGAGAGCCTGCTCGTAAAGATTCTCATAACGAGCCTGTACGAGGTCTGACTCTGACTTCAGATAATTGTTCTTCGACTCGTTGAACTCCGTGATGGTAGCCTTCCCGTTCTCGTACTTCGCCTGCATCAAGGTGAAGGCATCCTTCGAACTCTGAACGGCCTCTATCGATGCCTTCTCCTTCGACTGAGCATTCAACGCATTGTAGTACACCTGCTGAATCTCTTTATAGAGCGCCTTCTTCGTGTTGTCGAGAGCCAGTTGCTGGTTCTCCTGAAGGATTCGTGCATTACGGATGTTGTTACGCGTCTGGAAACGGTTGAAGATAGGCACATTGAGGTTCAGGCCGATATACTGCGAAAAGTTATTCTTCATCTGAGTGCCGAAGTCATCTGCGGGGAAACCAGAAGTGGTATAGTAATTCGTGCCCAGTCCTCCGCTCAACGACAAGGTAGGATAGTTGGCAGCCTGTGCAATCTTAACACTATGCTCAGAACCCTTGAGTTTCAACTGTTGGGAAAGGATCTCCGGTTTCACGCCTAAGGCCTCTGCATAGATCAGGTCTGGTGACAGTTTCGAACTATCGATGATATCAGAGATGCCAGATATCTCAGGACGGACGATAGTAAAGCCGTCAGGCGTGGGCAGTTCGAGGAGTTGCGAGAGAGCGAGCAGTGCCAGACGGGTATTGTTTTCTGCCTGGGTAGCGGTAAGCCTACTATTGGCGAGGGTCGCCTTCTGCTGTGACAGTTCTGCCTCAGCAGCCTTGCCGTTTCTGACAAAGGCCTCCAGACGAGCCACCTGTGCGGAGTCGATCTCAATCTGCCGCTTAGCAACATCCGCTATCTCCATATCGTAGAGGATCTGAACGTAGGCCTGTGCCACCTGCATACGGATATCGTTCTTAGCCTTCTCAAGGTCAGCAGTCGCAGCCTCCAGATTCAGTTTGCTGAGTTTGATCTGGTTAGGGATCTGGAATCCTGTGAAGAGCGGCACGCTCGTACCCAACTGGAACGAGGTCGAAGAGGTGTTCGTATTCGAGTATGTGTTCTCAGATGTCAGACCACGTCCGAAGGAGAAGTTCTGCCCCACAGAAGCATTGAGGTCTGGCAGGCGCGAGTTCTTGGCCGTAGAGAGTTCCAGTTCTTGCTGACGGCACTGGTTCTGCTGTTGCTTGATGCTGATGTTATGCGCTACGGCATAGTCGCAGCACTCTACGAGGCTCCACTGCCGGGTCTGGGCTTTCAAAGGTAAAAGGGTGAAAAAGTGGAAGAGTGAGACACTCAGCACCAAGCCCCTTACCTTTAATAATCTGTTATTCTGTTTCATAGTCATTTCACTTCTTCACCTTCTTATTTTTCTTTTTCCTCAGCCACGATCTCAGGTCCGCGTACCTTGTCCTTAGCAGACAGGCCCTTCTTAATCTCGATATTCACACCGTCAGAAAGGCCCGTGGTGACCTGTTTGCGCTCGTAGGTCTTCTGTTTGCCATCACCTTTTACAATATATACGAAGGTAGAGTCGCCAGAGAACTCGATGGCACTCTCAGGGATGCTGAGCACCTTCGATGCTGAAGCCAGCACAATCTCTGCGTTGGCACTATACCCAGAGCGGATCTTACCACCCTCGGCGAGTTTCACGGCAGCCTTGATCTCGAACTGGTTGGCACCGTTGCTCTCGACAGCCTTCGGAGAGATATACTCCAGGGCGGCATCAAACGACAGGTCCTGCAGGGCGCCAATGGTGATCTTCATGTTCATGCCGCTCACCAGTTGGCCTACCTCTGTCTCATCGATATTTCCACGGAAGATGAGGTCGTTCATGTTGGCCACGGTGGCGATGGTAGTACCGTCGTTGAAGGTATTGGCCAGGATCACGGAGTTACCCACCTTCACGGGGATGTCGAGGATGACGCCACTGATGGTAGAGCGTATCAGCGTGGAAGAGGCCTTGGCATTGCTCTGAGAGACGCCGTCGCGCACCACCTGCAGGGCATCCACCGCTGCCGCCTTCTCCTCCTTGGCCTGTTTCAAGGCCTGCCTGCTCTTGTCGAACTCATCATCGGAGACAAGTTTCTGGTTGTGCAGGTTCTCCTCGCGACTGTAATCCACCTCAGCCTGCTTCAGGTTGATCTCTGCCAGACGAACACGAGACTCTGCACTCGAGAGTTGTCCCATGTCGGGAATCACCTTCACCTTGGCAATCACGTCGCCTGCATTCACATAGTCACCTGGATCCTTATACAATTCAGTGATGATACCTGAGATCTGCGGCTTGACATTGACCTCATTGCGAGGTTCTATCTTACCTGTGATAATGGTCGTCTTCTTGATGTCCTCCGTCTTCGGAGTAAACTCGTTATAGACGATCTCCTTGGGCTGGCTCTTCTGCCAGAGGAACACGAACGTTCCAATGAAAATCAGTGCGATAATAGCAGCGATAATCAGTTTACTGTACTTCTTCATAACCTTTATTTATTATATTTCTTTTTATTCGTCACGCATGGCATCGACGGGCTTGATGCTCATGGCTCTGGCGGCAGGGGCGAGCCCCGCCAGCACCCCCATGGCACTTACCACGAAGGCAGCAAAGATGGCTGTCCAGAAACTCACCTGATAGTGGGTGGTTACCATACCGTCCTCCATGCTGCCCATCTCCAGCATCTGGAGGATCATCACGCCGAAGAGGATGCCACTCATACCAGCCACCAGTGTCAGCACGATACTCTCCGAGATAATCTGTGAGAGGATCATCTTCGGTGTGGCCCCGATGGCGCGACGGATGCCGATCTCGGTAGTCCGCTCCCTCACCGTCACCATCATGATGTTCGATACGCCGATGGCACCGGCGAGCAGTGTACCCAAGCCCACCAGCCAGATGAGGAAGTTCACGCCTTTAAACAGGTTGTCGAGCAACTGGAACAGCACCTCTGTATTAAACACGGTGACGCCCCTTTCGTCTGTAGGATCGACATAGTGCGCCCTGGCCACCGTCTCACGGATACGGTCTGTGATATTCGACATCACCACGCCCTCCCTGGCTGTCACGGCAATAAGATCCACCTGCTGTCCGCGGTTATAGGCTTTCTGCACCATCGTGAAGGGGAGCGAGACAGACTCTTCGCTTCGACCGTTGATGGAGATGTTGCTGGTGTTATAGTCTACACCCACCACTTGATAATAGGTTGAGTCGATCCTGACGGACTGTCCACAGGGATCACCGCCGTTCTTAAACAGGTCTTTATAGATCTTTTTCCCCAGCACGCATACCTTCCGATGCTGTTTCACATCCATATCATTGATATAACGGCCATAGTACATCTTCGGCTCGTTCACCTTGGCATAGTCAGGTGTCACACCCTGTACGTTGACACTCACCTTGCGGTCTTCGTGATAAGCCGTACTCGATGAGTTCCAAGGCATGAAAACCACGGGGGCTATCACGTCGAGTTCCGGCACTCGTTGACGAAGCCGTTCCACATCCTTCTGGTCCATCGACCACCAGCGTCCTTTGCGGAAGCCTTTATATGCCTTGGTGGTCTGCTGCGACCATACGAAGGCCGAGTTCGTGGCAAAGCCAGCAAAGTTCTCATTCAGTTTCTCTTTCAGCCCTGAGCCGCCACCTATCAGCGCCACGAGCATGAACACGCCCCAGAACACGCCGAAGCCCGTCAGGAAGCTCCTGCTCTTGTTCCTCGTCAGCGTGTCGAGTATTTCTCTGTAACTATCTAAATCTATTCTCATAATCAGTCAGCTCTAAGTGCCTCTATCGGGCGTATCCTACTTGCTTTGTAAGCAGGGATAAGCCCTGCGATGGTTCCTGCGACGATCATCACCATCGTTGCCTCCAGACAGACATCAAGACCTACTGTCGGGTCCACGAACATCGTGGCCTTGAAGATACCCGTGTCGATGGTGTTGTGTCCCAGCGTGGCATCCATATACTCATTGGCACATACCCCCAGTACCATACCTATATAGCCGAAGAAGGTGGTGATGATCACACTCTCGATGATGATCAGTTTCAGAATGCTCCACGGCTTGGCGCCTATCGCCTTGCGGATGCCGAACTCATGGGTGCGCTCCTTGACGGTGATCAGCATGATGTTGCTGACGCCCACGATACCACTGAGCAGGGTGAACAGGCCTACCACCCACAGGGCCGTACGGATGATGCCAATACCCGTCTGCATCTGCAGGTTGTCAGAGTAGCGGTTCCAGAGCCAGATGGCGCTCTCGTCTTCAGGATGTGCCTGGTGGTTGGCATTGATACGCTGACGATAGTCCTTCTCGAAGTCCTCGTTGGCCTCTTCCGTAGGCAGTCCGTGGAAGGTGAACTCGATGCGTCCTGCATCGTCCGTGTTTGCACCATAGATACGCTTGACGGCCGTATAAGAGGAGAAAGCATCGGCACGTCCGTTCTCGTTCTCCTTATAGATACCCACCACCTTGAAGGCGAAACTGCCCACGTTGACATACTGTCCGATGAGCCGCGACAGTTCCTGTTGCTTGTCAGTCCTGGCATTAAGCAGTTCCTTCGCCTGCTTATTACTCAGGATGATCACCTTACGACTCTCCTGTATGTCGATATCGTTGATAAACCGTCCCAGCATCATCTCCACCTTGTCTATCTTGTTGTGATTGGGATAGACACCCGAGAGGGAGGTCGAGATATACTGCTGTCCCAGACTGATGGTGGCACCAGTGTTATACTGGGCTCCCACTTCGTCGACAGTCTGCCTGAACGACTTGTCTGTCGTCTCGATGTCACGTGCCTGGAGCCTGATCCAACGTCCCTCCTTCATGCCCTGATAGGGCTTGGAGGTTTCCCCGCCAAAGACAACCATCGACGAGGAGAGGAAGCGGTCGGTCTGCTTGAGGTTGGCATTGATGAGCCCGTTGCCGGCCCCCAGCAGTACGATGAGCATGAAGATACCCCAAGCCACAGCAAAGCCCGTCAGCGACGTACGAAGCTTATTCCGTCGGGCCGTACTCCATATTTCGGTAAAAATATCTCGCATATTATTTCATCATTCCGTTGATACCGAAGGGCGAGGCATTGTGATCGAGGTTCTCCTCAATCTGTCCGATGATGCCGTCCTTGATGTGTATGATCTTGTTCGTCTCGTTCGCCACGCCGCTCTCATGCGTCACCACGACGATGGTCATGCCCTCCTCCTGGTTCAGGCGCTTGAGCAACTGCATCACCTCCACAGATGTCTTCGAGTCGAGGGCGCCCGTAGGCTCGTCGGCCAGGATGATCTGCGGCCGGGTGATGAGTGCTCTGGCAATGGCCACGCGCTGCTTCTGTCCTCCCGACAGTTCGTTGGGGTAGTGCTCGGCCCAGTCGCGAAGGCCTAAACGGTCCAGATAGTCCAGGGCCATCTGATGGCGCTTGCGCCTTGGCACCCCCTGATAGAACAATGGCAACTCAACGTTTTCCACGGCGGTCTTGAAAGAGATGAGATTAAACGACTGGAATATGAAGCCTATCATGTGGTTGCGATACTCGGCGGCCTTGCGCTCGGAGAGGTTCCAGATGGGCACCCCAGCCAGTTCGTAGGTGCCAGAGTCGTAGTTGTCGAGAATACCTAATATATTTAATAAGGTACTCTTACCCGAGCCAGAGGCACCCATGATGGAGACGAACTCACCCTTCTTGATATCGAGCGAGATGCCTTTCAGCACGTGTAGCGGCTGTGCGCCCTGATAGGTCTTGTTGATGTCTTGTAAGTGAATCATATAATGGTTATTGTTGATAATCAGTGTGACTTCGTTTTCTTTGTCTGTCCGTTTGACGCGCAAAGTTACAGGAAAGTTGCAGAAAAGCCACAAGAATGCCGATTATTTAACAGTTATTCGTGCTTATTATTAGTTATTTTGCCATCTTCCCAGGCCGCTGTGATATCTTCGATAGAGATGTCCAGGAGGCACATCTGGCGGAACAGCTCTGGCAGGCGCTCCTTCATGAACTCCCGCTTGCGCTCCTTCAGGATTTGCTTCTTGGCTCCCTTCGTAACGAAGTAGCCCAGCCCCCTTTTATTATAAATAATGTTCGCACGAGCCAACTCGTCGTAGGCCTTGACTGCCGTATTCGTGTTCACCTCGAGCAGCACGGCATACTCTCGCACCGAGGGGATGCGGTCGTCGTCCTTGTATTTACCTGCAAGAATCTCGTCGCAGAGGCGGTCTGCCATCTGCAGGTAGATGGCTTTATCGTTTGAGAATGTCATAGTTCATCCATTTATTAGTGATCAGTTCGAAATGCTTGAAGGTCTGGAACGAGGCCCAGTAGTTGAAACAGGAGAAGATGACGAACAGCACACAGAGGACATAGGCCATCAATCCTACCTCCTGGGAGACATATTGATTATCCCGCCACACCGAAGGGAACAGCGACATCCCTGACGTCTGCATGAAATAGACGAAAGACATCACACACAGGATCAGGATCACAGTCGTCACCACAAAGGCATACTTCCTGAGCAGCGAGCCGCCAAGAGCGTAGGACGAGTGAATCCATACGGCACAGAGCAAAGCCGTCAACACACACATCACCTTATGCGACAGGGTGTAGTGATACAAGTCTGTCACTATGAACTTGGGGATGAGATTGTTCCACACGTCAGGAAGGGCAGACGACCACCAGTAGGAGTATACCAAGTTGCCTCCATCAGGATAGAAGGACACCCCTTGCAGCGGATGGAACTGATTCCATACAGCCAGCACCCCCATGCGCAGCAAGTCAGCCAAGACGAAACTCACGGTGGTGATGATCAGGCAGACAAACGTCACGCAGACCATTAGAGCTAGGAACTTCTCCAGATTTGAGGCAGGCAGCATCAGGAAGTTGGTGCGCTGCTGCTTGCTGCCAATATTGGTGAAACTTGTAAACATCAAACTAACATATACCAGCGGTAGCACCAAGATGGCAAACGTCATGAAGCCCGCTACATTCCTGAGATAAGCAGAAGGCTCCGGATGAAGAAGGAGCGTCACTATCTCCAGTAGAAACATGCTTACAGTTAAACCAAAAGACATACCCAACAACACCAGCCAATTCACGCTCACCAGCCAGCGGAACGTCTTAAGGAATCTATCGAAACTAAAACTTCTCATATCTTATACATTTATATATTTACCTATTACCTGAGTCCTGCAGAAGAATCTGTACGACAGCCAGAAGTTCACTACAACGAGTGCCAAGAACAACAGATTGAAATAATCTTGATTATTCCACCATAACATATTGACGTTCTGCCAATGGCCTGCTAAGGCTGAAAGCAGGATGCCGACTACGATGAGCACCAGACTCGTCGCTATCCAGTTGTGCTTGCGGAAGCGGAAGAAGGTTGCCCCTACGGCGTAGAGCGAATGGAGCCACACGAAGAGCCACACAAAGGTCATGCGGTATGACAGAGGCATATCGGCCTGACAGGTCTCTATGACGGCGTTCGTCACCAGTTTCACCTGTTCATGGCCCACCAACAGACCAAACACATACTGTATCAAGTCGGCTGCGAAGAAAGCCACCAACTGGATGGGCACCAGGATAATCCACGAGGCATAGCGCATCAGGTACTTCTCCAGGTTCGACGCTGGTAGCATCAGCAGCCTCTGCATGTCGTGCTTTCCACTCATGCTATAGAACATGAACGAAGAACCCAGGACAAGCGTCACTGCAAAGGCGACGACAGTTGCGATAGCGCAGGGCAAATAGTTGGCATCTTGCTGGTTTACTGTAAAGTCAATCGAAGTGAAGAACACGAACGTCAGAGTCAATACAATCAGGTTTTGAAAAAACGATTTCACGTGATACTTCTTGTCGATCGTGAGCGACCATCTTGCCAGTTTACTGAATCGATCTATACTGAAACTTTTCATACTCTTAATCCTTTCATAGACATACTCTTATAACTTATCCTGTGTAACGGCATTGAACAACAACTCGAGGTTCAACTGCGTTTCCTGGCTGTCGACCTTTCGCGGGGCAATAACGGCATTGCCCTGGAGCGACGGCTCGGCGTAGAGCGCATCCTGCATATCGTCTGTCGGGCGGTACTCGAAGACGTACTTGTCTGTGATCTCGGCCACCGACGCGTCGAGCAGTAACCTCTGCTGCGAGAGGATGAGGATGTGGTCGAGCAGCGACTCCACGTCGTGCACCTGATGAGTAGAGATGATCAGCGTGCGGTCTTCTGACATATTCTGGGCGATCACCTTGCGGAACTGCGACTTCGAGGGGATGTCGAGGCCGTTAGTAGGCTCGTCCATCAGGAGCAGGTTCGTGTTCGTAGCCAGGGCGAACGACATGAACACCTTTTTCTTCTGTCCCATCGAGAGCGCATTCAACTTGATGTCCGTCGAGAGTTCGAAGTCGTTCAGACAACTCTCCAGCACCTCGCGGGAGAATCGGGGGTAGAACGGTTCGTTGATCCTGACATACTGTTCGAGCGACATCATCGGCAGGTCGAACTCCTCGGGCACGATGAATATCTCGCTCAGCACGTCGGGACGGCGCGCGGAGGTGTCGACGCCGTCGAAGCGCACGCGGCCCTTACTGGGGCGAAGCAGCCCGCTGATGAGATACAAGAGTGTCGACTTGCCCGTGCCGTTCTTGCCCAGCAAGCCGTAGATGTTGTTCGCCTCCAGCCTCAGACTGAAGTTGTCGAATACCAGATCCTTCTGACCCGAATACTTGAAACTGATGTTACTTACGTCTATCATATC
>OCTX012190181.1_pt1 | contig 25192 bp, 33 predicted proteins | sample 1539691 | NCBI WGS metagenome assembly OCTX01 (sample SAMN02144231, study PRJEB22623) | gut metagenome | biome: sheep rumen | host: Ovis aries | place: New Zealand
CCCCCCCACATTCCACCATGTGCATTTCTAAAAATTTTTTACTTGACAACGGCTGAAAACTTTTTTATTATAAATTTAACTCAGATGTCTGAGCAAGTCCTTAACCAACAACGGAGATATAAAATGAAACTTATAGAAAGATGTAAAAGTTGTATCATCTTAAACCCTAAGTTCACAGATTGCTATTGGACTTATGCGGTTTATGACGAGAATGACAACTTGTTAATTATTTATTTCGGAACACTCAAAGAAATTCTCTCAATGCGTCCTTTCAGATCAAGTGAAAAGTTTGATGAGAACGCTAATTACAAATACGTGCTGTTAAAACCTTATGATACAAAGATTGACGCTGAGAACAGTTTGAAATTTTGGATGGATTTGTCCGAATTACAAGGTAAAACACCGCCTTTAAACGTTTATCAACGGGTTTACAACGATTTTCAGTACATTCAGTGCTTAAATAACGGCAAATTTTATAGAACAGCCAGTGACATTGTGCGGATTTTCGGTGTTACTCACTCTGCTTTGTCGAATCACCTCAGAGGTGTGACAGGGCATAGAACGGTTAAAGGGTTGAGGTTTAAATATCACTACGGTGAGGCTCCTGTAGAGGTTGAGCTTCCGGGTGGGATAAAATATAAACAACATGGACCACATAAGGGATATATAACCGTCCCGTCCGAGGACCCTATCAACCGCAAGGGCATTACACCCCTCGAGCGCAAAATAGAGATTGAACGGCTTAAAGCATTAGGAGAGATGTCATGGCAGAGCTAACACTCAACTTAACACTCACAACGGACTACAACACGCTTAACGGGCTGTGGGTATTCTCCGTCACCGACCCGTCCACAGGTGAGATGCTTTATTACGGCTGTGAACGGCTTAAAACTATTCCAACGCTTCGTGAGCTCAAACGACACTCTATGGGCAAAGTGCCGGAGCAACTCACCATTAGCTTGCTGACACCTGTCCCGACACCAGAGGCAGGTGCAGAGTACATTGCAGCTCTTAAACTTATCGAGCCTGCACGCTATGCCGACGCACCTCAGCCTTCTCGGCCTGTGCGGTGTGACCAAACAGGGATAGAGTACAAGAACGCACACCAAGCTGCTAAGAGCAATAATATTAACCCGAGCTATCTTTACATGCACTTACTGCATGTGGACAGCTATAAGACGTGCAAGGGGTTGACATTTAGCTATATCGAGGCATAATACCCAGCATGAACGACACGTACCCTACATCTGCTTATGACTTACTTGAGGACACTGAGAGAGCTGCAGTGGACGAGTACGTGCAGTTCGCGGTGGAGCATCAACGCGCACAACACCAACGCATTATCGACGCCCTCCGCATGCCTATCCCTAGCGAGTACATTCGGCGGTCACGGCAATCCCTCAACAAACCCCTTGCTCGGGCCGCCATCGCCGAGCGCATAACTGAGGAGGCATCTCGGTCAGACCTGTCAGCGGACAGGGCATTGCATGAGTATGCGGCAGTGGCGTTCAGTGACATCACTGACTACCTTAAAGCCGGCTACTTCGGTGAGCCTGTCATCAAAGACCTGAGAGAGATACCGGCAAGCAAAGCAGGTGCTATCAAGAGCATTGAGTGCAAGCCCGGACACATGGGGACGAGCTGGAAGCTCACATTGCATGACAAACTACCGGCGCTCAGGACACTCTCTGACCTCATGGGGCTGACAGCACCCGACAGACCCCCTGCACTGGCAGACTACGTGCGTGGTGAGATAAAAGACGCAGAGTACAAAGAGCTAACTGCACCTGAGACAGAGTATAATGAGCTGTTAGAAAGCGTGAGCCGGAGTAAGTCATGACACCAATGCGTCGCATAATAGACTGGACACCTGACACTGCTACCTCACAGAGAGCTGCTGTGTGGCGGCCGGCACCTCTTGACGCTAGTGGGTGGCCACCGGACTACGGGGCGGTGTATCGGTGGCGCACACAGGTGCTAAGAGAGCTGCTGGCACGACCGGAGGCACTCGCTAGTGCTCGTGCCTACTACTCCAAGGAGCCGGCACATTTCATCATGGACTGGCTGGACACTTATGACCCACGTAAATCACCTACTAACATCAACCCTGCACTGAGAGGGGAGAAATGGATGCCGTTTGTATTTTTCCGGCGGCAAGAGGACGTGATACAATTTTTCGAGGACTGCTCACATTGCCAAGAGAGCGGACTGGTGGAGAAATGCCGTGACTTCGGGTTGACATGGCTTGCTTGTGCATATTCAGTATGGCGGTGGCTATTTATTAAGAACGACGCTATCGGCTGGGGTAGCCGCAAAGAGACACTTGTGGATAAACCCGGTGACCCTGACAGCATTTTTGAGAAAATAAGGCTTATGCTTAAACGTATGCCTAAAATTTGGATGCCGGACGGGTTTAGCTGGGGCAGACACAGCACATTTATGAAACTTCTAAACCCTGAGAACGGTGCTATCATTGCAGGTGAGGCCGGTGACAATATCGGGCGTGGTGGACGTAGGAGCTGCTTTTTTGTTGACGAAGCGGCCCACCTTGAACGAGCTGAGAAAATCGAGGCCGCTCTAGGCGATACAACCCATGTACGAATCGACATTTCCAGCGTTAACGGCGTTGGTAACGTTTTTCACCGCAAGAGAGAGAACGGCATTGTTTGGAGACGAGGAGAGAAAATAGAACCCGGCTACGTCCGAGTGTTCATAGCTGATTGGCGCGATCATCCGCTTAAAACGCAAGAATGGTATGATAAACGTAAAGCGCGTTATGAGCGTGAGGGTATGGCGCATATTTTTGCACAAGAGGTCGACCGCAACTATGCAGCCGCTGTCAGCAACGTCGTCATTCCTTACGACTGGATAGAAGCAGCTGTCAACGCTCATATCGACATCAAATACCTTGCTGACGAGGTACCTAACCATCTTAACGAGTGGTATGCAGGGCTTGACGTGGCTGACGAGGGAATGGACCGGAACGCTTTGACGCTCAGAGAGTGGGTGATATGGCGGTCAGTGGAGGAGTGGGGCGAGAGAGACGCAGGTATAACCGCTCGCAAAGCAGTGCTTGCGTGCCGAGAGCATAAAGGGCATATCGCTTGTATGTATGACTGCATCGGTGTCGGGTCAGGTGTCAAAACAGAGTATAACCGGCTCACAACGGACGAGGGCGTTATTGACAGCAATGAGATACCCTTTATTCCTTGGAACGCAGGAGCGTCTGTTGCAGACCCTTGGGAGAGAATTATACCTGATGATAATGAAAGCTTGCAAAATAAAGATTTTTTTGATAACCTAAAGGCGCAGGCTTGGTGGTCTCTCCGTACTCGCTTTTATAAGACGTTTAAAGCCAGAACTGAGGGTGCGGTCTATCCAGTTGATGAGCTTATTTCCATTGATGGTAGCATACCGTTATTGGAGCAGTTGAAGAAAGAACTGGCTCAACCTACTGTTGGACATAGTTCTAGGCTTAAATTACTCATTGAGAAGAAGCCGGATGGTATGCGATCACCAAACCTCGCTGATAGTGGGGTTATGGCGTTCTTCCCTGTATCAGATTATAACACAGGTGCGTTGATAGGTTCTTATGGAGTTTGATAAATGGCTAAAGATTTGTTAGAGCGGACACCGGATATTGAAGCAATGGTTCCTTACTGGGATATGGTGACTGATATTATCGAAGGTGAAGAAGCAATTAAAAACGGTGGAACAAAATATCTGCCGAAATTCCCCGATGAAACTGATAGAGATTATGATTTTAGATTGAGTGTTGGTAAATTTACAAACATTTATCGTGATACACTGGAGGGTTTGGCTACTAAACCGTTTCAAGATGAGGTAACGGTTGTTGGTCAAAGTGCAGACTCAGAGGTTAAAGCATTTACTGAGGATGTTGACGGCTGTGGAAACAATTTATCAACGTTTGCAGCACTTACATTTTTTAATGGCATTAACTACGCTATTGATTGGATTTTTATTGATTATCCGACAGTAGAGAATGGAAGTTCTTTAAGTATCGCACAGGCTAAAGCTCGCAATTTACGTCCTTATTGGAGACATATCTTAGCTAAGAACGTGCTTGAAGTTAACAGCTATATGAAAGGCTCTAAAGAGATTATTTCATATTTTCGTTATCAAGAGCCGAGCTATGGCAATGAGCCTATTAGAGTCAGAGTTTATCGAGAAGAATATGATATTGACGGCAATAAGCATATCATGTGGCATTTGTACGAGAAACTCGATAAACCTACTGACGATGGTGAATTGTTTAAAGAGATTTCAAGCGGTGAGATGTCGATTGACTTTATCCCGGTTGTTCCGTTTATTACAGGTCGTAGAGATGGCAACCGCTTTAAATTTTATCCGGCTATGAAGGATGCCGCCACCTTGCAAATTAGTTTGTACAGAGATGAATCGGCGTTGCAATACATTAAAACCCTTGCGTGCTATCCGATGTTAGCAACAGACGGAATAAAACCTAAAACTGACGGTAAAGGAACACCTGAGAAAGTAAGAGTTGGGCCAAATACGGTTTTATATGGTTGCGAACTTAAAAACGGTGGTGGCGGTACTTGGAAGTATGTTGAACCGCAAGCAAACAGTTTGGAGTTTTTGAAGAAAGATATTGATAAAACAAAGCAAGACTTGCGTGAGTTAGGTCGTCAACCGTTGACTGCGTTGTCATCACAGCTCACAACGGTTACAACGTCTATTGCAGCCGGTAAAGCTAAATCAGCAGTAACCACATGGGCTTTAGCGTTGAAAGATTGTTTAGAGAACGCATTGCTTTATACAATGTTATGGAAACAAAAAGAAGTTCCTGATGACAAGCAACCTGAGGTTAATGTTTATACAGGTTTTGATAACGTGCTTGAAGATGGTTCAGACTTAGAGCAACTTGGTAAAGCACGTGAACGTCATGATATTTCTCTTGAGACATATTGGGAGGAATTGAAACGTAGAAAGATTTTATCAGCCGAGTTTACTGCAGAGCGTGAGAGAAAACGTTTGTTAGAGGATATTCCGGTTGAAGAAGAAGATTCCGAGAATGAAGCAGACTTAAATCTTAATCAAGTAAAGGAAAATGAAAATGAGTTGGAAACTAGATGAAAACAATAACATCGTGTTAAGAGATGGTGATCCGGTTTACGTCGATGCAAACGGTTTTGAAAAGACTGTTGGTGTTGATACCATTGCCAAATTGAACAAAGAGGCTAAGGACCATCGTGAGGCTAAAGAAGAGGCTTTAAAAAAACTGAAAGAGTATGAAGGTATTGACCCTCAGAAAGCTCGTGAAGCTCTTGAAACAGTCTCTAAACTTGATGCTACAAAACTCATCGACAGTGGAGAAGTTGATAAATTAAAGGCTCAGATTACACAACAATTTCAAACACAATTAACAGAAAAAGATAGTGCTTACAACGATTTGAAATCTAAATATGAAAATATGATTGTTGATAGCACTTTTACCAATAGTGATTTTATTCGCAATAATGTAGCAGTGCCTGTTGATATGTTTGAGGCTAAATTCCGTAACAATTTCAAAGTTGAAAACGGAGAAGTAGTTGCTTACGGGTTTGATGGTTCACGTTTGATGAGTAAAACTCGTGGCGGTGAATATGCTACTTGTGAGGAAGCTATGCAAATTTTAGCTGAAAGTCATCCGCAAAAAGATGTTATTTTGAAAGCTAATCCGGGTAACGGGTCAGGCTCAGGCACAGGCGGTGGCTCTAATGGTCGCGGACGTTACATGAAACGTTCTGAGTTAGAGCAATTATCACCTGCTCAACAAGCTGAAATTGCAAGTAAAATGGCAAAAGGCGAAATACAGTTGACAGATTAGATTTAAGCTGTTAAAGTATAATTGCTTTATTCTAGGATTAGAGAAGCGCACTTTGGTTGGATAACCTCTTAATAAATCGGTGCGCTTCTTTTTACGCACCAAATCAAATTTAATTTTTTTGAATTGAAAGGTGCTTTAATATGCCTAATGTTTTATCTCCCTTCATCCCTACTTTATTTCAAGCTGCGGATGTAGTTTCACGCGAGTTGGTCGGTTTCATTCCGTCTGTTGCTCGTAACTCTAGCGCTGAACGCGCTGCTTTGAACGAGGAAATTCTCGTTCCTGTTTCAACTCAAGGTCAGTTGAAAAATGTTGTTCCGGGAATGACTGTTCCTGAACCTGATGATTTCACAGTTGATAATGTTGCTATGAAAATCACCAATTCTAAATCTTATTCTTTTGGTTTGAACGGTGAAGAGTATCGTGGTTTGGAAAACGGTGTTGGTGTTAACCCGATTTTACAAGGTAACTTCGAACAAGCTATTCGTGAAATCTGCAATACGATTGAAAGCGACATCGCTGTTGAAGCTGGTTCTGCTATTTCTTATGCTCATGGAACTGCAGGCACAACTCCGTTTGCTTCTAGCTTGGGCGATTTAGCTCAAGTTCGTAAACTTCATGACGATAACGGTGCTCCATTATCTGACCGTTCTTTGGTTATTGACACAGCTGCTGGTGCTAACCTCCGTACTTTGGAACATTTAACGAAAGTTAACGAAGCTGGTACAGAGATGACACTTCGTCAAGGTGAATTACTGAACATCTTTGGATATTCAGTAAAAGAATCTGCCGGTATCAAAGAAGTTGAAAAAGGTACAGCAACAGGTTTGACTTTGAAAGCTGCTTCTGCAGGCGCTAAAGAATTGGAAGCTTATGCTGTTACTTCTGGTGCTTTGAAAGTCGGTGATGTTATTACTATTGCTGGTGATAGCACAAAATACGTTGTTTCAAAAATCCCTGCAAGTTTAGCTGCTGATGCTAAATTTGAAATTTACGGTGGATTGAAGAAAGACGTTGCTGCTCAATCTGCTGTTACTGTTGCTGGTAATTCAGTTCGTAACGTTGCTTTCACTCGTAACGCTATTCAGTTGATTACCCGTGCACCTGCTTTGCCGGGTGGTCGTGATGCAGCTGTTGACAGCTATATGTTGACAGATCCGCGTTCTGGTTTAACCTTTGAAGTACGCGTTTACGAAGGTTATCGTAAAATGCGTATTGAGGTTGCTTGTGCTTGGGGTGTCAAGTGCATTAAACCTGAACACGTTATTGGTTTGCTTGGTTAAGGCAAAAAAGGGCAGGGTTAACGCCCTGCCCTAACTTTTAAGGAGAAATTTAATGATTGAAATTCCTACAATTAAAGTAATGTATAAACCGGGTAAATATGAAATGATTATCAACGAATCTGATTTCGATGATAAAATTCATGAAAAAATCGGTGAAAAGAAACAGGCTAAAGCTGAGAAGAAAGCTGAAAACAAACCTGTTGATGATGAATTGAAAGCTCTTATTGGAGAAAAATAAATGTATTACGGTAACGCAGAAGATTTTAAAACTTATCTGACCGAAAGAGGTCGAGATGTTTCAGATACTTGGACTGATGAGAAAATTGAAGCTGCGTTACTCGTAGCATCTGAATGGTTAGATAGTCAATTTGAAGATTTATGGATTGGTTACAAACTTGATTACAAACAAGAACGTTCTTGGCCTCGTCAGATGGCTATGGTTGTAACATATCCTTATTACACCTTTGATACCGATGAGTTACCGGAGCAAGTTGTTCAAGCAACTTACGAGGCGGCTCAAAGACATTTAACAAACCCCGGTTGTTTACAAGTTGACTATCAACCTTCTCCATACTCAAGCGTTTCAATTTATAACGCTGTAACAGTTGAATATAGCACAACTGTAGCGTCCGGTGGTGATACACAATTACAAATACCGGTTATTCAAAATTTAATGAGTTCGCTTATTGATCCTGATAAAAACGATGGTGGTAACTCTTTATATGGTAGAGCAGTGAGAGGCTAATGGCTTTTTATGATGAAATGCAGAACCTCGCAGGTTCAATTTTGAAACAGTTTAAACAAGGTAATATTAAACTCGTCCAATATGTTGAACCCGAAGAAGAAGGAACTCTTGATGAGCCTGCAGAACGCACTGAGGTAACTTATGACTTAGATGCGACTGTAAGCGGTGTAAGTTACAAATATCTTATCAACAATTATGCGGTTGCAAGTGATTTAACAGTGGTTGCTGCTGTTATTCCGGGTGTAACTGTAACGATTGATGATTTTATCGAAATTGAAGGTGTTAGACATAAAATAATTCGTGATATATCTGCTGCACCTAACGCAGCAAGTGGAAAACCTGTTGTTTGGCGGTTTATCTGCCGTAAGGGGTAAGCCATGGCTACAACCTTTGAGAAATTTTACGCTTTACAAATCCCAGAAGTACGAGATGCTTTTATTTCTGCAATGCAAGACATTGTTGACAATGCAAGTATTGAAGAAATGATAAAAGCTATTGAATCAAATGATGTTGACCGACTCGTACAAGCCAGTGGATTTAATGCTGTAGTTTTAAATAAGGTTGTGGATAAAATCGAAGAAGTTTACGAGCGTTCTGGTAACAGATTGGTTGAAGGTTGGCCTAAACTTCGGAACGGTTTAGGATTGGTTACACCTGTTTTTAACATTCGTAATATTGCTGTTGAAAACGAACTCAGGAATTATTCATCTCAATTCATAACAGAATTAACTGATGAAATGCGTGAAAGTGTGCAATTAACGCTTTCTGATGGTATGGCTCGTGGGTTAAACCCTCGTGCAACAGCTCTTAACATTGTTGGTAGAATGGATAGTACAACACATAAGAGAGTTGGAGGCACAATAGGTTTAGCTGCAAATCAAACTCAATGGGTTAATAACGCTAGAAGATATTTAGAGAATTTAGACCCTAAATATTTAGAGTTGAGATTAAGAGATAAAAGATTCGATTCGGTTGTTAAAAAAGCTATTGCTGAGGGTAAAAAATTAAACAAAGAAACCATAAGTCGGTTGATAACCGCTTATGAAGCTAAAGCGTTGAAGTATAGAGCGGATGCTATCGCTCGTACTGAAACCATGCAAGCTATAAACAGGGCGGAGAGGGCTGCAATAGCACAGAATATTGAGGAGGGTTTAATCACTGCTGATATGGTCACAAAATGGTGGTCAGACACAGGAGATGAAAGAACTCGTATATCACATATAAATTTAGGGAATCGGTATAAAAAAGAGAACGCTATCGGCTTTGATGAACCTTTTGAGACAATGAACGGTTCTAAACTGTTATATCCGGGAGATACCTCACTCGGTGCTGATTTGCACGAGATAATCCATTGTCGTTGTAAATGCCAATATTATATTGAATTTGCTAAGAGGTGGATGTGATGGTTAATAACTTTAATTTTAATAATAATTTTAAAGCTCAGGTTGATAAGTTTGCAGTTGATACAGAAGAAAAGTTTTTAATTGTTATTAAAGATAGTATTCAAGATTTGGTTGAGGAAGCTAGTAAACCTCAAGCTGAGGGCGGTAAAATGCACGTTGATACTGGATTTTTAAGATCGAGTGGTGTAGGTGCTATAAATCAAATACCTCGTGGACCCGATGAAGGTCGAGAGAGAAATCCCGGAGAAACAGGTATAATATATCAATCTGATCCAACCGGAAGTATTCAAGGTTTGTTATCTAAATTAAAATTTGGCGATACGTTTTATTTTGGTTGGACAGCTCATTATGCTGTTATTCGTGAGATGTATGATAATTTTTTATCATCAGCTTCTCAAAAATGGTCGTATTTTATAAGAAAAAATGGTCGTAAGTTTTTTAAAAGCGGTTACAAAAGTTGGTCTCAATCTGTAGATAAAAGGATTTAGAAAAATGATGGTAGAATCGAAAATTATAAAATGCTTGCAAACAAAGGCTTTGGAAGTTATTAACGACAAGAACGTTAAATGCGTTAATATAAATTTTGACCCACCTGTGGATAAAAAATGGTGGGAGATTATTTATGTTCCTAATAACGTTGAGGATGAGTTTTGGGCTGACGAAAGTAAAACATATAAAGGTATTTTTAGACTTATACTTCATTGGCCGCAAAAAAGTCAGGGAATTTATAAACCGCTTGAAGAAGCTGAGAGAGTTGCCAATGGTTTTCCGAAAAATTTAGAGCTTTATTCAGAGGACGAATCGGTTAAAGTTATCATTACCGATACACCTGATGTCACCAACATTATTGAAGATAGACCACAGTTCATGATAGGCTTGACAATCAAATACACTTGCTTTACACTATAATTGCTTTTTACTAGGATTAGTTAAGCGCACTTGGGTTGGATAACCTGTAACTCATTTATCAATCGGTGCGCTTAGTTACGCACCATAACAAGAAAGGTGCTTAATATGGCTAATACAAATGCGGCTTCGAAATGGTATGTGTGCGCAACTCCGCAAAACAGCAACCTTACCGAAGCAGATTACGCCAGCTTGGATTGGACGTTGATTTCAAAAGTCGGTAATGTTGGCGAAACAGGTAAATCTACAAACGTTTTAACTTATAACACTTGGGATACAGAGGTTGCTGATAAAGCAAAAGGTATTACTGACGCTGGTTCTCCGACAATGGAAGTAGCTCGTGACCCTGACGATGCCGGACAAGAGATTTTGCGTCAAGCTGGTGCTGTTGGTAACAACAACCGTTATGCTTTCAAAGAAGTACGTGCTGATGGCCCGTTGGGTGGAACAGGAACGATTTTTTACAACCGTGGTATTGTTGGTGGACCAACTCGTCCGAATGGTCAAAACGAAGATTTTGATGTTGAAGTTTTCAGTATTGGTTTTGTTCAAGAAGAAATCATCGTTAAACCGACAAGTGGTGGTAATGCTCCGATGTTGTCTGTTGCTCCGGCTATTACTGGTACAGCAGAAGTTGGTGAGACATTAACTTGCTCTGCAGGTACGTTTACAGGCGATGCTCCGCTTACTTATGATTATCAATGGTTTGCAAACGGTGTTGCTGTTCAAGGCGCAAACGCTGCAACTTATGAGTTGACAGATAAAGACCTTGGTAAAATCTTTATGTGCCGTGTAATGGCTAAGAACGCCGCCGGTAATGCTTTCGGTTTCTCTGATACCACAAGTGCTGTAACAAACGCTTAATTATAGGAGAAAATAAATGGATATTAGCACTCTCATACCCGTTGAACGTATTATTGAAATTAAACACCCTGTAAAAGATGAAAACTTAGGGATTAGAGTTAACATCATTTCTTTAAATGATGAGAAAATGAAACAAATTCGCCGTAAATTTATTAACAAAAGGATCGAGCTTGAGAAAAAAGGTAAAAGTTTCAGAGCTGATGATATTGAAAGCAATGAAATTGATTTACTGGTAGCTTGTATTACCGGTTGGGATTGGTACGGTGAAGATGTAACTTTCAACGGCTCTAAACCTGATTTCAACGAGGCTAACGTTAGAAACGTTTTGAATACGTTTGGTTGGTTTAAAGACCAAATTTCGGAGGCTGTCGGGGACGAAAAGGCTTTTTTTCAAAGCTAAAAATTGAGTTGGTGGAGGCCGTTAGGGTTTATACTCGATACGACCTCCCTAACGAAAAAGGGGAAACAAGACGTGAGCGGAATACAAAACTCGATTTTGAAACCCCTGATTTTGAAATACCGTATGCAGGCGAATACCTTTGGGAATTGTTTACAAAGTTATCAAATGCAATACATCGGATAGATTTCAACGGTTATTATTTTACATTACCTCCGTCAGAGGTGTTAGCTTGGTGCAAGTTGACAGGTTATGATTTGACAGAGGATGAATACGAAATTATCTCGGCTATGGACGGCTCTTTTTGTAAAGAAATAAATGCAGAAATTGAAGCTAACAGGTCGCGTAAAATGGACGAACAGAAACAGGAAATGAATAGCAAGGTTAAACGCAGGAGATAGTCATGGCTGATGTTGAAGCGAATTTAAGAGCTAAGGTGACAGTCGACGGTGCTAAACAAGGTACTGTTGAATTAAATAATCTTGCTAATGCCGGTGATAGAGCTGGTAAGAAATTAGATTTAATGGATAAGTTCGTAGGTTCAGCTAACAAAGCCTTAAATTATCTAGCTGTTGGTATGGAAAAATTAAATCTGAGCTATGAAAAAGGTGATATAAGTTTAGATAGTTACAATAAAAAAGTTGATAAATTAAGTAATTCTATGAGCCGTTTGCAGAAGATAGCTCGTGGAACATCTGATAGTTTTAATCAATTTGATAAAACTCGACAGACATACGCTCAGATAGCAGGCTCTAACACTCGTGAAGCTGCTCAATCAAATAGATTTAACACAGGTAACATTGCCGCACAATTTCAAGATATTGCGGTCACATCTGCAATGAATATGAATCCGTTAACAATCGGTTTACAACAAGGTACTCAACTTGCTTATGTCCTCGGTCAGTCTAAAGCACCGTTAGCCGATTTTGCAGCAGGTATTAAAAATTTAGTAAGTCCTGTAACGTTGCTGTCGGTAGGGTTAACGGCGTTGGTTGCTGGTCTTATTCAAATGGTTGATTGGGGAAAAGTAGGTAAAGTTGTTACAGAGGGTTTATCTTGGGCGTTTAGTCGATTAGGTTCTAATCCTATTTCAAACTGGTTTAAAACTTTAATTGATGATTCTGCGGATTTATGGAATAATTTAGTTAAATTGATAAATATTTCTGAATCTTTTAATGACGAAATGAGAGATTTACAGAACAAGAAATATTTATTAGAACTTGAGATAAATCCTCCTTCTGGATTAACAGGAGAAGGATTACAAGAATTTTTATATACAGAAAAAAAATACGGTGAGTTGTTAGATAAATTAGATAAAGAAAAAAAAGAATTTTTAAAAACTTTAGATACAAATGATTTATCAAGAGATGAGTTTGATGAAAAGTATTCAAAATATATGAAAGAATACGATGAGGAACGTTCTTTAGCTTATGGTAGAGCGCAGGATTGGGCTAAAGAAAAAATAGAAGTTGATAATCTTGAGAAATCTTTGAAAAATAGAAATAAAGCATTACAGGATGCTGCTAAAGCTAGTGATGTATTAGATAAAACAACCCAAAATTTAACCAACTCTTATAAAGACCTCATAGCTTCCGGTTGGGAAAAAGTTGAAGATATGAAGTTTGAACAATCCATTCAAGGTATGAGCGAATATGATCAGACTATAGAGAAAACAACTCGTGATTTAGAGAAACAAGTTGAAGCTATAAGACAGCGTGCTTTAGCGGAAGGTGTTGAACTACCTATATTAAAAAATTATAAATCTGAGATTGAAGAAATTGCACAAGCAACTGCAGATACAAAGTTGCAAATGGATATGCAAACAGAATCTTTAAAGTTGCAAGATGAAGTTATTAGTTTTTATAGTTCAACAACTAAATCGTTTTTCTCTGATATGAAATCTGGTTTGCAAGAAGGTCAATCAGCTTGGGAAGCGTTTGGTAATGCTGTAATGAACGTTCTTGATAAAATAGCTGATAAAATGATGGATATGGCTGTAAATGCTATTTTTAACGGTTTACAAACAGATTCAGCAGGTAATAAAAATCAAGGTTTCTTAGGTTCTTTAATCAGCGGTACAATGAAAGGTGTTATGTCCGCTCAAATGCCATCTATGAATGTTACAGGTGTAGGTAACGTTTCAGGTGGAAACGTAGCAGTTACAAACGCTTCTTACACTGGCCCGTTTGCCAAAGGTGGAGCTTTTTCAAACGGTGTTTACAATTCACCGACAGTGTTTGCTTTTGCCAATGGTGGAAAATTCGGTGTAATGGGTGAAGCAGGTCCTGAGGCAGTCATGCCGTTGACACGTCGCTCAGATGGTTCACTTGGTGTCCGTGCTGACGGCATTGGCGGCGGTTCTCCGGTTGTTGTCAACGTTATTAACAATTCTAATGCTCAAGCTCGTACACAAGAACGTCAAACAGAGCAAGGCACAACTATTGATGTTATGATTGATGAAATGGTTGCTCAAAAATTAGGACAAACAGGTACAGCATCTAATCAGGCGTTGACAGCATTTAACAACAGACAACTGATAGCGAGGTAATTATGGCAACTTGGCCTAGTAAATTTAAAATTAACAGAGATAATTTTACCGAAAAATTACCGAATCGTGTTATACGTTCTAACATGGACGTTGGACCAGCTAAGACTCGGCGTAGAACCGTGCTTGGTGTAAAAGAGTTATCAGGTGGTATTCATTGTTTGCCGGAAGATTATCCTGAGTTCGAACAGTTTTATCTTGATAACGATGCTGTATGGTTTGATTTTCCACATCCAAGAACAGGTGAAATAGTCAGAGCGAGATTTAAAGATGTTCCAAGCGCTACATTAAATGAAACAATTTATGAAATAACCTTTAATTTGGAGATTTTACCGTGATAAGCGAAAATCTTAGACAAGCCGCTTATGCTCAAGATACAGACATTGCCGTTATAGTTTTATTAACGTTATCGAATGATGATATGGAAGAACCTATCAGAGTTTGCAGTGCACCTGTGGAAAAGTTTACAGATTTAGGTGAAAATGTTTATGGTGTTACAAGTAATTTCAATAGATTTGTGTTTTTACCTTTTGAAATTGAATTACCGCAAGATGATAAGACCGGGGCTGTTAGTGCTAAATTAACTATTGATAATGTTACAAGAGAGATTGTTCAATATGCTCGTCAAACTCGAAACGTTTTAAACGTTACTTTACAAGTAGTGTTATCAAATAATTTAGATTATGTAGAATTGGAATATAAAAATTTTAAACTGAGAAACATTAGTTACGATGGTTTGACTGTGAGTGGTGATTTAAGCATTGATTATTTAGGTTTAGAGCCGTTTCCTGCTGGTAGATTTACACCTAGCGGTTTTCCGGGATTATTTTAATGTGGAGTAATAAATATATATCAATACCTTTTAAAGAACACGGGCGCTCTCGAGAAGGTGTAGATTGTTGGGGGTTAGCAAGTGTTATTTACAAAGAAGAATTTAATGTAGATTTACCGTTACTTACAGATTATAGCACTACCAAAGATAGAGGTGCTATTGCTAAATTGTGCAATGAAGAAAGTAAAAAATGGATAAATATACCAGAAGGTGAAGAACAACCTTTCGATGTTTTAATTTTTAAGATTTTGAACATTCCTTGTCATGTAGGTATTGTAATTTCAAAAGGAGTTATGATACACTGTGAATATGGAATCGGAACTCATTTAACAGAGTATGAAAAAGAATTTCAATGGAGTAAACGACTTGCTGGAATCTATAGATACACAAAACACTAACATAACCGTTCAAACTTCATTGATGCCGTTCAGTCATCATTTCGGGACTGTTGGTTTAAATAATTGTAAAACGTTACAAGATGTTGTTAATACTACTGTTCCTCTTAATTTTAAAGATTGTGTACTTGTAACAACTTTAAATAATAAAATTGTTTATCCTGATGAGCGTGAAAATACTTTATTAACAGAAAATGATATTATAGGTTTAAACTGGATTCCTGCAGGTGGTGGCGGTGGTGGTAAAAACACCTTGGGTATTATAGCAACAATAGCTTTGGTTGTTGTTGCTGTAGCTTTTGCACCAGCAGCAATAGGTGCTATGAGTAGTATGGGAGCTATCAGTGGTGCTGCCGGTGCTATTGGTGTTACTTCAACAGCTTTAGCTACAGGACTTTACTGGGGTGCTACAAGTATGGTAATGACTTTAGCTCAGACAGCTCTACAATCAACACCTAAACAATCCTCTAAAGCAGTTACACAATCCGATTCTCCGACATCATTTATCGAAGGTGCTAGTAACCGTATAAACCCTTATGGAATTATACCTGTAAATCTTGGAACGAATCGTATGTTTCCAAATCTTGCGGCTACTACATACACAGAAACAAACGGTAAAAAACAATATTGTCGGCAATTATTTACTTACGGATATGGTAAGCTTCAAATTACGGATCGTAAGTTTGGTGAAACACCGACAGATGGTTTTGAAGAAGTTGAATTTGATGATAGATTAAACGCTGATTTAAACGAAGGAACTAAGCTTTATACACAATCTATTCACCAAGATTCATCATCTCTTAAATTAACTAAAAAAATCGGAGATGTAATTCGTACTACACAACGAGATGCTAACGAGGCTATAATTGATGTTACTTTCAACGGTTTATGCTGGGTAGTCCAAGAAGGAAAATATCAAGGTATGAAAGTTGGCTACAGTGTTGATTTTAATGTTTTTTATTCTGTGACAGGTCAAAATAATTGGATAGATGCTGGTCGTTGGCATGTGAGTGCGGCTACAACATCTCAATTACGTGTTGAAAAAAGAATTATTTTTCCGGAAGCAAATCAGTATGACATTAAAATAACTCGTTTAACAGGGGACGACGAAGGTTCAACTATAATTTTTTCAGACAGTTATTTAACAGCTATTAAATCCATAAGTTACAGTTCACCTGTTAAATTTGCTAATATATCCGGTACAGCTTTACGTGTTAAAGCAACAGATCAGTTAAATGGTCAGGTAGATAGTTATAATGCTATAGTTACAACACTTGTGAGAAGTTACAACCCTTCTTTGGGTTATTGGGAAGCTGATAAACCTTCAAGCAATCCTGCTGATTTGTTTAGATATGTTTTACAATCCCCGGCTTTTGCAAAACGTTTAGATGATAGTCAAATAGATTTAGAAAAACTTGAGGAATGGTGGGTATATTGCGATTCGCTTAAATTAGAATATAACAGAGTTATTGATTACGACACCAGCGTTGATGACGTTATAAACGATATTTGCGCTGCCGGTGTCGCAACACCTACAAAAGTTAATAACATTTATAGCGTTATCATAGACAATGAACGCCCTTTGGTAAAAGGTTTGGTAACACCTAGAAACTCTTGGGATTATAAAGGTTCTATTGCATATCCTGAATTACCACACGCTTTGCGAATCGAATTTAGAAACAAGGATAAAGGTTACGAAACCGATGAGAGAATTGTTTATAACGACGGTTATGATGAAAACAATGCTGAGTTATACGAAAGATTGCAATTTTCTTCATGTACAAATGCTGATTTAGCTTATTGGTATGGTCGTAGATATTTTGCAACGGCTAAACTTCAACCGGAAACGCACACGTTTAAAATGGATTTCGAGTGCATGACGTTTAATCGTGGTGATAGAATTTCACTTGTTAACGATGTTATTTTGGTTGGTGTCGGCCAAGGGCGTATTATGAATTTCATATATGACAATTCTGATAATCCTACACAAGTTTTAGGGTTTAGAATTGATGACGAGCTTAACATTCCAAACGCTAATAAATTAGGTGTGCGAATCCGTGATAATTCCGGTAAACACGAAGGCAGTCAGTATTATTTATTAAAACAAGTTACCGGCGTTACTAACCGTTTTGAATTTGATACACCTTTGGCTGTTGCTGATGCTCCTGCTGTTGATAGTTTGTGTGCTTTTGTTGAAGATGGTAAAGAGTTAGATTTAATTATTACCGGTATAAAGATGGATAAAAACCAAGCTGCAACAATTACAGCTATTGATTATGCACCGGCTAGATTTATACCGTTAGATGAGTTTCCAGATTGGGAAAGTCAAGTTACTATCCCTGCAGATTATTATAGACCGTTACCTCCGAAACTAGGCGGTACAATCCAATCAGATGAATCGGTTATGGTAAGAAATTCAGACGGTTCTTTAATTTCTGTAATGATTATACCTTTAACAAACGAAAACGAAGATACCGTTGTTCCTATTATAACTTATCGACTCGCTGGAACGACTGAATGGACGGGTGCTAGTGCGTTAAAAAGAGATGCTGAACAAGTTATTTTAACTGGTTTGGAAGATGGTTTGAATTATGATTTTCAAATTCGTTATCAACGTCAGACAGGTAAACAACTGTTATCAGAACCTTTATATCTTACTAATGTCAAATTTGTTGGTGGTTCGACACCTCCAAGTGATGTTGAAAATTTCCGTGTAACAATCGTTAACGGTATGGCTTTGTTTGAATGGACACCTATTTCTGACATTGATGTTGCTTATTATGTTATTCGATACACGAGTGAGCTTGAAGATGTTTCATGGCAATCGGCCCAAATACTTTACGATAGGATAACTGCTAATACTGTTAATGGTATATTGCAAAAAGGTACATATCTTATTAAAGCGTATGATTTATCAGGTCAAGAAAGCGTAAACGCTACTGTTATTAAAAATGAAGATAGTGGTGCGTATATAAACGTTGTTGAAGAACTCAATCAGCACCCTGATTTCTTAGGTCGAAAAGAAGGTTTAAGATTGAGTGAAAGAACTCATTGTTTAAGATTGAACGGTGATGTAACTCAAGGTGTTTATTATTTTTCACCGGAACCTTTTGATTTAGGCGAAGTATACGATTGTGCTTTGGCCACTAAGATAAGAGCGAGAATTGTTACACGTAGATTTATTAGAGATTACAATTCAATTCGTAGAATTGCAAGAGTACGTCAAATAGGTTTAACAACGTTTGTCCGTGATATTAACGTTATTCGTGATGTTAGCGATATTCGTACTTTCCAAGGGACTGAATGGAATGTTAAACTTGAATATAATTTAAGTCGTGATGGTGAGAATTGGACTGGTTGGCAACGTTTTACACCTGCTCAGCAAATTTTCAGATATGCGAAATTCAGAATTATTGTTAGATGTGATGAAAATATGTTTACTCCTGAAATTGTTGAATTATCTGTTATTATAGATATGCCTGATAGATACGAATCGGGTGAAGATATTAAAATTACAGATGCTAATCAGGGTAAATATGTTAAATATCGTTATGCTTTCAGAAATAATCCGTCTGTTAACGTAACCGTTCAAAACGGAGCTGTTGACGATAGAATTGTTTTTGAAGATGAGTTTGGTAATGAAAGTAAAAACAATAAAGGCTTTACAGTTAAGGTTTATAATGCTACAATGAACTCATACGTTACAAGAACGTTTGACTACATATCAGCAGGTTACGGAAAGGTATATGAAGAATGAGCCAACATAACATAGATTTTTCAGAAAACCCATCAGGTGCAGAGTTAATGGACGATTATCTTGATACACTTCAAGAAAATAATTACACGTCTAATTCAGGTACAGAACGCCCTGCTTATGCACGGGCAGGAACTATGTGGTTGGATATTTCTCAAACACCATGGAGTTTAAAACTTTATGATGGTGCTGATGATATAACAATGGGTCGTTTTAATCCTACCTCAAACGAATTTATAATGATACATCCGTTGACAACAAACGGTGATATAATGGTTTGTAACGCTCTCGGTAATTTAACACGTTTACCTGCCGGAAACACTGACCTTGTTTTAACTGCTAACGGTAGTGGTCAAATGCCAAGCTATAAAAAACCACCTATCGGTGTTTATACATATTCACAAAGCAGAGAATTTAACATTAATGATGTAGCAGTATCTTCCGGTGATACAGGTGTAAGTTTATATCGTTCAAAAGTTAACGGTAACGTTAATCACGCTTTATCCGATACAACGTATTGGGATGCTTATGTTGTTGGTATTACAAACTGGGGTGATGTTGGTGGTAACATTGCACAGCAAGCGGATTTACAAGCTGCTTTAGCGTTGAAAGCTGATAATACAAAGTTTCAAAAAGTTAGCAGTTTACCATCTAATCCTGATGAAAATACCATTTATTTTATAACTGATTAATTGAGGTGTTAAATGCCGTCGATTTACTTTGGAAATAAAAAGGTTAAGGATGTAAACACCAACGGCGTTTATTTTGGTTCAACACCTTGTAAACAAGTTTATTACGGATCACAAAAAGTTTATCAATTTGAGAGCTATACACCGAGTTCCGAGATAACTTATTCAAGCCCTAGTAGTTATTCAGGCACGTTACCGGTAGGAGTTTATAAAGTAGCTTTATGTGGGGCTAAAGGTAATTCAGCAAGTTGGGTTTACAGTGGTTATCCTTGGAGTGCTCAAGGAGGTAGTGGTGGATTTGTTGAATTAACTTTTTACAATCCCAAAGCTCAAACTATTCAAATAACTGCTGGTAATTCTGGTAATGCTACAATGATTTTAAACAACAATACAGTCATAACCGCTAGAGCTGGTGGTAACGCAAGTGTAAATGCTGGCGGTGCAGGTGGTACTGTTACAGTTTCAGGTTTGGACATTTTATCGGTTCAAAAACAAGTTCAAGGTAATAACGGTGATACAACTTTTGGAAGTTCACCGGAAAGTGTTGCAAGCGTTTCAACTTATGGAGACTGGGGAAGCTCTGCTAACCCTGCCGGTGGTGCAAGACTTGAATATATCAGACATGAAAGGGAGGTATAAAATGGAACATAAAGAAATAATTGAAATAATCAGAGAAGCTCGTAAAGCAGGTATGCAAACAGCTTTAATGATGTTCGGAGCGTTATTAATTGTTGGAGGTTTGTTTGCGTATTTCATACACGGGACGTTTGAAAACAGCGGAGAAAGTATTGAAGCATATCAAACAAATGAAAATGGTGATAATTCTGTTAAACAGGAGATTAAATAATGGCTACTCAACGTATTAAAATAACATATCATGCAATTAAAGCTCCTAAAGCTCCGCTTGTAAAAGTAAGTAAATTGAATAAACCGAGGAGACCTAAAATTGCGATCCGTAAAAGCTAAAATAATTGCTTTATGGTTACATATTTGGTTAAAAAGGATAGCTAAAAGTTATCCTGAGTTTTTCACACAAATGATAGATGATATTGTTGACAGCGATAAAGGTAAACTTATCATGCACGCTAGGTATATTAAACGTTTGAAATTTAAGCAAATACCTGATCTAGTGCATTTAGAACTCAGACAAGTTTATAAAATACACCAAGAAATCATTAACCATATAATAAATATATAAAATCAATACATTATCAATACATTTCTCAACCATTTTATCTTATTTTTAACCCTGATAACCTCGTTAATGTAATAATTCATTAGCGAGGTTTTAAAATGTTTAATCAACAATTTTATCCGAATTATATGCCGAACTATCCGAACTATAATGTTCAACCGGTTCAACAAATTCAAACCCCTCAACAACAAGTCTCTTTTATGCAAGCTAAGTCTATGAATGATTTAGCCAAAGTCAGAGTCATGCCTAATATTTCATACATGGGTTTAAACGAGGACAACAAAGAGATTTACGTCCGTAGAATGAACAACGATGGAAACATTGAGAGTGAAACTTACGTCCTTAAATCCGAGGAGAAAGAAAAATCTCAATATGAAACGCTTTCAGAACGGTTAACAGCCATTGAAAACATATTGAAGGAGAGAAGAAATGAACAATCTAATGGGTATGCTCATCAACAACCTAGTCAGCAACAAGCTCAATACAATGCCCCAGTTCCAACAACACAGGCAAATGTTCGAACAAATGATGGCTGGTAAAAATACAGATCAACAAATGCAAACCATTTTAAACATGGCGAAATCTCAAGGTTTTGATATTAACGCCAAGATTATCACTGAGCAACAAGCACGTCAGCTCGGTTTGACTATTCCCCGTAAGGGTTGACAATTTGGTTTAACTTTTAATTTAGGAGAAAAATTATGGCCGGAGAAAATGGTTATAGTTTAGCCGATATTGCTGCCGCTATGGGTGGTAATGGAGGTTTTGGTGGAGCAGGTGCAAGCTGGATGATGATTTTATTCCTGTTTGTATTGTTCGCCGGCGGTAACGGTGGTTGGGGTAACAATGCCTTTGCTAACGCTATCGGGTATGAAAATTTAGCAACTTCAAATGAAGTTCAACGTGGTTTTGACAATCAAAACTCTATGGCAAATCAGAGAGAGATTTTAGCAGCTGTTAACAGTGGTACCGCACAGTCCGTAGCTGCAACAAATCAAGTATTTCATGACATTGTAGGTTATGTTGGTGATAAATACTCTGAACTAGATAGAGATGTTTTAGGTGTTGGTAGCGCTGTTCAACAGGCTATTGCAAATCAGAATCAGTGTTGTTGTGATACCCGTTTACTCATCCAAGAGACAAGCGCTCAAAACCGTTATGATGCTTTGAAGAACACTAACGACATCAACGCTGTTACTATTGGACAAACTCAAAAAATTCTTGATGCTTTGGCTCAGAATAAAATTGAGGCTTTGCAAGGTAAAGTAGCTCAGCTTGAGTTAGCAAATCAGCTTTGTGGCGTGGTGAGATACCCTGCATCTTGGACTTATAACGCAGGTCCGTCACCGTTCTGTAACTGCAATTCTTGTGGGTACATGGGTTAATAACAGGGTGGGTTCGCCCACCCTCTACTCAGGAGAAAAATAATGGTATGTAATTGCTGCTCTTGCCAATTTAGACACGTCTCAACGGCTTTAAGCACCGCAGGGTTGTTAACCGTTACAGATGCTACCAACATTGGCAATTTTGATAAATTCGCCCTTGTGCTGACAATTAACCCTGACAGTATTATTACAGGTGCGCCTGTTGATTATACTGTAACGATTAACGGTACTGCTGTTCCTATTTTGGATAGATGGGGTTATCCGATAACAACAGATAGGTTACGGACACGTAAATGTTATATCGGTCGTTATATCGAATCGGATACACCGCATATAACATTGTTAAACGCTCTTAGCAACGAAGCTGCCGCAGGTATTGCTACAGCTAAAGCTGACGGAGGTGAATAATGGTAGAAACAGATGTAAAAGAGTTAATTTTAGAAAGATTAACAGCTTTGATTCCAAACGCTACAACTCTTGATTTATCGTATATGTCAGGAACGTTAAAAACGTTGGAAACTGTTGGAAAACCCGATGTTTCTGAAAAATATTTTGAAAATATGACGAATCTTTTAACAGAAATGAGAAGTAAAAATATTGAAGATTCTAAGGAGGATTCTGACAATGACAAGTGAAGATAAATCTAAAATTATGTCATCTCTGGTTTCCGGTATGTCCATGCTTGTGGATAAGTTAGAAACCGTTGGTAGAAGTAAATCTGAATGGACAATGAGTGAAATGGGTTGTGTGGCTGATATTATGAAAGATATATCAGAAACTTACAAGAATATCGCTAAAGCTCACTCACTTTACTCCGCCCACGACGATGAACGTTATTAACAGCAAGGCGGTGTAAAAACCGCCTTGACTTTTTTTAAGGAGCTATTAAACTATGAGAGTAATATTAAACAAGGATAAACCGGTGTGCAAATCAGTGACAGTGTTAGAAACGTTAAAAAAATCGAAAGGACGTGGTGGGTTGACAGCTGCACAGATACAACTTGCAGAAGCTCAAGCGGAGGATATGCAAGCTATGAAAAAAGAATTACAAGAAGTTAAATCAGACATATCTATTTTAAAAACAGACGTGGCTGGTATAAACGGTAAACTGGACATTTTAATTAAACAATCCGAAAACAGACCTTTTTTACAGATTTTTAAAGAATTGATTAACACCAAAGGTTTTTGGTTGGTACTTGGTTTAATAGTTATAGGTATTTACGGAATAGATTTAGCAGGGCTTAAAGGTTTAATCGGGCAGTAGGAGAATAACTTGTTACCGGACAGTGAGATATTTAAACGTTTGGAATTTCATGAAGGTTTTAGAGCAAAGAAATATCATTGCTCTGCCGGTAAACTCACTCAAGGTATAGGCCACAATTTAACTGACAATCCGCTTACAAAAGAAGAATTATCATACATTAAGGATTTAGAAAACTGGACACATGACGATGCTGTGTTTATCCTTGCTGTCGATGTGAGAGAATGTAAACGTTTACTTGCTAATCTCGTTAAAGGTTATAGTTTTTTAGATGATGAACGGCAATATGCTTTATTAGATATGTGCTTTCAACTTGGCCCATTAAAATTGTTAAATTTTCGTAAAATGTTAGCAGCTATTCAAGTTCACGATTGGAGTGAAGCAAGTAAACAATGTTTGGATAGTAATTACGCTAAACAGACGCCTAAGCGTGCTAAACGAATTGCTAATCTTTTAAAAACAGGTATATGGAGAATTTAAATGGCTCAAAACGTATTAGATTATACTTACGATCCGACCGGTAACGAGTTAATGGATGAATATTTGCCTAAAATGGCTGAAAACTGTTTAACGAATAACAGTGGTATTGCACGACCGACTTATGCAGTTGAGAATACTGTTTGGGTTGATACAAGTGATGATGACACTTGGCGTTATAAAATTTATGATGGTACAAGTGATATTGTATTATTTGAACTCGATAATATTACCAAAAAAATAAACTTCCCCAACATTACCGGTGTTTTTAGATTTAAAGGTTCGGTTGCAACTGTTTCAGCGTTACCAGCAACCGGTAACTTACCGGGAGATGTTTATAACGTTATTGACGGTGGTGCTAATTACGCTTGGAACGGTTCTGAATGGGATAAACTCAGTGAAAATTTAGAATGGGGACGAATTGTAGGTACGTTAAGTAATCAAACAGATTTACAAAACGCTTTAAATGCTAAACAAGCGACTCTTGTTAGTGGTACGAATATCAAGACTGTTGATGGAAAAAGTTTACTTGGAAGTGGCAATTTAACAGTTGGTATTGGTTATGGAACTTCAACAACTGCAGCGACAGATGTTCAAAAAGAAGTATCAATTCCGAGTATTACAACACTTAATGAAGGGCAAATCATTGTTGTAAGACCGTCTGTTACAGCATCAGGGGCAAATATCACCCTTAAATTAAATGACTTCCCTGCTTATCCTATGAGATATAATAATGCAGCAATAACAGGAGCAACTGACAGTATTGTATGGAATGCAGATTTTCCATCTCAGTTTGTTTTTGACGGTGATTATTGGGTATTCTTAGGACACGGTATTGATACTAACACGACAGTATTTAACTATTCATCTGATGCAGGAAGATATACGGCAGGTGTTGGCACTTACGCAGTAAGCCGATATGCTCTTATTGCACAAAAGGATGATGGAACTTGGGAAAGACTCACAGATACAACTAAAAAATACACAACAGCAACAACAAAAACTGTGAACACAAGAGGTTTTATATTAAATCAGCTTAGATACTTTAGCAGTACTTCCAATTATGGTAATGGTGCAAAAATAGATACTAACGTAGTTTATCAGAAGGCAGCTTCTGTAGATACTGCATATTCGTTTAATTGTAGTACTGCTCCTGGTTGGACAGAAGGAGATTATATTTATTTAGTAGGAACAATAGGTGTAGATGGGTTAT
>OCTX012103655.1_pt1 | contig 25182 bp, 19 predicted proteins | sample 1539691 | NCBI WGS metagenome assembly OCTX01 (sample SAMN02144231, study PRJEB22623) | gut metagenome | biome: sheep rumen | host: Ovis aries | place: New Zealand
AATCCGAACCTTTTTCTGGAGAGACAGACCGTACTACTGTACTCCAAATGAAAAGGTTCGGATTTTTCAAAGGTTCGGATAATGAATAAAATCAGAAGGTTCTGATTTTTTTCATGCCGTTACGGGGAGACGCTGAACGTGGGCCGCGTCATGACGCCGACTCTTGCCATGGTCACAGAACGTGATGGGGCGATCCGGGCGTTCGTGCCGGAGGCATTTTATACCGTTGAGCTGGATTTCGGAGGCTTCACGGCGGTGAGTCCCCGTATCAAGACCAGGGGAGAGGCGGAGGAACTGCTGGAAAAATGCCGGTCCGGGGAAATACAAGTCAGGAAGAATGAACGGAAAATGAAGACCGAGAACCCGCCCCGCCTCTATGACCTGACATCCCTGCAGCGGGACGCGAACCGGATCTTCGGCTACAGCGCCCAGCAGACCCTTGACTATGCGCAGGGGCTCTATGAGAAGAAGCTCATCACCTACCCGAGGACTGACAGCCGCTATCTGACGGACGACATGGAAGAGGCTGTGGCCCCGCTCATTGGTATCGTGGAGGAGAAATATAAGGTGCCTTCATTTTCACACAGCGGCACAGCGAAGCTCCTTGACAGCAAAAAGGTCACGGATCATCATGCGCTCATCCCGACAAGGGCGTTCAGCGGGGCGGAACTCATGGCCCTCCCGAAGGGAGAGCAGTCAGTCCTTCGGCTCATCGCCGGGCGGCTCGTCATGGCAGCCGGGGATCCGTACCGTTTTGAGGAGACCAGGATGGAGATCACAGCCGGAGGCGAGACTTTTAAGGCTTCCGGGAAGGTCGTGAAGGAAGAGGGTTGGAAGGCAGCCATAAAGTTCTACCTGCCGGAGATGGCCGGGAAGGAAAAAGAGGGAGCCGTCTTGCCGGATCTTGGTGAGGGTGATGTCTTGTCACTCTCGGATGCATCGGTTAAGGAAGGGAAAACGACTCCTCCGAAAGCCTTCACGGAAGACACACTTCTTTTCGCCATGGAGACTGCCGGCGCGAAGGATGTCCCTGAAGACGTTGAGCGGAAGGGGCTCGGCACCCCGGCCACCCGTGCCGGCATCATCGAAAAGCTGGTCAGGAAGGGATTCATCGAACGGAAGGGAGATAAGAAGACCAAATACCTGACATCGACGGAGAAAGGGAAGGCCCTCATCCGTGTCCTGCCGGAGGAGATCTGTTCGCCGCTCCTCACGGCTGAGTGGGAGGAGAAGCTGAAGCTCATCGAAAAAGGGCAGTACAGGCCGGGTGAATTCATGGAGGAGATTAAGATGATGGCGGTCTACCTCGTGGCGGCATATGATGAAGAGGAGGATTCCCTCCTTCCGGAGATACCCTCCGACTTCACCTGCCCGGCCTGCGGGAGCCCTATCATCCATGGCGCGAAGGGCTGGTTCTGCCGGGACAAGGCCTGCCGTTTTGCCATTTGGGAGGACAACGCCTTCCTCAAGGCCGTCGGGAAGGAGATGACGCCGTATATCGCGGAGCACCTCCTCGCCGGCAGGAAGGTGCTGCTCAAGGGCTGCATTTCCAGGAAGACCGGGAAGAAGTACAACGCTTACCTCTCTCTTGGCGTGAGTGAGGAAGGCAGGGCAGTGTACAGGCTTTCATTTGCAGACAATAAGGGGAGGAAGAAATCATGAGAAATGAAGAAGACCGCAGAAAATGGGCCAACATGGCCGGAAGTGACACCGCACGGCTGGCGGAGTTTTTAAGGAGCGGGGAGGACGCCTACCTGATCCTCCAGATCCCGGATGACCCGGAATACCGCTATGAACGCTTCATGTCTCTCGGCAGGCTGGAAAAATGGGGCAGGAAGCCGGACCCGGAACATTACCGGGCGGTCTATGCCGGGATTTCGGAGCCTTATATCAATCGGGACTGGTATCTGGAGATCCTGTTCAGGACCTTCAATCTTGAGTATCCGGAGGACTTTCGGGCACACAGCATGTCGACCGGGGATATCGTGGCGCTTAAGAAGAACGGCGCTGTCAGCTACCATTTCGTGGATTCGATCGGCTTTAAGGAGCTCCCGGAGTTCCGACTGCCGGAGGCTTATCTTAAAAATGCGGAGATGCTTCTGGAGGATGACTACAACATGATCGACGGGATCATTAATAACGGTGAGTCGCCGGCGAAGGAGATGGAGAATGCCTCCGTCCTGGAGCGCCTCAGGGTATCTGCCGGGAAGAAGGAGACATACCCGAAGCGCGAGGAGCCGGCGGCGGAAGGGAGGGTGCGATGAGATTTTCGTCGGATGAAAGAGTACTGGCGATCCTGTACGGGGACGGCACGAGGGAGGGGCTAAAGGAAGGCCTCTCCCGTCTCCGGGATGACTGCGGCCGGGAGGACAGACGCCTTAAGAGGATGGCCGAGAGGCTCCTCATGAAGATGGAGACAATGACAGACGGGGATATCCGTGAACTCACGGAAGTCCCTTAAGATTTGGAGGTTTGAAAATGAAAAGAGATAATGCAATGAGAGAGCGGATCGAGATCCGCGTCACAAGGGAGGAGAAGGAGAAGATCCACAAGAGGATGGAGAGCATGGGGATCCGAAGCATGAGTGCCTACGTGCGCAAGATGGCATTGGACGGGTACTGTGTCAGGCTGGATCTTGGCGCCATGCGGGAGACCGTGCGTCTCCTCTCCTACAGTTCGAAGAACCTGAACCAGTATACGAAGCTTGCCCATGAGAGCGGGAGCATTTACGGGGCGGATATCGAGGACCTGCGGGAGCGGCTGGATGAGATCTATGGGTCTGCGAAGGATATGATGGCGAAACTTGCGAAACTGTAGATTATGTGTAAATGTCCGGGAAGTCTGAAAAACATAAAAATACACATTGTGTAAATGGAACTTGTATGCTATGATATATACACAATGTGTATGTTATGTAAGCTGATAACTGGGAGGGTAATTATGGACTTTAAGGACAGGATAATTGCATTACGGGAACGTACCGGGATGACCCGAAAGGAATTCTGTGATTACTTCAATATTCCTTACAGAACCATGACAGAGTGGGAGCGTGACAACAGGCATGCCCCGGAGTACGTTCTGCGTTTATTGGAATATTATATTCAGATGGAAAAGCTGAACAAAGAACAGAAGGAAACGGAAAAGTGATAGAATCGGCAAGCCCTGAAAAAGGCTTGCCGGGACTCAGGATGCGGAGGAGGGGTGTCGAATGATTTATTTTACAAGCGATCTTCACCTTGGACACAGAGGCATTATCTCCATGCAGGAGCGCCCTTTTGATACAGTTGATGAGATGGACCGGACGCTGCTGACGAATTATAATGCGGTCGTTCGAAAAGATGATACAGTATACATCCTCGGAGACATCTGCCACCATTTGCAGGTGGAAACTGCGAATGAGGTCATCAGGAGAATGAATGGCAAAAAGTACCTTCTGATTGGAAATCATGACAAGAAATATGATCCCAATTTGTTCGTTGATATCAGGGATTTCATGACACTTTCGCTGAACGGGACTTACTTTTCCCTGATGCATTACCCAATGCTGTCATGGCCCAAAAAGAGCAGTGGAAGTATCCAGCTTCATGGACATATCCATGCAAGAATGGATTACAATGTTAGGAATCGTGATGATGGGATCCGGCGTTATGATGTTGGAGTTGATGCGAATAATTATTACCCGGTATCACTGAATAAGATTATGGAGTTCTTCGGGGGATGATCGACATCCTTGTAGAATTCCTGTGACTGAAATACAATAATCTTAGATAGGGAGGTGTGTCATATGTTCATTATCAAGGCTATTGTAAAACTGTTCTTTAAGCTGATCCTGTTTCCGGTGCAGCTCCTTCTGTATTTCGTGTCGTTCATGGCGCAGGGGATTCTGTCCCTGTCGGGGATCGTAGTTATACCGATGATTCTCCTTTTCGCAGGAGGTGCGGTCGTTTGTGCCATGGAACAGCAGTGGATGACGGCAGCGGTCGGTGCAGCGATAGTGACGGCGGTATTCCTTTTCTATTTTGCATCAGGGATTATCCTGGGTATCGTAGAATTTGTTGCGGGCTGTATAGGAGAGTTCATTTTTTCATGACAGGATCGAGCTATTAAAAGATTATAATAAAGGTTAGAAGCGTCGGCTGACTTCAAGTTCAGCCGGCGCTCTTCATTTTTAAGGAGGAAGATATGGCAGCAACGAGGCTCATCCCTCTTCACATCAACAAGGGAAAGACGCTCGCCCAGTGCCTGAAGGAGCGGATCGGCTACGCGGAGAACAGTGAGAAGACAGAAGAGGGACGGCTGGTCACCGGATATGAATGTGACCCGCAGACCTGCGCTGAAGAGTTTCAGCTCATGAGGCGTGAGTACCGGATGGCGACCGGAAGGGACTACAAAGGTGACGTTATCGCCTACCAGATCCGTCAGTCCTTTAAGCCGGGGGAGATCACACCGGAGGAGGCCAACCGGGTCGGATATGAGACAGCTCTCCGTTTCACAAAGGGACAGCATGCCTTCATCGTGGCGACACATACTGACAAGGCCCATATCCACAACCACGTGATCTTCAGCTCGACGACCCTGGACTGCACGCGGAAATTCCGGAATACCTACTGGTCATCAGTGGGACTCCAGCGGGTGAGTGACGCGGTCTGCCTTGAGCACGGCCTGTCCGTGATTGAAAAGGGTACATTTCCGGAAAATGAGAAACCTGAGCAGAAACAGCGGACCAGATACCCGAAGACTTCTAACTTCAGAAAGACGATCAGACGGGATATTGATATCTGCCTGATTAAAAGGCCGGAGTCATTCGAGCAGTTCATTTCCATGATGGAAGAAATGGGCTACGAGGCGAAAAAGGGAAAGAACACTGCCTTCAGGGGAAGAGGACAGCAGAGGTTCCTCCGCATGAGATCCCTGGGAGAGGGGTACTCGGAAGAAGCTGTCCGCAGTGTGATCGCGGGAAAGTCAGACCGTCTCCTGGGGCGAAGGATTGATAGCAGGAAGGATGGATTCAGCCTCCTCATCGACATCGAAAAGAGGATGGCAGCTAAGGAAAATGCCGGTTTCATACGATGGGCGACCGCTTATAACCTCAAACAGATGTCGGAGATCATGCTTTTCCTGCGGATCCACAACATCGACTCTTTTGACGAGCTCTTTTCGGCAGCGAAGGAGAAGGCAGACCGCTTCCATGCGCTGAGCGATACTGTCCGCACGGAGGAGCAGCGGATGAGGGAGATCATGACGCTCAAGACGCACATCCTGAATTACCGGAAAACCAAGGATACCTATGCGGCATTTCGTCAGTCCGGATACAGCCAGGAGTTCCTGGAGGCCCACAGGGAAGAGATCACGCTTCACAAGGCGGCGAAGGAGGCATTTGACGCCCTGAAGACGGACAGGATCCCTTCAATCCATGAGCTGAATAAAGAGTATGCGGAGGTCTCAGCCAGGAAAAAAGCTGTATACAAGGAGTACCGTATGGCGAAGAAGGAGATGCAGACGTATCTCACTGCAGAGCGGAACGTGAGGGAGTTCTACGAGATGACGGAGGAGAAGGTTCCGGAGAAGATACAATCACGTTGAGAAGGGATATCACACGATAATCCATTTGAAATGGATTATCTGCGAACAACCGTGTCAAGAGGTTTTCTGCAGAAAGGCAAAATGTTTGGAACAAAAATCCATTTGAAATGGATTATTTCATTTGACGGCAATATTAACGATTAGCGAGAGAGGAATCAGGATGAGAAATTTTGAAAAACCAGAGGCGCTTTATTTGATAGGAGATAAGGCATACCTGCACATGAAGACAACCCGGGATTCTGAAAGGATCGAGTACGCTGGATATGACAAGGAGACCGGTGCACTCCTTCGGAGGGGAGAGATCACCTATGAAGAGCTTAACGGCAAGCCGACAGACTGCCTGATTGCCAACGCGAGGGTCCTCGCACAGGAAAAGCTAGGTCTGAAGGATGCCTGGGCCGGTGAGGTTGCCCTCAGCACACTGGGAAGCATTAAGGACGCGAAAAAATCTTATCATAAGGAACATGAGAATGACCCGCCTGACCGCAGCATCCGCTTTATTACGAGCCGCTATGATACACTGTTCCGCATCCCGGATGGCGGGACCGTCGAGGTGAGGTTCCCGGACAGGGTCTTCATTTCCAGATGTGAGTATGTGGACGAGTACCACGTAAAGATGGGGCATGACTATTTTCATATCTGCGAGTTTGCGGAACTCCTTGAAAAACAGGGAGGCACGGTCCGTCCGGAGCCGGAGATTGATGCGGACCGGGCGGCGTGGAGCATGGGAAATAAAGGGTATCTTCTTCTCCGGAGAACAGAGACCGGTTTCAAGTATGCGTTCCTGAACCAGGAGTTTCAGGAGACAAAGGGCGGTTATTGGGACCATCCGGAGAGGACGATGATCGAAGCACGCGAACATGCCCTTGAGGGGGAGAGTATCCGGAACAGGAATCGGTTTGCAGCGGACTTTGATGAGGTGTATGCCAGGATGGAGGCCCGTCACAAGGAGGAAGTGTGGAAAGATCTTAAGGCCAGAGATGTGAATGAGATACGCTGTCTCAGATCAGAATATTTCCGGTCGGAGCGAATGACAGAAGATATATTCAGCTGCAAGATCGCCGGAGACGACATCACACTGCGGAGGGAGACGTACCGTGAGGACGATGGGACCAGTTTTGTGATCCATTCCGAGGGAAGGGATGTCTGGGATGCTATGAAGCCCGAGGAACTCCGCAATCTTGACGCTGCTTTGTCCGGGGCGGTGCAATATTCCTATTGGCATGGTGCACTTGAGAAGGCTGAGACTCCGGAGGAGGTGGAGACTTTGAGGAGAGACTTTGCCGAGAGTGTAGGCGATCTCATGCCGGGACGGGAAGTCTTTCTCACGCAGGGCCAGATCTATTCTCTCTTTGCGGAAATGGAAGAGAAGACGAAAGCTCTCACGGAAGCGGCAGAGAGGATGAAGGATTTGGTCCCGGCACTCCAGGAGAACGGACTGTACCGGTATTATTCCACGCAGAGACCGGTGGATATCGGGACATTTCCAAAGCCGGAGGGGAATAAGCCGGTGGAGATTTACAATTACGACACGGATCGGAGGATTCCGGTTGAAGGTGCGAGCATGGAGGCATGGGGATACCTTGAGTACAGGAAACCGCTGACGGAGAAGGAGATGAGTGATTATGAGCTGAGGCCGGCGAGGGCGAGGCTGAGGGAGAGAGATGTGTTCGGGGAGCCCGAGAAGGAAGTCAGGACAAGTCCTGATAAAAAATCTGTTCTGAGGGATCTTGGAAGTAAGAAACCGCAGAAACGTGAACTTGAACTCAGGTATAAGGATTTACAGAAGGGTCAGGCCCGTTAGAAAAGATCGTCCAGTTATTTAGAAGCAGTACGCTTGCCATCTGTAACCATATATTTTTAGATAGTAGCAGGCAATAGTGCCTGTCGTTTTTTTAGGAGGTGCTTTATGTATCAAGATTACCGAACCAGGATTTCGGAAGAGATCGCAGACGCTCTTGAAACAGCGCTGAAAGAACACTACTCACTCTTCATCGATGACCGTCCGACTGGTACCGGAAAAACCTACCAGCTTCCCTTTATGACCCGTATTGCGGAAAAACACGGCATAAAGAGAAGCTTTGTGCTCACGCCGCAGAAGGAGCAGCGGGATGAGCTCTGCAGCAAATATTTCCTGCAGCAGTATCATTCTGACGAGGTGATTGTCATTGCCGCAGACGGTGAACTGTTTGCGAAAGAATCCGTCTGGATCGATGAGACGAAGCGCATTGTGAAAAATTTGGGACTTGAAAAGATAATAGGTGATATCGACCGGCAGATCAGGCGGCATCAGGAAGGCGAGAAGGAGTATAGCCGCAACAATGCGCTGGAAAATGAAAAAGCCGGTATCGTTGAAAGCGAGCGGTTTCTTGGGAAATACCGCAGCCAGATCTGGAAACAGTTGACAAAAAGTTTTAGATATGATCCGAAGAAACGCTGTTTCCTGAAGAAAGGAGCGAAGGAGAGAGCATTCACCCCTGCCGAGGAGACCGCACTGCGGAGACTGTTCCCGATGGAGCTGGATGAGGCAGGCCAGTACAAGGTGATTATCATGACCTTTCAGAAAAACCTGCATGGCATGTCACAGAATACTTTCGACAGCCTCTTCTTCTCATCCGAGATAACGAAAGACTCTGCTATCTTTATTGATGAGTCGGATGAATTTTACAGGTCGATCCTAAAATTCATGATAGAGAGAGCTTTGAGATCAGATGTATCCCTGGTTGAGCTGATCGAATACATTTACCGGTTCATGCCCAAATATTCAAATAATATGGAAACTTTCTCCGGAGATGTGACGATCGCCGATGCAGCGTCAGATATCCGGAAAGATATTGCCCAACTGTTCAGGGAATACAATATGTTTGTCGACAAAAAAAGGGAGCATATTCGGAATCTTAAGCTGGAAACAGAGGATGATGGCTCAATCATGATCGTCCAGTATTCAGGGAAAACAACCGATATCGGCAAGAGAATGAGGATCGAGGCACCGGATGACCTTTCAAAACCCGCAGTCATACGTGCGTGTGAGGAGAATATGAAGTCAGACCACTCGCTCAGGGCTTTTGTCCAGAAAGCACTTCGGATTATTGACCGGACTGCAGGCTTTATTCGCATCGTTTCCCGCATATTATACGGAGCACAGAACCGGTCGGATGAGGAGATATTCCTTAACGGGCTGTCTAAAATGCAGTTCAGGGACACATTTCTTCTTTTCATGCTTTCCGTCATCATCCCCGAAAAGGGCGGGAGAATGCTGCGGGCTGATAAGAACAGCAATGCGCCTGACCCCTTCTGCACAGGTATCACTGTAACCAGATTTGAGGACGATCCGACGCATGAAGAAATCACCAGGATCCGCACTTTATATGTAAAGATGCTTCCGGCTTACTGGATGCGGACCATGATCCGCAACGCACGTTTTGTGATGCTCATTTCCGCAACCGCATGCATGGATGCGATGGATGACTTCCCAAGAAGATATATTTCGGCGGATGAAGAGGGAAGAAGTATCTGCTATGAACTGCCGCCTGAAAACCGCCGGAGAATACAGGAGTACATCATGGAAATGAAGAAGCTTCAGTATGGGAATACCAGGCAGCGGGTCTTCATCAACCGGTTCAATACTTCCTGCATCTATGACAACCTGAAGGCGGAACAAGAGGAACCGCCGGTTCTCTTTCCCCTTGGCGTCGCTTCCCTCACGAAGAGCGAACTGCTGTTAAACGGAGGAGATCAAAACCTTGCCTTTATCATCCAGCAGATGGTCGACGTAATACGGTACCGGCGGTCTGTGCAGGATGAGACCTATGTGCATGAGATATACCTGTCGAAGGGCTTCAAGGCGGCTGAAATCGAAGGGGTGATCCGGGAACTTTCCTGCGGATCAAGAGAATTTGCTGAGCTCTTCCGGGGCATTGTGATCGGGAGCATCACAGCGGGAAATATCTCATTTTTGACAGATGAGGTCAAAAACTGCCGAACGGATGCTATCCATATTAAGGAAGGGCAAAAGGTATTCATCGTATCTGCGTATGTATCCGGCGGACGCGGTTACGACCATACTGTATACAATGACACGGACGGGAAAACCTATAATGTCTCCGGGATCAGCTGCAAGCGGCCGGCAAATATTTTACAGGGCCTCACATACAGTGTCAGTAATTCCAGCCTGCTCGAATGCGCCTGCAACCTGATCAACGGGGGCTATATCTGCAATGACGTTGACAGGACACGGCGTGTGCTGGAAAAAAGGCTGGCGGGCGGGAATGCCACCTATCACCGGGATTTTCATCCGCACGATGACCTCTCGCCTTACAAACAGACAGAAAATGCAATCCTGGCGCAGACAATCGGTCGCTTCCGCATGGATACGTGCGTTGATATCACGACGATCCACATTGACAGGGACATCCTGGAAAAGGATAACTGCCTTAAACGTATTCAGTTTGAAGGGAGGTCCTTCAGTTATGAGATGGGATTTCTCCTTGAGGCCACGGAGGCATTTTACAGACAGCAGTTTACAGCAGATACAGCGCGCTATCACTCCTGGAATGACCGGGCAGATGAGATATGCCGCACATACACCAAGAAGAAGCTTCCGGCAGCGAAGAATGCAGGAGACCTGAAAACGATCCGGGAGTGCATCAAGGTCCTTGAGGCGATGAAGATCGCTTCGGCGTCAGCCGGAACTCTGACATCTGCGGAAGCCGGGGAGTGGCTGAAAAGCAGGCCGGCCCTTGCAAAAGGCTTTCCGGTCAAGGCAGCCAAGAAAGATGTTAAAGAGTATGTCAGCCTTTTCTGGAATGAAAAGTTTCCCGAAACGGCAATGAACCCGTCTTCTTTCCCGGAAGTGCTGTATAAACCGGTGGAATTCCTTGCGGATATCATGCCTGAGGGCATGGAACGGGTAAGGTCTTCATTTGCTCCTTTATATGCGCCGGGCTTTAAGGGAGAGGTTTTGGGCGGACAGCAAAACTTTTCTATGTCCGATCAGGGAGCAGGTTTCCTTAAGGGCGAGATTGGGGAACGCATGGCAGAAGAGATTTTCCGGTATGTGATCAGCCACGGGGCATATTCCGCGTTCAGGGTCTATGGTCCTGAAGAACGGCTGGAGAAACCCTTCATATACCAGTATGAAGATTTTGACGGGATCCTCGCCCCGCACGTTTTCTGGGACGCGAAAAATATTGGAGCCGACCTGGCAATCCTGAAAGCAAAAAGCAGGGATCTCCCTGAAAATGATGACACAAAGAGCCCGGATGAGCTTGCAAATACTCTCAAAAACAAGATCAGCCGCATGCCGTCCAGGCAGATGAATTATCTGATCTATTTCAGCACACGGTTTATCGGGGACAGGAAGCCCCCGGCATTCTACAGGCCCACAAATCAAAACCTGCTGGGAAAGATATGCCGGGAAGCCGGAAGGATAGTCACAATCATAACGATCAGCAGTCTGTTTACCGAAGAAGATGAGAACCTGAGGGTTAAGGAAAAACACGAGCGTCTCATGGGAACTATTGGCAGGAAAGTTTTTGAACGGATCATGAAGGAGATGGAGGAGAGAAAATGAAAAGCTATATTTCCGGAAGAATGCTGACAGATTATTCTACGCTGGAGAATTTCAGCATTGTGACATACAGGGGAAGTGAAGCCGATTACGATGAGATGTATGAAACGCTGCTAAGTATAAGAAAGTCAGGTATTGACTTTTCAGCAGAGATCCAGTGTGTCAGGAACGGGAGTAGTGGTCACTTATTTGTCAGCAAGACGCTCATTTTTCTCAGAACGGATGCGATTGGGCTGCTCAGGAATCACCTTCAGGGGAGCGTGAAGACTGATTATTGTACATCGTTTGCCTACATGCTCTCGCCGGCCTGTATTTTTCGGCTTGCAGCTGGTTATGCCGTCAATAAGGTCTTCTGCGAGAGGGACGAACTGGCTGTCGGGAAGATTTTTATGAAAGCCGGGAAGGCGTCTGCAAGTATTTTTATTTCCCCGGAGATCCGTGAAATAACAGAGCCCGACGGTACACTTAAACCGATCCTTGTTGTTCCTGTCTACGGGACACTCTACAAGAAGTCATCAAGGCCGACAAAGACGCACCTTAACACAGCCGGCGTTGTCGTCCGCGGAGGGAACGGGATATCTCTGAAAACGGTCTGTAAAGCTGATGGACAGAACCATAAGCATGCGTATGTCTATGCTGAAGAACTCCAGAAGAATGGGTTCATGGCAACAAAGGACTATGCCTTAAAGAAGATATTTGACGCAATGGATGAGGCCGGGTGTCGCCTTAGGTTTGAGCTGTGGGAGTTTGAATCAGATCCAAGGTTTAACTTTGATGAGAAATATGAGAATGGTCCTCAACTGAAGCACGAGAAGGAACGCATGAAGGAGATCTTGAGGCAGGAGAAAGTCCGTATCGAAGGACCGGAATATGAGAAGACATTTTTATATCAGGGTTTAACGGATGCATTGGATAAATACTACTCCCTGAAGCCGGAAGCGGTATATTCCAAGAGCGGGAATCTGCGTCTTTTGGTCGTCCATGATAAGGAGCATGACACTGAGAAAATATATGATAAGACGAAGAACCTACGCACGCAGCATGTAACAATGGAGCAGATCCGGGGAAGCAAGGTCTTTTGCGCTCAGATGCGGGCATGTATCCGGTGTCTTTGTGTCCAGGACGACCTTTACAGATCCCGGCTTACACTTATCAGGAATATTTCTTTCAAAATCAGGACGTTCTTCTATGGGGAGATTGACGGGGATATATACAGTCTGGATCTTCTGGAGGACGGAGAAATCAGGGTCAGGCGCTGCAGAAAAGACGCCTGCACAGCTGTCAGAAATTACCTTCGCTCCATGCAGGCAGACCGGTTCATGGCCTTGAAGGATACGGATGGGCACCTGTACGCTGTCCGGGAGACGGGGCAGCCGGCAATCCCACCTGTCAGGACAGAGCTTAGCGATTATAATAATCGCTGTAAGGTGACAAAGGACAAGATTAGGGCGATGTTTAATTTCTCATGGACGGTAAAAAATGGAAACTTTTACTATATTTCCGGATACAGTATCAAAGTCAATAACAGTCCCAGAAACTATCCGCATGTCTATGAGATCCATCCCTGCGGTCACTCGGTGTTGCCGGAGGCGGAGGAAGTGTACCGGCTGGTCAATGTTGGGTTTGTGAGGAATGATCAGGAGAGTACAGTAGTGCCGTGGGGGATGAAGTATTTGAGAGAGTATCTGGGGAGCAAAGAATGATATTGATGAATTATTAAATATATTTTAGGGCGTTACAAACGAACGGGTTGGCATCCTGCCAATCCGTCGTTTTAGCGGGTAAAAATAGCTGTCTATTTACACTGTGAAGTTGAAAAGCAAGGATTATACGGTGTATAATTGTAGAAGTGACACGATATTCAAACTATAGGCAAGTAAAGACAGGATTATATATGTACAAGTTCCAATAACCGTTCAAGGGGGATAAAGATGAAAATTTCAGAATTAGCGAAGAAGTATGGGGAAAAAACAGTTGACTTTGAAGCATTTGCAACTCTACAAAAGGAAGTTGAAAAAATCGGATTTTTTGAAAACGCTATTCGAGATGAAGATGTGCCTAAATTGATTGAACTATATAAACGAGAAGTCGCAAGAAGGCTTGAAATCCAGCAAGAAAAACAAAGAGCGGAAGAAGAAGCACGAAAAGCGGAAGAGGAAGCGCAAAGGCGATTAGAGGAGGAGATTGAAAGAAAGGCCACGAAGAAAAGAGAAGCGCTTGCCTCTATGCTTATTACCTCAGGGTTTAGTTTTGATGGGTATACTATCGTTAAGTACTCAGGGTATATATCAGGTGATGATGCTGTACAGATTCCTCGTTCTGGATGGCTTAGAGCAAATGATAATTGTCAAAATTTGACGGGTGCGTTGTCGAGGATACGAATCCAGGCACTAAAAGAATTAAAAGAAGCAGCCTATGATTTAGGATGTAATGCTGTGATCGGCGTAGATTTTGATTATATTACGTTGGAACCGGAGACTGCAAATGCGTCAGGCGGTACTACATATGAGCCATATGTCATATGTGTAACTGCTAATGGGAATGCCGTAATTATTGAGAAGGATTAATATTAGTTGTGATAGAAATAAGATGTAAGAACTGCGGATCTACGGAACTTCGTGAACAAAATGGCTACCAGATTTGTGAATACTGTGGCGCGAAATTTCTTGTTAATGAAGAAGATAAACTTAATAAAAAAGAAACTGTCGTGAACTTGAAAGCCGATGTAAAGATGCTTTTGGCAAAATGTAATGAGGAGCCAGAACGAGCAGCACAAATTGCTAAAAGAATTCTCGAAATCGACCAGAATAATCCAGAAGCAATAGAAATACTAAGGAAAAATAATTCGCGTAATGGATGTTACATTGCAACTGCAGTGTATGGCTCTTATGATTGTCCGGAAGTATGGACTCTTCGACGTTTTAGAGATAATTATTTGTCGAAGTCATGGTGTGGACGTGCTTTTATACATATTTATTATGCGACAAGTCCCAAATTAGTAAAACGGTTTGGTGAAAATTGCTTCATTAAGGGCTTTTGTAAAAAGACGCTAGACACATTTGTTGCAATATTGAATAAAAGGGGAATTAGCAATGCTTTTTATGAAGACTAAGTTTTTGTGGGTATAATTATAAAATGAATGAATGATTGCCTTTTTGGGAGAAAAAGAAACGATGCTAGAACTAGTTCAATTTATTAAAAAATTTGTGTTTCTTATTAAAAAGTCGGTTTTAGAACTTGCGGATATTGTTCCTTTATTATCATATTTAAGTGCGAGACGTAGCAAAAGAGACGAAAGAGAAGTAGCAGATATTAGATATGAGGAACAGAAGAAGCAATTTGAGGCCCAACAGGAAGAAGAAAGAGAAAGATTTAAAGAAGAAAAAGAGGCTAGAGACAAAAAAATACGTTTGAAAGAGCAACCCATGTTTAAATTTATAAATATGGAAAGGAATCCTTTGAATTCTAAGGAAATCTTGATGATATTTAATTTTGAAAATGGAGGGAGGGGCACGGCATATTATATCGAACCAGAAATATACTTTTCAACTGATTTGCAAAATTATGGACAAAAAATTGTGCGACATGACTCAAGTACAAAAATAGATGTAAAGGTAGATGAAAATTATAACTTTTCATGTCTATATTGTGGAAAGGAAAATTATAAAATCCAAATAACCATATCCATCACGTATAGAGATGCACATGATCGCAAATATAAACAAAAATTTATTTTGATTATCGGGTATAACGATAAAGAGGTTTCTCTATATAATTGGCCTGAACCTGAATTGATAGATTGATGTAGACAACCCAATTGACCAGACTATAGATAAAGCTGTTTGTCTGTCATGAGATTGCCTTGTATAATGACAGGCAGTGTGAAAGAAGGGATTGAGAGCCCGGAGACGCTTATTTTGGCGGGGAGTGCTCTCTGGGATTCATGATGTATAATCATGGTTACCGTATCAGAAAACGATCTGTAATACAACAGGGAAAACAGTTCTTTTGATTACAAGTAGGGAAGAAGAACGGTGCTATTCAGAGTGTTAAAGCTCGCTGTGCCTGAGGATTATCATCATAAGCGTTGGATCAGAAGGAAGGTGGATAAGTGGCGTAAAGTGAGTGGTAAAATAAGATGGCTGACGATTGGTCAGTATCGGTGTACGGATGAAGCCTGCCGATTGCTGCGTAGCGCCTTTCCGGATGGTAGATCTACAAAGATTGAAGTTTTGAGGATGGAGAAAGTTTTTTTGTGTACAGTGAACCAGTTGGTTTTCTGTACACTTTTTTAATACATACGAGAAGCGCATTAATTGACTGGCTCGATAAAAATAGTCATAAACATTGCCTATTCAAGTCGGAAAACCGACACCATGAAATTGACAAGCGGAAGAGTGTCGCATATAATATAAAACGGTACTGTGTATTTACTCGGAATTATTATATAATGTAAATGCATAAATATCATTACGAGGTGATAATCAAACTATGAATAACAGAGAATACAGCGCCGGTGCTGTAAAACATGCATTCTGGTTTATGGAGTTCCGCAAAGTCGTATCTCTCAGAGCTGTAGGGAAGAACTGGGAAGAGATCAAACAGTTAAGTGAAGAGGAGAATATCTTTGGAGCACCGACTGTTATGAGGGCAACGCAGATTTTCAATACAGTTTCAGCACGCGTAAAAAGTCTGGATGACAGCTTTTATCAGGTTTTTGAATCCTGCGATTTGGCTTCACAGAAATTGTTCGCTCTTGTTGCAGCGATGACTTACGATGTTCTTTTGGGAAGTCTGATTTATGAGCTGATTCGTGAGAAGATGATTATAGGCAGTAATGAGTTGGCTGACAGTGACCTTCGGATATTTTTTAAAGACAAACAGCAGCAGAGTGAAAAAGCAGCTCAATGGACGGAAGCGACGATTAAAAAACTTATGGTTTCCTACAAATCCATGCTCTATGAAGCCGGTATAACAAATAAGGTAAAAGGTATACGGGAGATTTATAAACCTCTTCCGGATCCTGAAATGGAACAGTGGATGCGAAATCAGGGAATGATTTATCAACTGAAAGCGATTACGGGGGTGCGATGATGGCGGGATTACAGGAACGTTTAGATGCGATGGAGGCTGCTATCCACAAGCCATCTTTCAGAGCAAGTAGTGGAAGAGCGAATGAGTTGAATAATTGGGTATTTGATTACGATCCGGCGAAGGAATTAGAGGTTCGAGAACGCATCAAATACATGAAAAGGAAAAATTCAAAGGGCGCCGATGGGTTTGAACTGGTAGTTTTTGATCTCTATGATATGATTATGGATTATCTTGAAGAGAAAAATTTCATCAATTCCTATGTGCGATATGAACAGCGTAGAGGATTTAGTTATATTGTACGTGCGCTCTCAACATCTATGAAGATGGGCGAAGAGGATAGCCTTTTGGTTCAGAAGATTGTGGAGCAGACACCAGAAAATGCTATTGTTTTTTTAACGGGTGTCGGTAAATGTTACCCAATGCTTCGGTCGCATAGGATTTTCAATAAACTCCACGAACAGGGTATGAAAGCACCAGTTATTCTTTTTTTCCCGGGAACATATACTGGACAAGAATTGATATTATTCAATGAAATTAAAGATGATAATCATTATCGCGCTTTTAAATTCATGAAATGAGGTAAAACCATGCAGATAAAGGATATGTTCAGAAAATCAATCACCAGAGATATTCAGGGTGTTGTTATTGCCGGCCAGGGTGAAAAGAACAATATTGCCACGGAACTTGAAGAGTACGTAGTTACACCGGAACTTCAGCGCCATTTTGCGGATTTCTTTTCTGCATATGCCAAAGGAATCAATGGTGAAACTACAAAGATGGGGGTCTGGATCTCCGGTTTCTTTGGAAGTGGTAAATCTCACTTGCTGAAAATCCTCTCCTATATTTTGGCCAATGAAGTCATTGGTGGCAAGCGCGCGATCGATTATTTCATTGATGATAAGAAAATCATGGATCCGATGGTCCTTGCGGATATGCAGATGGCGGCTAATACACCTTCCGACATCATCATTTTTAATATCGATGCAAAAAGCGAGTCTGACGGAAAGTCCAATAAGGATGCAATCGTAAATGTTTTCCTGAAGGTGTTCAACAATGCCCTCGGATTCTGCGGTGCGATTCCGTATCTGGCAGATTTGGAGCGAAAACTTACAGAAGATGGGAAGTATGAAATATTCAAAGAAACCTATCAGAGTGTTACCGGTCATAACTGGTACGATGAGCGACATGAATTTTTGTCTCGTCAGGATGGCGTGGTTGATACACTGATTGAGATGGGATACATGAGCGAGAAGGCAGCCTGGAACTGGTGCGATGCTGCTATCGGAGACTACCAGATCAGTATTGAAGACTTTGCCAGACGTGTTAAGTCATACATAAAAAGCAAAGGAAATAATCATCACGTTGTATTCCTGGTAGACGAGATCGGTCAGTATATCGGTGAAGATAGTAAGCTGATGCTGAATCTGCAGACTGTTACGGAAGAGCTGGGAAAAGAGTGCAAAGGTAAGGCCTGGGTTATTGTGACCAGTCAGCAGGACATCGATTCAATTACTAAGGTCAAGGGGAACGATTTCTCTAAGATTCAGGGGCGTTTTGATACCCGCCTTTCTTTATCCTCTGCAAACGTTGATACTGTTATCAAGAAAAGAATTCTTGACAAGACAGAAACAGCAGCGCAGACACTTCGCCTGCTCTATGAACAGAAATCTACTATTATAAGAAATAAGATAGAACTTAACGGTACTGTAGAGAAGAAATTATATACTAATGCCAGGGATTTTGCGGAAGTTTATCCGTTTATTCCGTACCAGTTTAATCTGCTTGCCAGCGTGTTGACTTCTATTCGTACGCATGGTGCATCCGGCAAACACCTGTCCGAAGGCGAGCGATCTATGCTTGCATTGTTCAAAGAGTCTGCGATGGCGCTAAGAAATGAGGATATCGGTGCAATTGTGCCCTTCCACCGTTTTTATGATGCGTTGGAGAATTTCCTGGACCATAGCCATAAGGGCGTAATCATCAAGGCTTACGACAACAGCTATATCAATCCGGATCATAAGGACAGGGATGTCTTTGCTATCAATGTGCTGAAAACATTGTTCATGATTAAGTATGTAGGAGAGATCGATGCGAACATCGATAATCTTACAAGCCTGATGATTGAAAATATTGACGATGATCGTATAGCGGTAAAGGGACGTGTAGAGGAGGCACTCAAGATTCTCATGCGCCAGATGTTGGTGCAGAAAAACGGATCTCTTTATGTTTTCCTGACAGATGAGGAGCAGGAAATTAACCGCGAGATTGACAGTCAGAATGTTGAAATGGCAGAGGTCATCAATAAGGCATCCGAGATGATTTTTGAGGATATCTTCACCGATAGGAAGTATCGTTATCCTGCATTTAACGGCAGATATTCCTTTAGTTTTAATCAGGGGGTGGATGACAGGACGTATAAGGCAAGTCAGAACTATGATATCGGTGTCCGTATTCTTACACCCTGGTATGAGGGCGGTAATGATGAGCTGACATTACGCATGATGTCCGGGCAGAAGAATGAGGTTCTGGTAGCTCTGCCAAATGATGCGGCTTTTCTGGAAGAAATCCGTCAGTACTTGAAGATTGAGAAGTTTTTGCGTCTAAATACTTCTACGCAGCTTGCTAAGTACGAATCAATCAAAGAATCGAAGCGTACTGAAATGCGTGAGCGCAATGCAAATGCCAAACTGTATTTAATGGAAAGTTTGAAAGAAGCCAGGATTTTTGTAAATGGTGATGCAGCTCGTATTTCTGCAAAGGAAGTAGCATCCCGCATCACAGAAGCTCTGGGCAGGCTCGTGCAGACTGTTTATAATAAGCTTTCCTATATTGATGCTGCAATGGGGGAACCGGAGATTCGAAAGATGTTCAAGTCTTCCAATCAGTTGACTCTGGGACTGGAGGGCGAATCGGATCCTAACACTCATGCATTGGATGACGTTCTTCAGTTCATTGCGACCAATTCACGCATGCATATGAAGACTTCTATGAAGACGCTGAAAGACCGTTTTATGAAGGCACCGTATGGTTTTGTGGAAGATGATGTTCATTGGCTGGTGGCTAGGCTTTTTAAACGTGGAGATTTAGCTTTCACTGTAAACGGTGCAGCTGTTAATCAGAACAATAAGTCTGACGAGGAACTAATCAGCTTCATCACAAAAAAAGCCTATGTGGAAAAACTCCTCATGGAAGAACGTATTCGCGTTTCAGACAGAGATAAAAAAGCGGTACGCGATGTCATGAAGGAAGTCTTCGGAACTGCAGGAGTTGCGGAAGATGAAGACAGCATTATGAAAAACTTCCAGCGGTATGCTCAGAATACAATCAATGAGATTCTTCTGCTGGAACCGCAATATCAAAATTATAGATATCCGGGAAAGACTGTTCTCGAATCCGGTAAAAAGCTGATGCAATCAGTGATCCTGCTTGAAGCACCGCTTGAGTTTTTCCGATATGTTTCCCAAAACAGAGATGATTTTTACGATTTTGCGGAAGAGTATGATCCGTTAAAAGCCTTTTTCAATGGGGAACAGGTGAAAATCTTTACAAGATCTTTGGATATGTTGGCAATCTATGATGATAGTAAAACCTATATTGTAGATACAGAACTGGAAAAAGTTGTAGCAGAGATGCGTCAGATTACGAGACAGAATAAACCGTTTGAAAATATTCCAAAGCTTCCTGAGCTTCGGAAAAAGTTCATGGACGCATACGATAAGATACTTGAACGTGAAGAAAAGCCTGTCCTGGATGCGATTGATCAGGCGAATCAGCGTGTTATCGAAGTTCTTGATACAAAAGGATATGCAGAGAATTACAGGGAGAGCTACAACAATCTGTTTGCTGAAATCCGTACCGGGGCAGAGCAATGTAACAACGTTTCATCTCTGCGAAGCTTTTCCGATAAAGCCGGCGCACTGAAGATTCGTCTTCTGAATGAGATGGATAATCGGGATGCGCAGATTGCCAGAGCTAAGGCCGAAGAAGCACGACGAGCCGCGGAGGAAGCTGCCAGAAAAGCTAAAGAGCAGGGCAAAACAGTTGATATCGTTGCTGAGCCGCTGGCTAAGTACAATGTTAAGAAGACAAAGAATGTCACGATCAAAGATATGACGCATACATCTTCCTGGAGACTGGAAAGTGCCGAGGATGTAGAAAATGTTTTGGATATACTCCGCAAATCGCTCCTTACAGAACTGAACGAGAGCGATATCGTAAATGTGGAGTTTTAACAAATAGAGAAGGGATGGCATAGCTATGAATAAGACCGCCATAAAGAACTTCGCCATCTGGGCGAGGAATAAACTGATTGCAGAAATCAGCTATCGCGCAGGCCTTATGGGAATTACTGCAGATGGAATTCATGCTGCTCTTCCGCAGTCCACCGGACAGACGGAGTTTTATGATATCGGTACGGCTGAACCGTATGCAATCACGGGAGAAGCAATCCGCCAGAGAAGGCATCTTGCAGAGCTGATTCAGCGGAAAGAAAAAGATACGGATTACAAGACTGCCTATAAGTACATCATTGAGGAGGTTGCCTATACCTGGTTCAACCGCCTGATCGCTGTGCGCTTTATGGAGGTCAATGATTACCTGCCGAGCCATATCCGTGTTTTGTCTTCTGATACCGGAAAACTGGAACCGGATCTGGTAACGACTCCTTTTGATGCTGAACTGGAATTCACGAATGCTGAACAGCAGACGATTATTGATCTGAAGAATGCGAATAAGCTGGATGAAGTATTCCGCTTGCTTTTTATCAAACAGTGCAACGCACTCAATGAAATTTTGCCTGCCCTTTTCGAGAAGACAAATGATTATACAGAGCTTCTACTGAATCTGTCTGTCATTGATCAAGATGGCGTGGTTTATCATCTGGTGCATGATATCCCGGAAGAAGACTTCGATGTGGAGCGTGGCGGCCAGGTTGAGATTATCGGGTGGCTGTACCAGTATTACAACACGGAACCGAAGAATGAGGCGTTCGCCAAGAAAGGAAAAATCACAAAGGAAGAAGTTCCTGCAGTCACGCAGCTTTTCACGCCGGACTGGATCGTTCGCTATATGGTGGAGAATAGCCTTGGACGTCTGTGGGTAGAGGGACATCCCAATGAGGATTTGAAGGCTGGATGGAAATATTATCTGGAAGAAGCAGAACAGGAACCAGAGGTACAGACACAGCTTGCGAAAATTAGGGCAGAGTATGCGAAGCTGAATCCCGAGGATATTAAAATTATCGATCCGTGTATGGGCAGCGGCCATATCTTGGTCTACGCTTTTGATGTGCTGATGCAGATCTATGAGAGTGCTGGTTATGGTCAGCGTGATGCCGCTAGAAGCATTCTTGAGAATAATCTGTATGGTCTTGATATTGATGACCGTGCGTTTCAAATGGCATACTTTGCTGTCATGATGAAGGCGCGTCAGTATAATCGTCGGATTTTAAATGGCGAACATAAACCGAGTCTGTATTCTATCCAGGAAAGTAATGAAATTAATAGAAATCAGCTCAAGCATTTTGGCGCCAGCTTGAATGAACTTGAGAAGAAAAATGCAATCATTCAGATGACAGGGCTTCTTGACACTTTTAAAGATGCCAAGGAATATGGATCTATTCTTACAGTAGAGCAGTATGATTGGGATTTGCTAGATCGCTTCGTGTCAAATATTGAGACGATAGGACAGATAAATATATATACAGTGGGATTAGAGGGTACTTCTGAGAAACTGAAGCAATTGGTTGCTCAAGGCAAAGTTCTTGCTCAAAAATACCATGTTGCAACTACAAATCCTCCGTATATGAGTAGTGGTAATTTTTCTGAGAAGTTGCAGAAGCTTATCAAAAGAATGTATTCGGATTGTAAGTCAGACCTATATGCGGTGTTTATTAAAAGGTGTTCAGAACTAATAAATCAGAGTGGTTATTACTCGATGATAACAATGCATACATGGATGTTTTTGTCACGGTATGAACGTATGCGTGAAGAGTTTAATAATAGATTTGTAAACATGGCGCATTTGGGTGCTCGTGCGTTTGACGAAATCAGTGGAGAGGTCGTACAAACAGTTGCATTTGTTTTATCAAAACAGGATGTAAATAATTATTGTGGAAAGTATATTCGATTAGTTGATTATTTTGGAGAGCGGGAAAAGGAGATCGAATTCCATAAATCTAAAAACTTAACAATAGCAAAACAATCAGAGTTCATGGCACTTCCAGGGACTCCTATTGCTTACTGGGTCACTGAAGAAGAACTTGGCGATTTTGCGAAAGGCATTGCATTAAAGGATTTCGCGGAGCCCAGGGTAGGCATGATTACCGGAAACAATGACAGATTTATAAAATGCTGGTGGGAGGTAAAACGGTCCGATATTAAAACAAATGTACCTTCATTTAATGATTCTTTGGAATGTGAATACAAATGGTATCCATATAATAAAGGCGGATCCACAAGATTATGGTACGGAAATAGAGAGTTAGTAGTGTGGTTCCGCCATGGAGGAGAGGATATTGAACACAATGGAAAAGAAACGGGATGTTTTTATTTCTTAGGAAATAAAGATGTATATTTTCGTGAGGGGATTACATGGAATGGATTGGCTAGTTCAAGAAATACTTTTAGATATTCACCAGTTGGAACCTTGTTTGACAGTAATAAGGGGCCGATGTTATTTCCGCAAACCGAAAGCGATACCTTTTATCTTCTCGCACTTTTTAATACGAAGGTCACGCAAAGATTCCTGAATATATTCAATCCTTCAATTTCATTACAGGCTGGTGATTTTGAAAAATTACCTGTAATTATTGGGCCGTGTAGAGAGCGAATCGAAGAACTATCAAAGAAAAATGTAGAAATAGCAAAATTTGATTGGGATAGCCGTGAAACATCATTAGAGTTTTTATGTCATCCACTTATTAATCAGGGTAGTCTTATAAAAAACGCATTTGATATATTTGCGAAAAAAATGAGCGCAGCGATTGATGAATCCTTACAAAATGAAAGGAAGTTGAATCAACTATTTGCGGAAACGTATTCTATTGGAAACCTTATTGATATTGAACCTGGAGAATCAACAATAGAAAAGCCATCAGCTAAACAGTTGTGCACGTCTTTGCTGTCCTATGCTGTTGGCTGCATGTTCGGCCGCTATTCCCTCAATTATGTTGGCCTTATGTATGCAGGCGGTGAATGGGATGAAGCGAAGTATGGCTATTTTCAGCCGGATGTTGATAATATAATACCCATTTCAGACGAAGAATATCTGGAAGATGACATTGTAACCCGTTTTTGCACATTTCTGAAGGTAGCCTTTGGAGAAGACACCCTTGAGGAAAATCTGGATTATATTGCAAAGGCTCTGGGTAACAAAGGCAGTTCTAGCCGAGAGATCATTCGAAATTACTATTTAAATGATTTCTATAAAGATCACTGCCAGGCCTATTCCGTAACCGGTTCTGGTAAGCGCCCGATTTATTGGCTTTTTGATTCAGGAAAGCAGAATGGGTTTAAAGCATTGATTTATTTGCATCGTTATGATGCAGATACTATTGGCAATCTTCGTATTGACTACCTGCATCGTATGCAGCGTGTCTACGAAAGTGAGATCAGCCGTATGCAGGATATGATTGATCACAGCGCAAACGCACGCGAGGTCGGTCGGGCAACTAAGCGCAGAGATAAATTAACAAAACAGTTGAAAGAATGCCGTGAATATGATGAGAAGCTGGCTCACCTTGCTCTTTCGCGTATCGAGCTCGATCTTGATGACGGTGTAAAGGTCAATTATCGGAAGCTGCAGACAGCAAACGATGGCAAGTTCTATGAGATCCTTGCGGATTCAAAAAATATCATGGCAAAGAAATGAGGTAGTGGGTTATGGCAGAGCTTAACCTGAAACAAATTATAGACCGGCTGAATGCAGAGTTTACTGGTGACAACCGTAAGCTTGTGTTCTGGTACGACGACAAGGGTGAATTTGCAGAGGACATGGATAGTGTTGTCCTTGAAAATGCAAAAGTTTATCGTCTGGAGCCGGATAATCAGTTTTATACAAAGAGATTATTGGAACGGGAAGATACAACTACCAATTACCTGATCTACGCCCCGTTCCCGAAGCCGGATGTAAAGGACAACCACCTGGAGGACACTCTGCTGTACTCCAAGCGGTTCTTCGCTGATCGCGCTTCTCTTCTATCTGTAGATCTGGGTATCGAAGAGAAGTATAAACCGATCATTGAAAAACATATTAAGTTCTTTGCCAATAAGGAACGGACTCAGCGGTTTTATGATCTGGAAATTGAGAACTTCAATGAGGAGAACATCCTGGTCGGCATGCTTGCCAGTATCTGCCGGACGAGAACTTGCTCATTTGAAGAGGTTATCCGTGTCATGCTGACCGATGGAGGTTTGCAGGATAATAAGTTCCTCGCGGAGATTGAGAAGTATGATCTTCTTTCGGCGTTTTGGAAGCTATGCGAGCAGCATTTTGGCTATACAGATCCGAAACCGAATCTGGAGAAGCTGTTAGTTACAATGTTTGTAACAGCCACAGAGAGGCAGCTTTCCGGGGAGGTCCCGCAGCCGTGGAAGACATTCGTATCCTATAAGTCAGGGAATATCATTGCTTTCCTGGACAATCTTTCAAACAGCGTGCTTTACAGGGATCGTTATGATGAGCTGTCTTCACATGTGACAGCAGGCCTTCAGGTAAATACAGTACTTTCCGGCTATCTTCCGGAAAACCTGGTGGATTGTGACACATTCATTGCCGTTGATCACATCATCGTGAAGTGGGTCATGGAGCGCTTGATCGCTGAGGATACCGGCGCCAAGCTGGATCGTTATGATATTCCGGCCATCTGCGATAAGCGGATGAAGATGCATTTTGGCAGAAAGACAGAGAAGACATACCAGCTTCTTGACAGCGCATTC
>OCTX012258391.1_pt1 | contig 25182 bp, 38 predicted proteins | sample 1539691 | NCBI WGS metagenome assembly OCTX01 (sample SAMN02144231, study PRJEB22623) | gut metagenome | biome: sheep rumen | host: Ovis aries | place: New Zealand
ATACTGTTAGGCGTTATTTAGAAGCTGCAGACTCTTTATAATGCTAAGCCGGGTGCAGCAACGGGATGTCAGCTGCGGGAAGAGCTGGTATAATCAGAGACCTCCAGTAACAGTACATTTGAGTTTTATTGACGCGGGTTGATGCAGTGGTAGCAATTTGGGCCCATAACCCAAAAGTCCTTGGTTCGAGTCCAAGACCAGTTACGAAAGTTTAGCAAGATCGCTAGGAAACGAGTTTCATATAGCTATATACGTTATGTTGATTTACGCTATATGTCGGAAGGCACCAAATAGTAGAGTTCTTACTCTAAGCGTAAGAAATTAGGACTGATAATTAAAGATCTTGATGGGTCACCTGAATGTCCGAGAGTGGCTGCCAATTAAGAGACTATGAAGATATAGTCAAAAAGATTTTAGGCAACGGCAGTTCCTATTTAACAGATGAATTAGGATTATCGCAAAACTACTGCCCGCCTTTTACTCGATTAACTCAGCTGGTTCAGAGTGACGCTTCGACTAAGCGTAAGTCATAGGTTCGAATCCTTTATCGAGTACTAAATATGGTCGGTTAGCTCAGTTGGGAGAGCAGGTGGCCTACATCCACCCGGTCGGGAGTTCGAACCTCTCATCGACTACTATAAAAAGGGTTGACGAAAGTCAGCCTTTTTTCTATATTGTGCATATAAACAAAAAGGAATAACAATATGGTACGAATCGAACAAGTAGAACATATCACGTCTGAAGATGTTATGGAATATTACCGTCAGCAAGTACCCAATTTCGGAGCACGTCGTAATTGCGGTCTCGGTTTAAACGGTTTGTTTGAGGGGATGCGAATTGACAGCGGTCACTATTCCGGTACTCGTATTATTTTTGATTTTGATAACAGTGCCAATATGGAAATTGCGAAGCTTTTTGGTCAGAAGACTATTGAAATCGGTTTGAACAAGAATCTTGATTGTAAACGTGTCAAGCCGCTCGCATCGCTCAATGAAGATATTCCGGTTAAGCATAGTGATGAACTCAAGCATAGTTTGCAGGTATTTGCAGATTCTCAGGCTTATGCTGCTTTTAACCAGTGGGTAAATTCTTTGCCGAAGGAATAAATTATGGCTAATAAGAAAATTAAGTATTACGAAGAATTGGATCCTACGTTTATTTCCCAGATGGAAAAGTATACACGTGAGCATAAGGCAAATGCAGATTATGCCTTTATGAATTCGCAGTTACGCTTTGCCAAGCATCTTTTGAAGCTCTTGGATGAACATGGGATTGACGTATCTAATGAACGATCAAGATTTGACGAAGAACCGTATAAGCATTGGTGAAGAGGTAAATAATGCCGGAATATACAGAAAGAGAAAAAACTTTAATTTCTGAAGCTGTTAATACAGTTTTACGTTATTTAGACGTTATGATGACAGATCGTGAAATTACTGTTTATGGTAATGACTGGTGTCTTGAAAGTTATAGCAGGGAAGTAGCTGTTGCTAAGGTTTCTAAAGAACGAATGAAATCTGAAATTAAGGATTTGCTTAAGCTTGTCAAATAAAAAATTTTTATAAGTTGCATAGGTAGTTAATAATGGATAGAGATGTATACTTTGAAAAAGTTAAAGGTTTAATCTGTATAGGATTTGACTATTGCACATCGATTGATTATGATGTTTATGCAGAAAGTTATGAAAAAGAAATTGATTCTTGCTATAACGCTGGTTTAGAACCTGAAATTGCCGCACAACAAATTATTGATATTGAAAAATGAGTATGTATAAATAAAAATTTTTTATAAAAAGGGGTTGACAAACACAAAAACATTTACTATATTATATGACGTAAATGATTGAGACTACCGCTGAGTGTCTCAGAAGATTGAAATTTTTGGAGAGAGAGATAAATTTCGTATGTGAGTAGAACCCGTGTTGCATCATTCTTGATTTCATGCTAACGGGCTAACCCAGATGGGGAAAACTCTGGGATGAGGAATCTGTCTCTGCGAACTAGATGAATACCAGAATGATGGTCGCAGAGGTGTAGTATTGGCTCTACTAAAATATGCCACGTGAGACCATTTGAAATAAGAATGGGGGAGATAAACTTTGGGTTAACCACCAAGAGAGCTCCTTAATCCGACCTTGAAATTAGGCCGCCTGTAAGCATACGAAATTTTTTATATATAATATACTTAAGCGCGTGTGCTTTTTGACGGACGCACCATCATTAAGACTGAAGAGCTGGGATAACACTCGGAAATGCGTAAGTGCCCTGGTCTGACAACGCGTCGAGCTAAACCTCTTGTATAGAGAAATCGATGTATACTACGTTTAGTAAGCGCTGAATTCATGTAGCTGCGTGGCATGAAGAGTATTTTAGTGAGTTTGATATAGCTAGACGATCAATAAAATGCTAGATGACGGAGTTTGTACCCTATAAGAAGTCGACCGATAGAATGGGCAGTTGATAGACGTCATGGCCGGTGGAGAATCGGGATTCCGGCAGTGTGTTTGAAAACGGTTTTTCAAAGTTTCCATAAAAAACTGAGTTATTTCAGGTTCTTCTACTTCAAAGAATTGAGTTATTTCAAAGCTCTTCTACTTCAAAGCAGCTGAGTTATTTCACGTTCTTCTACTTCAAAGCAACTGAGTTTATTTTTACATATATTTTCTTTCTACTTAAAAGAAAAGACTGTAGGTACGGTAAGTGTGCCTTAAGGCTGACATTAAGTAAATTCCAGAGTTCTGCCTAGTGCACGAGGAATTGAATGCGTGTCTTGAACAGTGTCGGCCACTTACCATATTTTTAGTTTTGACGCGGGATAGAGCAGTTGGTAGCTCGTTAGGCCCATAACCTAAAGGTCGCTGGTTCGAATCCAGCTCCCGCTATAACATTGGCGAGAAGATGTTTGGCGAACATCATTTGAAATCTGGATTAGCTAAACGGGTTTCATTTCGGGCTGGAGCCATTAGAGTCGCGCCCCTTTGATTTTAGGCACAGGAAGTTCCTATTTTAACATGCATTGTTCTTATTGGTTTTACTTCCCGCCAACTTTTAAAAGAATCCATGCCGATACGGAGTCTTCAACCGTAAAAGTATATAGTTTTGCGCAAATGACTATATATGAGCGTGTGGCGCCGCCGATGCGTTAATGCGGCCGGCTATGAGCGTAATAGTTGTAACGTGTTCGCTCCGGGCTTCGCGTCGTAGTTCGTGATAAAGATATGTGAATCGTATCGGACGTTTTTAAGTTTACTTTTGGAGAGTAGCTCAGTGGTAGAGCAGCGTACTTTACTACCCGCTCATGGCACAGGTTGTTCCTATTAATGGCTTATAACCCGCAGGTCGCACGTTCGAGCCGTGCCTCTCCGACGAAAAAATACCCGTTTACAAAACGGGTATTTTTTGTTATATTTTAATCATAAAATGAAGGTATATATGAAGAAGCAGAAACAAACGTCACCTGAAGTTATTGATGTCAGTGGTATGTCCGGTACGCAAATCCGTACATTGATTGATAAGTTGAAGGCCAGACTTATTGAAGTCGAAAACGAAGATTATTACGATAAGGTTATCTCGAAGTATAAAGAAAAGTATGAAGGTAAGTGGGTTATGCTTTCCGGTTCTGACAGGTATACCTACGATGGCGATAAAGGTTATCGTCTTGTCAAGGTCCGTAAGGTAATTAACGTATATCACCAGGATGATGCAAAGAAATATGAATTCGATGTTGGTTATGATTGCATTATTCGTCTGAATCTTCCGAAACAGACCAATAATGAATATTCTTATAGCGAAATCGGTATAACTGAAAGCGGAAAGAAATCACTTAACCGTATAACTATCAGTGAACTTGCTGAACACCCGAAGATTGTCAGCGAAGTTCGAATTCAGGAAATCCGTGAAAAAGCTCGCCTTGCACTGATTGAAAAACTTAACTTGTTAGGATAAAAATGATTGCTATCGATGAATTGAAAGCTACGGCTCGACGCCTTGAATTGCTTCATAATAATACAGACTCTACTGAAGAAAAGATTATTTCGAATATTCTTATGGGAAATCTTCTCGAACTTGCAAAGCAAGCAGAAATGCTTTCTAAGTCTCCGCAGTTCCAGAGCCAAGTTGAAATGCAAAAGAACGCAGATAAGGATAACCAATAATGTTGTTATTTTCTGTAGAGTTTTTACTCAGAGTCGTGGTAATCGGAATTTGTTTCTGTCTCGGACTTGGTTTGGGTTTTTGGTTCCTTAACTGGTGGACTATGCGAAAAAAGAACAAAGCTCTTGCCAAGGAATACATGGCAAAATTCAAGAGTCTGCATGATAATGATAAGCATCTTTGGCCGACAATATCCGATAAGGAAGCTATCAATATGCTTATCCATCTGATGAATCCGGATAAAACAGTGATATTGAATTATCCGGCATCTCACGATAACGAAGTGGCTGAATTTATTTGTCACCTTATCACGAGAATCGAACAAAACCCTAGTGCATGGAAAAAATTTCAGGTATGAACTATTTTAACAAGCAAATCTATGATTTAATCCAAAAGACCAAGAATGCCCTTCCGGGTTACTTTAATTCTTGTCTGAAGCAAAGGCTCTCTAACGGCCTTGGTTCCACGACTGATTACACGTCAGTCGAAGACTTAGAAAAGGCCCTGATGAGTGCGAATTGGTCACCGTGGATAGATTCTACAGGTGTTCTTACTCCTGGTTGCAGTGCAGTGATTACCACAGATATTCATGGTCATCATGGAATGCTCAACCTTTCCGATTTTAACCCGGATGATGTCTGTCATTTCCGTGATCCGAAGAATACCGGTTTTCTTTCACTTTGTATTAAGACGGATAAGCGTCAGGATGTTGACTTCACGATTCTAATTATCGGACCTGAAGAAGGTATCGGTGACGTAATGTATACTTTCCATCCGGGAAATCCGGTTCAGGCTTCTACGTTCAAATCCGGTGAAGTCAATGAAAAGACTGGAAAGACTTATAAGGATGGTGATGAGATTACGGTCGCCGAAGCAATGAATTTAGGTTTTAAACACGTAAAAGCAGAATGAACTACTTGCAATTAAATGATAAGGGAAAGCTCGGGCATGATGAGCAGAAGCTCGCCGATTATTTCGGTGAGGGAAGATATACAACGTTCTATAAGAAGCATTTTCTTCAGAACCGGTTTCATCTCTATGCCGTTGATTTCATCGCCGGTGAAATCCCTGTCATGTTCAATGCTATGAAGAAATGCAAGATTCTTTATAAGCATGACGATTATCCGGAGCCGTTACAGAAATACCTGAAACGCCGTATCTGGGAAGGAAGTCTCGGATATATGAAGGATAAGGCATTTAATGGCGAGCTTTCAAAATCTGTATTTATCAAGCCGAAAGATAAGCTTAAGAAGTTTACCGGTTTCGTATTGAATTCATTGGATGATTGGTTTCTTACGGACGGTGCTTCTGACAGTACCAGGATTATTTGCTCGGATCCAGTAAAATGGGTTACTGAGTATCGTATTCCGGTTATTAACGGCGAGGCTAGGGACTATTGCAATTATTTCGGTGATCCTAATGTTATGGTAAATAAGTCAGTAGTGAACGACATGGTGAAAGCTTGGACGGATTCCCCTAAAGCTTACTGCCTTGACGTAGGTGTTCTCGATAACGGCGAGACAGCTCTTATCGAGGTAAATGACGCATTCAGTTGCGGAAGCTATAATATGAGCAGTCAGACCTATGGCGAGCTTCTTGTTACACGTTGGAACGAGTTGAAGAACTATGGACTTTTTGAGAGATAAAATCGATAGTATGGCTGCATTAAATGCGTTTAATTCTGAGCTGAAAATGGCCGAAGATTTTTTCGATTTACGTGGCATACCGCATCAGACAGATGGATTTTATAATGACCAGGTTTATGGCGGTCCAGTTGTAAGCGGTGTAATCGAACATCCCATTTTCAATGAATTATTCTTTCGTAATGTTAGACTTCCTGGTATGAATATAATGATTCGTTATATTCCGCGTCATGGGTATAAGTTTACGCATATCGGCGGATTGGATATGAGAAATAAACTTATATTATCTAACATATCGAAAGAATGTACTTATGTTTCCACCAATGTTAAAAACTGGCCGGAAATGTTTACCACAGAATATGAAAAGATGATGACGCTTCTCAAGAAGTATTATATAGAACAACAGAATAAAAAGATTGAACAGACATTAGACATATTAGAGGGTTGACGAACTTAGTATAGTTTGCTATATTATGTTTAAGGTAGTATTATGACAGACGAAGCATGGAGCAGTTTACAAGAAAGCTGGCATCGCAAGAATATGAATAAGCTTTACTTGAAGCTTAAGCTTGGCGAGCCTCTTGAATTTACTGATGTTGAAAGGCGAAATCTTTGTAATGCGTTATCGTGGCTGGGTGAAGAACTCGGCGGCGCTTGTCATGAGCTATTTAAGAAAGATGAATATCTTAAGCAACCCATGGACGATTTTATTATCAGGTGGTAATTGATAAATGTTCGTAATTAATGCAACATATTTTAAAAAGATTTGTACTGACGTTTTCGGTAAGGATCGCGTTACCTTTGAGGAACGCGTCAATTCGCCGCACCAGCAAATTAACTGCTATGTAGACCAACAACCGGTTGCAAAGTTCTGTATCAATTATTATGAACTTACTTACGAATGCTATGTATTTATAAAGGAAATGAGCATTCCCGTAAATTATAAGTTCACTCTCAAGCATTACCTTAAAAAGGCATATAAGGAAATGGACAACATTCACCAGAAGTTGTTTAAGATTTATTCGTCCATTAACGATGCTTTTCCGGATATGAAATTGCAGGACGCTGTTGGTTTGACAATCAAGTATCTTACAAATGTAGAATATGTTTATGAAAAGGATATTCAGAAGTTCTATAAGGAACTGTTTGAATCTATCTGTCATAACAATCCGAAGGTTTATGAAGAATTTACTCTTGACATGGCTGAATATTTTATGTCCAAGGTCAAGATTAATCGAATTACGTGTCAATATGTTGATACTCAAGAAACTGAACAGTTAAACAATATAGAAAAGGAAAACTAATATGGAAATCAGTACAATTCTTTGGATTCTGTGCGGTATCTTTAACGCATGTGTAATCTTTAAGCGTGTCAAGCTCGATAATGCTATTAATGTTTTGCTCGCCGCTATGGGTATCTGCATGGGTCCGTTCGTTACCCTGCTTATCCTCATTTCGTTCTGGGCTTCTCATTCTTCCGCTGTCGAAGGACGCAAGGAACTCAGCGCCGATATTCGTGAGCGCTATGATGAACTCTTAAAGTCAGAAGTTAAGTAATGGCCTGGAACATTTGGAGTAAATTGTCATATAAGCTTATCTGCCGTGTAGAAAACGGTGGAAAGTATGTTTTATATCCATTGTCATATAATACTCCAGATTTACACTATACTCCGGTAACAGAAGTACCAAATTCCCGTACTTGGGTTCTTAAGACCGCTGATACACAGGAACCTATTTGGTATGCTGTTATTAATATGAAACGCAACGAAAAAACTATACGAGAACTTTTAAAAATAAAAAATATTGATACTTTCAATAATCATTTATTTGCATTAAAAGATATTCTCGAATTAAATTGTCTTAAAGGGTGATGACAAATGTCAAAATATGAACTATCAAGAATAGTAAGCACCTATGAATGTCAACGTGAATCTTTGGCGTTTTATGTCTATCAAAGAATGTATAATGTTCGTGAAGAGGGTGCTGGGATTTACTGTAGTGATTTCTATAGTATTGTCGAAAACAAAAAGCTTAAACGTTATCTTACATTGATTGATAAATTATATAACGACGAGCTTTCGATGACAGTATATTGTAATTCACTTGAAAAGCTCGACGAGATGTCTTTATTCAAGGAAGATTCTCCTGTCATTGGAAACAAGGCCAATGAACATTATATTGTAAAGCTTACCCGTATTATGCTAAGAAAGGAAGCCGTTAAGTTCCTTAAAAAACGTGGATGCAAGATAATCGAAAAAGCTTCAAACGAAAAACAGTATAATACTGGTTTTGTTCTTTCTATTGAAGATTTGGTTGAATTGCATTTATATCTGCGTAGTAAACTTTATAATAAGGATTCTGAATTTACATTTAATAAGTTTCTGAAGAAAATGCCAGCCTGGTACTATAAGCTTGATGAAACTAAATTTACAGATGTAAAGCTGTCTGAGGAAACACCTATTCCATTCACCAATGTAATTGACGAAAATGATTACGCCAAAACATGTGATGCATTCCTTTGGCAGATTACCAGAATACGTAAAGTTTACGACAAAATTGAACTTAAAGAATCCGGCAAATCTTCAATTATTTGGTTTATTTAATATGACAATTACAGATAAGCACATTTTATTTTGGGGTGACTGGCCGTCAAATTTCGCTTGGGCACCGATGAAGACCAAGTGTCTTGACGGGCAGATTCATGAATTTTTCAGTTCTGAACAATGCTATATGTGGCACAAGGCATATTGTTTCAATGATATGGCTACGCTGAATGAAATTGAAGCTCTTAATTTCAAGGAAGCTGATTCCTATAGGGCCAAGAAGCTTGGCCGTATGGTCGAAGGTTTTAATCAGGACGAATGGAATAAGATTTCTTACAATATCATGCTCAACGCATGTTTGAGTAAGTATAGTCAGAATAAGATTCTGTTCGACAAGATTACGGATCCTGCCCTTGAAGGTAAGAAATTCGTCGAAGCTAGTCCGGTTGACAAAATCTGGGGTGTCGGTCTCGGTGAATTTGACCCGTTGATTAATGACGAGGCAAACTGGAAAGGTGAAAACCGTCTTGGTAAGGTTCTTGATGAAGTCCGTGCAAAACTTTTAGCCGGATATAAAGAGGAGCTTGAATATTAATGAAACTTCCAGAAATTAAAACTGTTGAACGTCCTGTAAAGGCGCTTGATATTTTCGATATGCTTAGAATTGTTTTCGAGACTAAGCCGTTGAAGATTATGCATTCTTGTGCCACTAAAAAAGGTAAATTTATTTCCGGTTTATCTATAATGCGAAAGGATGGAATGTTCGGTGCTGTGGTCGCCAAGGAAGTTGGAACTAATGCAGTCCAATTCTTCGATAGGAATTGGGACCAAATCGGTTATACTTCTTGGAGAGACCTTGTTACTGAGGACTATGAGAATATGGCCGAAGGTAAACCAAATCTTGAATTTACTGACCATGATACTATGATTCTTACCGGCCGTTATTTGGATAAAAATTCAGAAAGACCGGAAAGAGATATGATTGACGGTAGGGAAGACATCAATGGAAAAGACTAAAGAACTTGCAACAATGATTCAAATGTTCCTTAAAGTAAAATATAATAAGGACATTTCAGTTGATAATATTATTGCTAATATAAAAGTATTTGACGATAATAAATTTTGTTATAATTGTCATTCTTTTATTGAATCACTTAAACAAGAAGGTCAAGAACTTAAACTTGACCAATTTAAAGAAGATTTCCATAGTTTAATCACTGTCTATTCTTTCTTTGACAAGAAAAAATAATTGTTTTAAGCGGTTGACAAACATAAAGTAATTTACTATATTTAACTCTGTTAACGCAAAGAATGTTCCTATCAAAAAACATTATTTTCGATCAGTTTATACATTTCGCGTTAACACCTCGGCGAGTAGCTCAATCGGTAGAGCAAAAGTTTAAGATTTAGTATTCGCTTTCAGCACCAATGCTTCCTATCTAATGGGTACTTTGGGTTACTGGTTCGAATCCAGTCTCGCCGGCTAAAATATTTTAAAAGGGGGTTGACAAACCAACAACTTTTTACTATATTTAACATCGTTAACGCAAAGAATGTTCCTATCAAAAGCATTATTTTTTAGATGAGTTCATACATTTCGCGTTAACCACTCGGGGAAGTAGCTCAGTGGTAGAGCAACGGTATTTACGTTTCGTAGAAATGCATATAACGTTCCTATTTCCATTCCAAGGCGTGTGTCGTAGGTTCGAATCCTGCCTTCCCCACGAAAAAAAAATATTTTAAAAAGGGGTTTACAAACCAACAACTTTTTACTATATTTAACATATAACTGATGCATCAGATGATTCGGTGCAGAGCTGACGTAAAACTTTGGATGGAGTCCATTGGCCGAATCAAACTTTTGCGAAAACAGGAAAAAAATTTTTATATATAATAACAAAAGGTAACAAAATGACTATGAACGTATTTGAACATGAATTTTTTGCAGCAGAACGTGCCGCAGCTGAATTTGCAGCTGCAGCGTTTGAAGCATTTGATTCAAATACAGTGCATAGGATCAGGTAGTTAACCGATTAGAGTTTTAAAAACGGTTCCTGTGCACAAGCGCAGGAACTTTTCTTTTATGCCATGGCATCCAATCGTGGGAATGGACGGGACTGAAAATCCCAGAAATCCGGTTCGACTCCGGAACTTGGCACTACAAAATATGCTCCGTTCGGCCAGCGGTTTAAGCCATCCGACTTTCTATCGGATAACCCCAGTTCGAATCCGGGACGGAGTACTAACATTTGGGCCATTAATTCAGTTGGTAGAATGTCTGCTTTGCACGCAGAACGTCATGGGTTCGAATCCCATATGTGTCCACTAAATTTCGGCGCTGTCGAATAACTGGTTCAGTTCACCGGCCTTTCAAGTCGGAAATTCGGGTTCGAGTCCCGACAGCGCTACTAAAAATCATGGGCCATTAATTCAGTTGGTAGAATGTTTCCCTGGCAGGGAAAATGTCATGGGTTCGAATCCCATATGTGTCCACTAAAACTGATAACGCATTTTGTTCGGTGGTAGAACAGGCGGTGTGAAGGCCGCTGGTCACGGGTTCGAATCCTGTATGCGCTTACCGAAAGTCAATAGTACGCGTTGAGATGAGTAAGGTCAGTTTTATTTTTGGGCTTGTGGCGCAATTTGGTAGCGCAACTGCTTTGCAAGCAGAAGGTTTACGAGTTCGAGTCTCGTCAGGTCCACTAAAATAGCTCACGGGTAGCGCCATTACTGAGGGCAAAGCATAGAAATATGCTGGTGATGAAGGAACAATACAACATAGGTTTAAATGCGCCTTGAGTATCAAGACCTATAATTTGGCTGAGAATCACGACGAAGTTTTGTGTCTTCGTAGGAATAAAAAACACAAATTTGCCACTGTAGCTCAGTTTTGGTAGAGCGTTGGACTGAAGATCCAAGCGTCACAGGTTCGACCCCTGTCGGTGGCACTAATATGGTTCTATCGGCTAGCGGTCAAGGCCACTTGGTTCTCAGCCAAGTTACTACAGTTCGAATCTGTATAGGACTACTAAAATTATGGCGACGTAGAATAACGGCTTAGTTCACGGGACCTTCAATCCTGGCATTCGGGTTCGATTCCCGACGCCGCTACTAATATGGGTTCATAGCTCAATTTGGCAGAGCACCCGCCCTGCAAGCGGGAGGTTGTGGTTTCGAATACCACTGGATCCACTATGGGGGCTATGGTTTAATTACCGCTCTTAAGCAACGTGATTTCCTATCTTAGTTGGTTCGAATCCAACTGCCTCCACTAATTTATTAATCTATATTCTTGAATTATATGTTCAGGCTATGCAATTTTTATATATATGATATGGATTATAAAAATATATATTATAATATAATTGAAAATGCAAAAAAAGAAACAATAGCCGGAAATAGAGATGATGGATATTATGAAAAACATCATATTATACCAAAATCATTAGGGGGAACAAATAAAAAGGAAAACCTTGTAAAACTCTCTGCACGTGAGCATTTTATTTGTCATTGGTTACTTGTTAAAATGTATGATAAAGGAACTATTGAAAGAAAGAAAATGTTATATGCATTATGGAGGATGTATAATAAAGGTGCACCAAAACAAACTGAACATTACATAAATTCAAGAGCATATGAATCATTACGAATAGAATTTTCAAAAAATATTGCAGAAATGAATAGTATAAACCAACAAGGTGATAAAAATTCACATTTTGGTTTTAAATGGTATACAAATCGTAATACTGGTGAAACAAGAAGTTTTAAAGAAAAACCATTAGCTGAATATTGGATTGAAGGTAGAAATCTATTTAATGGGCAATCTGAAAAACTTAATATAAAACATAATGATACGCGACGTAAAATTGCACAAAACGCATGGGATTTATACCATTCGGGTAATTATAGTAATATGTTTGAATTTCGTAAAGAACATCCAGAATTACCACAAATTAGTAGATTTTTTGAAACCTGGATTCCTTTATATAATAAAATAAAAATAAAAATACATGGTCATGGATATAGAATGTTACCAGATAAAAACTATATTGGAAAGTATGAATAAAAATATTTTCAGGGGTCTAAAGTGAGACTGTTGGACACGTAGCGCCGTGAAGCGCTAAAAGGTCGGTTTAATTCCGGTTGGATTCCTGAAAATATTAAAGGGTTGACGAAAGTCAATCCTTTTTTTATATTTAAGGAAAAAGGAAAAATAACAATGAAAAAAGACTGGAACAAGCACATCGACCGTCTTATCGAAATCGCAGAATCCATAGAACTTGGAAAACTTACCATTCTCACTGGGTCGAACGGCGCTGGAAAGTCTGTGATCCGCAAAATTCTTCCGACACGAATTCAGAAGAAGCTCGGAAAGGACAGCCCAGAACGTCTGGTCAGCTCTCTGTCCTTCATGTCACGTGCTGGACTTAGCAGCACAATAGGAATCAACTTCCTTCGTGACTCTGAATGGACTTCTACGGGAGACAACACTGTCCACTTGCTTAAGTCGATTATCAAACACGAAGAACGCTTCATTGTTCTCGACGAAGTAGAGCTCGGTATGGGAGAAGAGCTCCAGCTCGCAGTTGCTAACTACATCAACTCCGTTAAGGATGAAGTGCTCAAAAAGTCTTACGGACTGCTCGTCATCACTCACTCTCGAATCATCGCTAATACTCTCAAAGAAGACGCTTTCTTCAATATCGACGGCATTAAATCGAAGGAAGAATGGCTCAACCGTAAGGTTGTTCCTACTGATTTGGACCAGTTTCAAAAAGATTGTGATGATCTCTTTGTCGCTATCCGTGATCGCTCTGAGAAAAATTGAGATAAAATATGTTGTCGCGTTTTCAAGAAAAAGTAGATAAGTTATTGGCCAAGGAAAATTTTGCCCTTGACTATTGTCATAACTATGCTACATTCCGTAAGTTTAATAATATTGAAATGCATGTTTACTCCGATTATATCAGGTTTCAAGATGTAACCAATAAATATGAACTCGGAAATGATTTGGTAATTAAATACAGTGAAGAAAAGAACTTATTGTTAAAGTTAATTCCAGAAATTCACAAGTGCAAAACATTTGACCGTCTCAAGGCCAAATATGAAAATATGAAACTGGAAATTATGCTGGACAAGGTGCTATGACAAAAAGCAACGTAAAACGTGCGTTCGCCAAGATGGAAGTTCTCCAAAGAATCATTAATGAGTCTGGAGATTTATACTTATATCCGAAAAACATTAACGATGGGATTTATGCAACGGGATTGGCATCTGATAACGTTATCTGGCAGTTAATTCTGTATGAAGATTATAAATCAAAGTCTCAAATCTGGTGTATGCCAATTTTCATAGCAAAAAGTTTGGATATAATCGAAGACATCTTGAAGTTAAAAGATCCGGCCAAGATTAGGCTTCGTGTAATGGGACTTGATACTGAAATAGCATTAAATAAACTTTAGGAAATACAGAACTTAAAAAATTTTTTTAAAAATAGGGGTTTACAAAAGGAAAAAACTTTACTATATTTAACAACGTTAAAACACAATAGAACAGCACAAGCGGTTCCTATTATCAGAGGAATAGCTCAGCTGGTTAGAGCGTTGCAGCAATGCAAAGATCGTCGGTTCGAATCCGATTTCCCCTACCACGAGTTACTGCTCGCTGTTTATTTTGCGAAAACAGGAAAAAATTTTTTATATATAATAGAAAGGAAAAACGAAATGACTAAGTTTGTAGTTGATATTCATGATTGCAAGACTCGCCGCGATGGACGAGGTTTCGGTAAGCATGATAAGGATCGACACAAACGCAGGGTCATCTAGTTTTTAACTGTAAAAAGTTTTAGATTGATTCCTGTGTCGCTTACAGGAATCTTTTTTATTTTGGTCTCATCGTTTAATGGATGGACACCAGCTTGTCACGCTGGAGGTACGGGATCGTGACCCGTTGAGACCGCTAAATAGCATAAGAAGTTCCTATACTATTTCGCCAAAATATTGAAGTAATATACTTCTCGCTATTAATTTGGTCGCGTCGGATAGTGGTCCATTCCACCTGACTGTCTCTCAGGCTTTTCGTGGGTTCGAATCCCACCGTGATCGCTAACATACATCAGTAGCCGAGCAAGACTACGAATCTTGTAACCGTAACTGGAGCTGAAAATGCAGGTTCGATCCCTGTCTGATGTACTAGAGTTGTCAGCTCAACAACTTTAAATAAATGAGTTCCTGGAGTTTGTAGGTAGCTTCTGCACAAAATCAAAAACCTTCATTTATGCCTCAGTGGCGCAATTGGTAGCGCAGCTGACTCTTAATCAGTGGGCTGAAGGTTCGAGTCCTTCCTGGGGTACGAAAATTTTGCCTCTATATGATAATGGCCTAGTCGAGCTGACTCTTAATCAGCGGGTCCTGGTTCGAGTCCAGGTAGTGGCACGAAACACATCCAATGTTTGCCGGCTTTCGTATGAGGGATGGGAAGAAGAAAACCGGTGGCACTAATCAGTCTGCCATAGAAATGACTGAGAGACCTTCGGCAGTTAAAACGGAAAAGTCCTTTTTGGTAAAGCTGTCATTTATGCAGTAGTAGCTCAACTGGTAGAGCGATTCCTTGCCATGGAATAGGTTGTGGGTCCGAGTCCCATCTATTGCTCTAAAATATGTCCTAGTAGTTCAACTGGTAGAATGTCTCCTTGCCATGGAGAAGGTTTACGGATTCGAATTCCGTCTAGGGCTCTAAAACTATAAGCGTAGCTCAATCGCAGGAATGTGTACATATTCCAAAGAGCGCTTGCAAAGACAAGAGGTTATCTGGTAGAAATCCGTTGGCTTATAGTTTTTATGTCCTATTGGTGTAGTGGCTTAGCATTTCTGCCTTCCAAGCAGGTGGCGCCGGTTCGAACCCGGCATAGGGCTCTAAAATTTTTTCATCCCCGCGGTGGTGTAATTGGTAGCACAGCAGAGTGTGATTCTGTTTGTTCGGATTCGAGTTCCGACCTTGGGACTAAATAAAGGGTTGACGAAAGTCTACCTTTTTGTTATATTATGCAAATGGAAAATAAATATAATCGTAATCGTCATTTGTGTAAGAAGATAGATAAGCTTGAAGACTTTACTGTTGAGTATAAAAACGACCCGTTTAAAGCTCTTAAGCTTTTTATTGATTCTTACTTGTGGTTAAAAGACCCGAGTAAAAATAAATTTCCGGAAGAGTTGGCAGGCCAGTCGGCTATTGCTATCGAAAAATATGTCAGGAACGTTATCGAAACTACCGCTACCCGATGGGCAGGTATTGGTAGAAAATTCGTAAATGAACCGCCGGATATTGGATATTTTAATGGATTCCGATATGACAATGACGGTGTTTATCTTGAAAACGTATGTGACGATTATATAGGAATTGGCCTTAGGTCACATCCGGTTCCGTTTGTCGATTGCCCGCGAATTTATTTTGAGATTTATCTCCCGTATCTTATTAATACGTTTATTGGACCGCCACTTATTCATACAAACATTATTGATGTATTTAGTTCTAAAGAGTATATCGTTAGCGTGAGCGAATGTCTTGATTTTACGCCTAAACATTATATTTGCTCGTCTGAAAGAGACGCTCTTGAACTATTTTGTGCTCATTGGGGAGACAATAGTTCTGAAAATTACGATAATTTGGATATATTACATAAGTGGGAAAGACAAACATTCTGTAAAGAAAACTATAAGGCACATGGTCTTTATGTACCGATGAAAGCAGATATGCCGCTTATTAAAAACGCCGTTTATCAAAAATGCCGTGGTTGTAGTATTAAAGGCGGTAACGAGATAGATACTGATACGCCGGATAATAATACAAACTGCGTTATGAATGATTATACATAATTAATAGGTTTTATATCAATGAATAGAGAAGCGTTTAAAACTATATGTCGTAGTATTTATCCATGTTGTTATTTCGAGGATTATGAAGATTCGTGTTCTATCCTTACACCCATATTATTAGGAACTATTATGACAGCCGATTTTGATAAAACCGGTGAAATCGTGAAATTAACTAACGATTATCCGAAAGGCCGTTATAAAGTCAAAATCACAGAAGAAAATATTATTAAACAGATTAAATGGCACATAGGTAATTATAATATGTATCATTTAATGGAAAACACTTATAATAGATAGGAACATTACGGGTTGACGAAAGTCAATCCATTTTCTATATTATAAACAAAAAGGAGCTTATAATGGGCGCATTGATTACTGAAGATTACGCAAAGGAATGTCTTGATGAACTTAACGAAGCGGTAAAGATTAACCCTTCCATGTTTCGCGAAGACAAGGTAAAGTCGTTCTATCAGGACCTTTACGGTACCGGTGACCAGAAGATTTTTAACGTTTTTGGTGCATACAATAAGGTCTATGCGACCGAAATTCGTTTTACGGAAGACGAATTCAATGCGATCAAAAATGTCGTTAAGGAATACGGTTTCGAAATTATTGAAGAAAGCAAGAAGGAATCTCGTGAAGAAGCGATGAAACGACTCGGCGACGACTATAACCCGGTTCGTGACGATTATGCGATTATTCTCCAGAAAGGCGAAGACCAGTTTTATTTGCATGTGTATAAGTCCTGTCCGAATCCTGGGCATTTCGTGAAGCATGCGAAGGCGAACAAGCTTGAAGTTACTTACGGCTTTAACCGTTTCTGTGCAAACAAGGAAGATACAAGGCATTTCTATACTACTCCGCAGACGCAGTTTATCATGGAGCAGTTTGACCCGAAGAATTTTAATGCGTTTATTGATATTCTTCGTGCAGGCTTGGAACTGAGACAGTATACTCAGGATAATTCAGATGATTATCATGATGTTTTGCGTGACCTATATCATGAAGATGATAAGCGTAAGCGTTCTACACTTAAGGGCCGTTTGCAGATTATCAAGAAGTATGAAGCGAAGCTCGCCGAAAAGGCTAAGAAGGAAGCTGAACGAACAGCTAAGTTGGCTGCAAAGCAGGCTGAACGCGAAGCCAAAAAAGCAGCTAAGAAGGCGGCTAAGAAGAAGTAATATGAAACAAAGGTATAAAATAAACATTCATTATCAGACCTATGACGGTTATATGGGTTTTGATGACTGGGATGATAATTATGCTGAAGAAATTTTCGAATCAAGCATGCTTGGTGATGCATTGACCAAGGCAATTATTGATTTCGCAAAAAGTAAGTATAAGCATTTTGTGGCCATCAAATCTATAACTTGTCTTGGACCTGTCGAAAAGAAACCGACAACGGTTGTCGGCGAAGCTGAAATTACCAAGCAGCCGACAAAGCTTAAGTTTCGATGTAATAAATGTGAAACAGAATTTAACGTTCCGAAATATAAGTGTGAGTATATTCAGACTGGTATGAATGAATTTGAATATACTTATAGCTGTCCGGTTTGTCATGAACGTTGTTATGCATGTGGTACGCTTGAACCCGAGGAGTAAATATGTTTCGTAAGTATCAAGAATTTACAATGAAGTTTTTCTTCGATTCTGGCTTGAATAGTGCTGGATCTGATCTTTCAGTTGCAGCAGGACTTTATATTTTATTCATTCTTGCGGAAGTTGTAGGGGTACTTGCTTGTTTAGTTTGGATATGTGCTGACGGTTTTAATCATATTACTATTCCATGGGCAAGTTTACATATTGTATTCTGGAGTACGGCATTGCTTGCTCTCGGATTCAAGAATAAGTATAACTTTTCTCAAAGAACAAAATATGATGGGCTGTCTCCTGAAGAAAAACGATATATTTTCAAGGTTTCAATATTGTTGTTTATTAACTTGATGTCTTGCGGTATTATGGTTGTTGCTTTACCAATTATGATTATTGTTGGTATATGTAATATTATCATCGACGGCATTTCTAAGTGTCTTTTCCCGGATCCTGTCAAGGAAAAGTCAAGCAAAGAACTTTCATCGCAGTTCGATACGATATTGAAGTAATAAAAAGGGTTGACGAGAGTCAACTCTTTTTCTATATTAGGTATTAGACGGTAGCTTAGTAAAGGAGCTGAAATTCGGTTCGAGTCCGATTGAGTCATGGAAGATAGCCGTTCGACCCGGCGTTGGCGTGGATTGCCTGGCGGTTCGATACCGCAGTACCGTCTTAAACAAAAGGAAAATAAATGGCATTACGAAAAAGCTATCAAGTAAAACGACCATTGAGCGTATTGGAAGAAGCAACTAACGCTCTTTCTGAATCTATGGGTCTTTCCGAGCCTAAGAAGAAACCTAAGCGTAAATTTGAAAAGGTTTATTATTATCTGGTTTGGTTTACCAATGGAAATACGGTTTCCGGTATTCGAAAGGAAGAAGATACCAATCTCAAGCGTCTAAAGAAACGCTGGCGTGACGAAAACGAAAAGTATACAATTACTCCGATTATGGCAGGTGAAAGTGCTAGACGAGAAGAGTAAAGAAATCAGTGCCTATGTCCGTGGGTTTATCCATGGAATGTGGGTTATGCTTATTGCCGCGGTAGTAATCATACTAGTGTATGGTTGGATTGCCAGTTAATTAAAAAGGGTTGACAGAACGTCAACTCTTTTTTATATTGCTGTATATAGCTTATGGAGATTCTATGATTCGAGAATACGAAACCCAATATGATGAAGGTGTGCTTCCCGATTATTGGTCTGTAAATCATTGTCAACTTCTTGCTGAACGTGATTTGTGGGCAACCCGCTTAAAAATGGCAAAGCGTGCATACAATCTTGCAAGTGAATTAGATAATTGCGCTGAAACTCGTAATTATAGCATTTTTTGTATTGAACGGGTAGAGATATGGCGTAAGGCTGTAAAAGCGATTGAAAAGAAATATAACAAAGTTGTCGAAGCAGTAAAGAAACATGAAACCGAGGAGGAATAATGTTTAGTGCAATGTTTAAGAAATCCAAATCACAGGATTTTCCTGTAGAATGCCGTGCAATGTATTACTTCGCAAAGGGTCGACATGCTCATCAGGAACGTAAGGGTAGCGGAATGCCGTATTTCGTACATCCTCGCGGTGTAGCTTGGTTGGTCAAGAAATATGGCGGAACAATTAACCAGATTAATGCCGCATTCGGTCATGACCTGTTGGAAGATACCGATACGTCTTATGAAGAAATCGCTGTTATTTCCGGAAGCGAAGAAGTAGCAGAACTCGTATTGGAATTGACTAATAACAAGCATATTATTGAAGAAGTCGGCAAGACTGAGTATATGACCGAAAAGCTTTGTAATCTCAGCAAGGATGCGCTTCTTATCAAGCTGGCTGACATGGTTTATAATTCCTGGGATATGCCTAAGGAAAATGCGCTTAGGAGAATGTACCAGAATGTCTGCGAAATGCTCTTGAAACGAAATGATATTCCTCAGAAATGCCGTGAACTGGCTACACTTGTACTTTTGGCATAATTATGAAATTTGGTTTGATTGGAAAAAATATCGGATATAGCAAGTCAAAAGATTTTTTTGACCAGTGGGGCATCGAATACAAGATTTATGATGTCAACAACGTGGAACAGGGTCTTGAACTTGCAATAGCCGATAAGCTCGATGGTTTTAATGTCACAAAACCGTTTAAATTGGATATTGTTAAATATTTAGATTGTCTTATGCCGGATGCGGATAGGATTAAGTCTGTAAATTGTGTAAAGATTCTGAATGACACCTTTATCGGTGAAAACTTTGATGGTGAAGCATTCCGAATTTCTTTACAACATTATGTAGACAACCATGACGATTGGGAATTCGATTATCCTCATAAGATGGCTATTCTTGGAAACGGCGGTGTAGTTCCGTCTATTCTTACCGCTCTTCATGATGCTACCGATTTTGCGACTTCACACCATGAAATGACCGTTTTCGCAAGAAATCCAAAAGGAATCGACGAAAAGAGCCTGGATGAATTCAAGGCCAAGGATTTTGATCTTATTGTCAATACTATTCCGTTTGAAGCCGGAATAGACATTAATTTCAATAACAAGAGCAAGTTTATCTATTATGACCTGAACTATGCCGACAGAAGACTTGTCGAAAAGGCCAAAAAGAATAAGCATTGTTCCTGGGCCATTGACGGTATGGATATGCTCGAAAGACAGGCCGAAATGTCCCTGAATTGGTGGAAAGAATAAAAATCTCCGTTATAAATAATAAAAACGGAGATTTTTTATTATGGATTTAAACGAAGCTAAAGATTTATTAGAAGAATATGGTTTTAAGCTCGTCGAAGCCTATGGCGATGCATCGCCGGCTCAGATGGCTGACATGAAGAAACGTCTTACTCAGTATATTGATTCCGGTGCAGAATTCAAGATTAAGAGCAAGGCTAATCCGCTCGGATTGATTGTTACTGTTGAAAAGCTCGGTGATGACGATTTCCTTCTTCGCAATGCCAATACCTGGACCGCGCTTGCTCGTGCAACAAATGTTGACGATATGATTAAGAAGATTTATGACATCCAGGCCAATCTTGGAAATATTCAGAAGCGTGAAACTTTTGAACTCGACTTGCTTGGTAACGTTATCGAACGTCTCAATATGGGTCAGCTGGTTGTTCTTCCTGATGACCTGTTTAATGATGCTTACAAGAAGTATAAGTCTCTTGGTGATATGGTTTACCTCCACGGTCAGGCTGAAGACGATGCCGGTTTCGATATTTGTAAGGTCTTGAATAAGACTGGTACTCCTTTGACCAAGGAACAGCGTTATGACTGCGTTATCGCAAATCCGGATAAGGGATTTGTTCCAGCTTACTTGTATTTCTGGTATGATGCGAAGTTTATGTCCAAGGATTTCCCTCAGGGTATGCCTCGTGGTCTTATCTGCTATAAGACAGACAAGGAATATTGTGACGACGCCCAGAAGAAGTTGGATTCCAGGGCAGAACGTCTTTAATATTAACAAATATTTACATTAAAAAGGCTGACATAAGTCAGTCTTTTTTCTATCTTTATGATATGTTAGATTTAGTTGAAAAATGGTCAAATGCCGGTAAAGACACCGCGGATATGCCGGCTATCGTAGTTCGCGCACATTTTACCCATTCGTTTGATATACATCCAAAGCATGAGGAACGCAGAGAAACATACGGGATTAATTGGAAATTGTCATTGGATGACCCTGATGATTTACATATAATGGCGCCGTATTTTCCGGTTTATGCAGTACACCCGATTGAATACAGTTTAAAAGAATATGAACTGTTTAGTGCAAATCCGAAATTTAAAGATTGGGTATTTCCGGATAAAGACAGTTTAGAAAAGTTCTTAAAGGATAAAGAAATCTATATTCCAGGTTTCTGTATAGCATATCGTGATAACTGGTGCTGGGCTACAAAGAAACCGTTTGGTCCTCAGAAAGATTTAAGTTGCGGATATAGTTCAAGCGCTTTATTTGTTTATCCAAAATTGACTACGGATGATACTCATCCAGATAGTGATCCATGGCTTGGTGAAAACTGGCTGGAATGGTATGGAAAACGCCATTATATAAAAACTCCAGAAGATGTATATAAGGTTCAGCATGAACTTGACCTTGACTTGCATTTGCTTTACATTGATGGCGACGAAAAAACGGTTGACAACTAATAAGGAATTTACTATATTGTGGGTAAAGGTAAAATATGGTAGATAATAAGAGCTGTTTAAAGTACAAATATCTGACATTGAAGGTCAAGGCGGAACTCAATTCCACTGATGCAATGTATAAGTGGACATACACTGTAACCGGTATTGATGCTTTCGAAGGTATCAATGTTCTTGGTTTCTATGATGAAAAGCAGACCGCTCCTGTTATTCTTATGAGTAACAAGAACATCTATGAATATGATTGGACTGCTATTCCGGCTCGTATTCGTACGGGTACGTGTTCCAATTATATGGATATGTTCAAGGACGACAAGCACATTATTATCGTAAGCGACGCTATTACGTTCGCCGTTGGCGGTGCAGGTACTACCGTGGACGAAAGCGGATTTAAGGTTTCAAACGCTTTTGAAGGATATACGATTCAGTATATTCATACAACGGTTTATTCTACTATTGAAAATGAAAACCTTCTCGCTCCGACTATTACCGAAGACGAACGCCGCAGAAAGCAGGAAGAAGAGCGTGATAAGGCCTGGAAAAAGCGTTATAGTCAGATTCCTGAAGAAAAACGCCCAACTATCGCATTTGAACCTGAAATCAAGGCTGCCGAAAAGGAAAATAAGGTTTCCTTCTATCGTAAGCATAAGGACCTTCTCCGTTTAGCAGCAGTCTTTATCCTGTTCGTCGGTATCGTTATTGCATCTGTTATCGGATCCAATGCATTAAGTCGTTTCCATGAATGGATTTATGAACAAAATTCTCCGGTTAAAAGCACTGCGGTAAAGACTACCGTTACCAAGAATCCTTACTCTCGGGCACAGGCTTTGGCGGTCGCCATTGACAGCATGTCGGTCTTCGAAGACGGTACAAAGGACAGCATTGACGTCAAGGCGCTGGCTGACTCAATCTATGCCGTAGATTTGGAACATAGGGCTGATTCTGTGACCCAGGCGGCCATCAGACGAGATAGCCTTGTAACTACATTGCCGAAAGAAAAACGAGTCCAGATTGAGCTTGTTGCGGTAATAGAAGATGGTATTACAACACGTAAGGTTCAGACAGATGTCGTACTTGATACTATCCGAGAATCCGACATGAAGCACCTGACGAAGACTATTACTGCTATGGCTACTAACATGGCTAAGGACCGTCAGACTGAAATCGATACTTCCAAGACTTACTATAAGGTTTCCAAGATTAAGCCTACTAACTTTATCGCACTGGAGTAAGCTATGGATAATGAAGACGAACAATATAGCTTCACTGAAGATGTTAGCTTCATTGAAGGTGCTTTAGTTACATTTTGGGGGCTTGGTTCTGTAATTGGTGGTTTCGTATTAATGCTCTATATTTCTTCTTGGTTTTTAAAGCCGGATAACTATGTTCCGCCTAAGAAAGAAGAAATAAAGGTTGAACAGATTGTGTCTACAAAACCGGTAATCAAACACGAGGTAACAGTCGAGGCGAATGTAACGGTTTCAGACGGAGTTACAAAACGTACTATGAAATCCAAAATGACCGCTGATTCTGTTACTCATGACATGATAAAGATCGTCAATGATAACATGTTACAGGCAACTTATAAAATGGTTGATGTAAGACAAAGAGAAGTTAACGCAGATAAAAATTATTGGAACAAGAACGTAATAAACTACAATAAGGAGCGAAAATAAAATGTCATGGTTTGATTCTCTTAGAATGAAGGTATATCGAGAAGCAAGCAAAAGCGATCCGTCAGTATTTGACTGGTTTGCATTGATTGGTATAGCATTAACAATTCTTGCTACTATTACTAGTGTCGGTGTATATTGGGCCAGTGATGTCAATGGTCGTGACACAGTATTTTTGGCAAAACACATGCCGTTTGTCGTAAAATATTGTATTGTACATCTTATTTTCTTCTGCTTGTATGTAAATGCGGTAAGTAATATAGGACGTCATAACAAGAAACCATATAGAGAATTGTCAGATGAAGAATATGAAAAAGTCACTCTGACTTCTATCTACACGATTATCATATCTATGCTTACTCCGGTAACGTATGTTTATCTGGTACTTAAGTATACATTCGTAGCAATCGGTTTGGCCTGTGAATTCAGCTTTATCTTTTTGCCTGGATATTTGGTTCATCTGTTGTTCGGAAGAAAGCAAGAAAAAGACCAGAAAAAGATGGTTAAAGAAGTAAAGACTGAAGCTGAAGCGCCCGTAAATGCGAACATTCTTTCTGATTATAATGCGTTCTTGAATAAGTAATTACGTGTGGAAGCAAATAAAAATACCCATTGACAAGATGGGTATTTTTTATTATATTATAGCCATACATAAGAGGAAATATGATTCTTAAAAACTTTCAAATGACATTGAGCAAAGAATACCGTGCAGGAAATGAATATGATATTTGGTACATTCTTTGGGTGATTAATATTTTCGTGTGGCTTATCAGCGCTGGTGTCAATGCTTGGTTGTATTCATCCGACCATTATACAGGTATCGGTATTCTTTTGACCAGGATCCTTACTGGTGCGCTTGTTGTTTCTTTGGTTGGATTTATCGGTATTTTCTGTGTAGAAGACGAAGTAATGGCTCATGCTTCAATCGATAATTACGAAAATCTTCCTCCGGTAGCGAAGAAATCGTTATTCTTGTACGCTTTATATTACATCATGTTTATTTTTGGTACACCGCTTGGTTTGGTTGTTTTGCCGATTATATTGTTGAAGTTCATCAGTTATGATATTCCGAATAAGATTCTTGACTATGCTTTCAATAATACAAAACCGAAACCAAAGGCAGAATCAAAGCCGGCAAAACAAAATTCTGATTTAACCAATGAATTTAACCAGCTTCTTGATGAATGCACTGCTAAAAATTTTTACGGTAAAAACCATTATAAACAGGTAAAAAGATAATATATGGAACGACTGCTTAAAAATTATCTGGTTGTAATTCTTTTCTTGGGTGCTTGCAGTTCATTCTATTTCATCGGTGAAATCTGGCACCGCCCTGCATTCCAGAAAGAAATTGTTGAAGACAGGAAGTTTTCAATGCCGGTAACTATCGAAATGTATACTGTTATCAATGACGGTGTTACACGCCGAGTAGTTGCTTCTAAGGTTGTTACCGATTCTATTACTCATAAGGACACGGAACTTGTGAATCGTGCGATTAAAGAAGCGACACATCACATGATTGCGACCCGTCAGAGAGAAATCGACCATAACGACCATTACTGGCGAAATG